>Ga0070699_100000199_pt1 | contig 59210 bp, 68 predicted proteins | sample KBSK1503metaG_FD_65473 | JGI IMG/M metagenome (GOLD analysis project Ga0070699, IMG submission 65473) | Corn, switchgrass and miscanthus rhizosphere microbial communities from Kellogg Biological Station, Michigan, USA - KBS K1-50-3 metaG | ecosystem: Host-associated > Plants > Roots >... | reverse complement strand
GCTTAGTTTGATCTGGGGTGTACCGGTCGCTCTGGCCGTGTCGTCTATTTGGTATGGGCCTGTAATCTACCGTCATGGCTGGCAGTTTATCGATCAATTTTTTATTCAACATCACTTTGCTCGCTACGTTTCCAACAAGTACCACCATGCTCAGCCGGTTTACTTTTACTTGCTTATTCTTGCTCCCCTGACGCTGCCGTGGAGCGCTTTCCTGTTTGACGGAATTGCGGCCATCAGAGACTGGTACCTACAAGACCTTGATAGCCTGAGTAAGACGCGGGTGTTTTCCCTGGCGTGGTTGTTATTGCCTATTTTGTTTTTCTCCTTCTCCGGTTCGAAGTTACCGGGTTACATATTGCCTGTTTTGCCGGCAGCCTCGCTCATAGTGGGTGAGCGGCTTGCGCGTCTTGTCTCCACTTCTACACGTCGGAATTGGCCGCTGCAGGCGACCGGAATAATCTGCTTGATCCTGGGGGTGGGCGCACTTGTTTATACTTGGCGTTCGACACTTCTATCGCTGCGTTGCGGTGTCTTAATTGCTCTGCCCCTGTTTGTCGCAGGATTTTTTGCTGTTGTTTGGAGTCGGTTCCGTCGTAATTCCGTGGTCCTTGTTGCATGGGCCATGTTGGCCACGACGGTTATCCTTTTGCATTGCGGCGCACAAAGTCTGGCGCAGCGCGAATCGGTACGCGATCTCCTTAAACTTGCGGATGCGCGCGGCTATGCTCACGTTCCGGTCTTCGCTCGCAGGGATGGCGATCGCACAGCAGAGTTCTATGCGAGCGGCAGGGTGGTGTATGGGGCAGATGGCGAGGTGGTGAACCTCGACGAGGTTGGTCAGATGTTGGGCGAGGCCCGCAGGCGAGGTGAATCGATACTAGTGCTGTTGCCAGTGGAGGCCCTGAGCGATCTAAACCAACGGCACATACCGGAATTAGATGTAATAGGAACTAACGGTCGAGTAGCGCTCGTAGCGGTCAAAGCAATGCACATTTAAGATGGCAGAGGAAAAACGAGTGTGTGGGTCACCTCAGATACTTATCGAAGAAGTCGATGACTATTCGATCGTAAGCCTCACCTTGTTCTCCGGTCGCTGACGGAAGAGCCATGCCGGTCAAAGGGAGGTCGGTCCGGATTTCCACATTTGCTTTGTTCGGAAAGCAACGTTCCAGGGAAGCAGTCGTATCTTTCAAATGGCCCGCTTCAGCGCCTGATAAGAGCAACACGTGCTGGTCGCGCAACGAAGCTGCCAGTTCACAGCTGTCTGCATTATCGAACGCTCCAAGAAAATAGATTCGTGTGGCACTACTTGAAAGATACCGCAGCAGTCTGTTGTCGACACCGATATCTCTCGCCACTGCCGCCTGAACTAGTTCGATGGCGGAGTGCGGCACTGAATCGAGTACGACCACTTTAACCTGGCCGTCGCTGGGAGCTGCCTTTAATGCTGTATAGGCGCCAAGCTCCACGCCATAGAATCCTGCCCGATCTCCTATAAGCTTGTGCTTGCTATCAGACTTCAGAGTTCGCAGAAAACCGAGCGCATCAATCAAATCATAGCTCTCACTTGTACCAAACGAGCTCCATTTCACTAGCGGGTTTATGCCGTGGCCGCGGAGGTCAGGCCACAAGATAGTGGCATTGGTAGTCTCGTTTATTTTGACGCCAAGATTGAATAGCCATGACCGATCGCCGCCATAGCGATGCAACAGGATGACCGCCGGAGCTCCTTCTGAACCCTTCAGCAGCCAACCACGCGCTAGAGTCCCGTCTCGGTTGCTCCACGATTCGTCAGTAACCTTCAAAACTGGACCGCTGATCTGTGAGAACGCCTGCGGCGTTACCAGATAAGCTTGTTTAGGTGGTCGCGTGATGCCGTGGACAATGAAGGTGAGGGAGGCAGCCAGGGCCGCTACCAACACCAGCAGTATTGGCAGAAAAGACTTGACAACTTTCTTACCCAATCTTCGACGGGAAGACATTAGCGTAATCGAGAGTGGAAAGTCAGGACACCTGATAGAACTGACTCAGTTATTTCTGGATCACCGCTCCTTTCCTGGTGGCCTCATAATAGTCTTCCGGCGTGTTGATGTTAACAAAAAACTGTTCGGCGTGGTCGAGATCCTCGAGTTCGGCAAAGGCCAGCCAGCGACTCTTAACGGATCTCAGCAGATCAACCGGTCTTCGTTGCCCGGTCTTAATCAATTCTGTTGCCCGGCGCAAACAGGGATCAATACGATAGAGCGAGCATAGGGGCTGCGGTCGACCATCCTGCTGAACAGGCACCACTGCTTCATGATTCTCTCGCAAGGTTGCCATGCGCGTAAACAAATCGGCTGTTACAAACGGCAAGTCGCATGCAACCACCAAACACCACTCCGTCCGGGCCGCTGCAAGTGCTGCGTGAACCCCACCAAGTGCGCCCCACTGAGGATAAATATCCGGCGTGCTGTTGAGGCGTGGGTGGTCAATTTCGCGGCCCACGATAGTGACAATGCTGGAGACTTGGAGCAACGTATCAGCAATACGCTCTGTAAAGGTTTGTCCTTCAAGTAGCAGCTGGGACTTATCGGTTCCCATTCTCCTCGATGCTCCGCCTGCGAGGATGAAGGCGTCAAACCTATTCATAAATTCACTGTTTCGAATACACCACATAACTCGCGTGTGAGCCGCACGTTATCACGCGTTTTAGCAAGGCGCAAAGTGAGAGTGGTGTGGCCTCATTACGCCGAATACTTCCCTCCGCGTGCGCCTTGACCGGATTCTTAGCCGAAGCTTATAGTCGTTGACAGCGCGAGAGTCCTTTTGCGCATCTATCAACGAGCGGTTTCCCGGGAACGCAGCTCCGTCGACAAGAGGTAGTTAGTAATGAAGAGATTTCTCCCAGTTTTCCTGATCGGGATTGTTATCGTCGGTCTTTGCGGTTCGGCTCTTGCCCAAAAACCAGCGGCTGATACAGAAGTAATGAGCGCACCCCTGTTTCCCCTGGAGGATCTGCGCCCCGGAATGAAGGGTACTGCCCGGACCGTATTTTCCGGTACGACTTCGGAAGAGTTTGGGGTTGAAATACTGGGCGTGCTCCCGGGGTTTCCGGGCCCTCGTCAATCAGCAATCATCGCCCGGTTGAGTGGAACAAACGTTGAGAAAACGGGAGTGTTTGCCGGCATGTCTGGTTCGCCGGTCTACATTGATGGAAAAATCGTCGGTGCTATAGCGTTTAGTTTTCCTTTTTCGAAAGAACCGATCGCCGGAATTACACCGATCAAGCAGATGATCGATCTATTCAATAAGGGATCGGAGAATAACTTTGAAAAGCCAAAGGAACCCCGTGCGGTTTCCTTTGCACAGTTGGCTTCGAGCGAATGGAGACCGAACCTGCCAAAGCCCGCTGTTTCGGGCGCCTCACTCTTGGCTCCCGTCTCTGCTTCGTCACCTCTGTTCCCTCTCCTCGGGCAGCAGATGACTCCAATCGCAACACCGTTGGTTTTCACTGGGATTAGCCAGGAATCTCTTGCGATGTTCGCTCCGCAACTCGTGTCGAGCGGACTCCTGCCAGTTTCCGGTGTAGGCGGCTCGGCTGACATCACACCACTCGCTCCCGCCAATGCAAACACGTTTTTGCCCGGTAGCTCGATCAGCGTGCAACTGGTGCGTGGAGATTACTCGCTGGCTGCCGCGGGTACCGTCACATTGCGCGATGGGAACCGCATCTATGCCTTCGGGCATCCGTTTCTCAGTCTCGGCTCGTCCGATATGCCCATGGCCGAAACGTCGGTCGTCACAGTGGTACCGAACGTTAATAACTCCTTCAAACTCTCCGTGCCCGGACGCATGGTGGGGGCAATCTCTCAAGATCGCGCGTCGGGAGTTTTTGGGCTGCTGGGTCAAACGCCGAAGATGATCCCCGTGACTATTAATCTCCACACAAGCCGCGACCGAAAAGAAACCTATTCGTATGAAATAGCCAGCGACTCGTTCCTTACGCCTTTGCTGCTCAATATCACTGTCTTCAACACCATAACGTCAAGCGAGCGAGCACTCGGTGATTCGACGCTCAGCCTCAAGGGTCAAATAAACGTGAAAGGGCAGGAAGCGGTGCAAATCGACAGGCGCTTTTCTGCAGCGAACTCAGCTGCCATGGCGGCAGGTTCGATTGCGACACCCGTCGGATCCTTGTTGACCAGTGGTTTTGACGACGTGCAGCTCGATGGGATCACACTTGATATATCATCGACCGATACCAAATATGCGGGGACGTTGGAACGAATCGCCCTCGATAGAACTGAAGTTCGTCGGGGAGACAAAATTGAGGTACAGGCTTACGTCAGAACCGAATCAGGCAAACAATTTGTTCAACGGATCCCGGTTCAGATTCCAGACGATGCGGGACTGGGACAATTGCTGGTTTTTGTCGGAGACGGCGGCGCCCTACAGGAAGGCTCAGCTGCCAAGGCGTTTGTGCCGCAGGCTCTAAGCCAACTTGTGCGCGCAATCAACACGGTGAAGAAGAGTGATCGACTGTACGTCAAGCTGTTTCGAATTACATCGGGGGCAGTAATAGGCACAAGCGAACTCCCGAGCTTGCCACCCTCGGTTGTGGCGACGTTGAATAGCGATAGAACGTCGGGCGGCTACACACCTACAGTGCTCTCAACTGTTTTTGAAATGGAATTGCCGCCGGCTGAGTTTGTAATCTCCGGACAACAGATGATCGCGATTGACGTTGTGCGGTAGTTGTCCGATAAGCTTGATGAGCTTGTCGTTGACGAGTGGGGCCACTCACGTCACCGAAGAATTGTTGCGAATGTCGACCAGTGGAAGTTGGTCGCCATAAAGAAAGTCAGCTGTAAATGAAGAAGCCCGACGTCATATCGGACGCCGGGCTTCTTCGTGTCTTTGGGGGCGCTAACCCTCATTTTCCAAGCGCAGCAAGCGTATTTATTCGCTCTCGGAAGGCTGATGATAGCTCGTCCACGTCCGCCGCCGAATAATTTGCAGCTCGAAATGCATCTTTGATTTGCTCCTCACTGAGTCGACCAAGCAACCCGCTGAGCCAACGGGCGTCGGCAATATTGATGTTATCGAAAAGCTTTTTGTTTTTACCTGCGTAGTGGAAAGCGATGGTTTCCCCCTTCACCTTTTCGATGAAATTCGCCTTCACATAATCCGAAGGCTTGTTTCGGCTGCGGGAAATCGCGCCGCCCGTCTTGCCAAATGAACCCCCGAGATCACTGATGATGTAGCGCAGTTCATCATTCGCAGTGGTGTCATGGGGCGCGAGGATCTGATTGTTCGAATCTTTCATATCCCAATTATTTATCAACAACATCATTATCTTGAGACCTTGAAACTCCGGCGTCCCTCCGAAAGGGTTGTCCTCCCACTTCCAATTACCGATGCGCTTGACACCCTTGGGGCGTGCCTCCAAACGTACATTGTCGAACGCGCCCTTACCATCAATAACCAAATGCGGTATTAGGTAATCAATTTCGGTTTCGTAACCGATGGCCCATAACAAACGATTTGCAGAGGTCTCGGGTTGCGCCTCACGACCGACCTTCGCAACCCACTCGTTGCCGGCCGCGTCGCGCACTCGATACTTCGTGGAATAACCCCCCTCCTTTTGATCGATAAAGGTTACATGACTAGCGTCGGGCTTCATTGCATCGCCGCCCGCTCCCGCCAGAAGATTGCGGGATTGGATATCGCCTGGCTCACGCCACATGACTGCGGTACCGGTATGGGGTCTTTTGTTTTTCTTGTCCTTCTGCGCCTGCATGGAGAATGGAAGGACCAACAAGATAATTGTTGAAAGGAACAGCAAATAATTCGCTTTTTGACGCAACATTAAAATCTCCTCAAACTGCACGGTCTGTAGCTTTCTCGTACAAACCAGAAATTGCCCACGTCTCGTTAGCACGCACAAGACACCCACTTTTCAGGTTTGTAAGACTTGCAGCAAAAGCAATACCGAAGTGAAAGACTGAAGACCGGACTGTTACTGGACGGTCAAGGCAAAATAAAGCCCAATGCTGGATAACCAGACATTGGGCTTGGGCCTTAGCGTTGCCAAATCAGTTAAGGTCTTGGTGGTGTCGCCCCTTGTGGCGAGAGCCACAACTCCATCATTAGTTCATCTCTGGTCCCACCTACCACGGTAACGATGCGGCGCGCATCAATACCGCGAGTGTTGACCAGGTAGTCCACTATCCTCGTAGTGTGCTTCTGCACATCGCCAGGCTTTCCAGAATGTCCGGGATACACGATGACATAGGCGGATGCAGTGGGATCGTTTTGTAGCTCTACGCCAAAGTTATCCAGTCGAGCTTTCTCGTCATTACGTGCAATATTGGGAAACTCGTCAAACTTCCGAGGGTGCAAATGTGGTAGTGGTATCTGTACGGAACAACTGTCCGAACAATCGAGTGTGTAGCCGCCCATTGAAAGCGTGGCCCGTACTGTCTGGCCCGCGAGCCCGGTAGTATCCACTTTGATTGAACTAGTACCTTGCCCTTCGGTGATTCTTCCTGCCGACACGGTCCAGTTGTAGAGGGGAGCGACACCCGATGACACACTCGAGACATTCGAACTAAACACTAGCGGCTGATCGAGAACCACATTGTCCGGGCAAATGATTGAAACTTTTGGACAGACAGGTTGTACGGGCGGACAAGGATTAACAAGCACACTCGTGGAAGTGAAAGCCCGGCATTCGTCATTGTTGCCGCCGGTTTCGACTTCAACAAAAGCCTTGTAATAGCCTGGCCTTAGGCCGGATAGATCCCAGGTCACTACTGGTCCGTCGCCGGTAATTCGACCGGAACTCGTGGACCAGTGGTAACGCGGTTGATAATCACCGGAAGAACTGGCTCGGGCATTCAAACGCACCTGAGGTCCAGGGAGATTACCTTCCGCACAAACACTTACGACGGTCGTGTCAGACGACAAACTGAGACTTGCGGGGACAAACACCACGGTCTCTTTGCGCTTCTGGGCTGCAGCCGGCGAGGCAAATAAATGAAGAGTTACCAGGGCTGTTGGCAGCAGGAATCCGAATAAACGGTGATGGCGTGTGAACATTTCACTCCTTGTCAGTGTTGTCCGCTTAGTCACCTGGGCGCAGGGCAAACGAGCCAGGGAGTCTTCTGGCAATAGCGGATGATAAATAAAATGGAGAATTGCATGGTATTTCCATAAGCCGAGCTTTCCTCGCACCAGAACCCGTTCGCAGTTTCGGTGATTGCCGGCGGCTCAAGGACCATAAGGGCGGTTTGACTCGGCTTGGGAATTGGCGTAGATACGTTCTGCTCCACATATTTGCAGTCCGCAGATTTCAGGTGGCTCGTGCGATCGGATGATGAGACTGAGGTTCGCAATAGGTTTACTATGTTTGCTGATTTTTCCTGCTGGGTGCAGAAGAAGTCATCAGACGAATGGGAATAGCGCTGCGAGTTCCTCGGGAGGCTCCGAAGGCGTAACCGTCGATCGCTCGCAGGCACGTCTTTTTCTCGATAAGGGGAAGGAACTATATCGAAGCGATCATGACTCACAGGCGGCCGAGGCGTTTCAGCAGGCAGTCAAGTTGGATCCCGATCTTGCCGAGACTCACTTTCGTCTGGGCTTGGCGTATGACGCGCTGAACAAGGCGCAAGAAGCCGAATCTGAGTACAGAAAAGCAGTCGATGGATATAAAAAGTATCTCGTTGATAATCCGAAGGATGCAGAAGCCCACTACAATTTGGGTCAGGCTTATGCCGGCCTGCATCTATACAGCGAAGCCGCGAGGGAATACCGCCAGGCTACCAAGTTCAAGACTGACGACGCTGACATCTATTATGATTTGGGGACGGCATTAACTAAGCTGGCCCAGTATGATGAGGCGGTGGTGGCGTTTTCGAAATCACTGGAGATAGATCCGGAGAACTACCGGGCGCAGGATGCACTTGAAGAAGCGCGCGAGGGCGTGAAGCGAATTACTGCCGGAAAGAAACATCAGGAGCAGCTACTGAAGAAGCAAAAGGAAGACGAATTAGAAAAGGGAGAAGGGGAACCCCCCGGATTTGTTCCTAGCAAACCAGTACCTTCCTCGAGCCCAACACCCAAGAAGAAGCCATTACAAACGCGTCCGGAGGAGAAATAGCATGGCAACATACACACCGCCCCCTTACTTTCCGCAAGGCTCTCTGGCGCCTCCGGATCAGAATCGCTATAAGAAATTCAAGGCGGTAGTCGTGCTCGCGGTCTTGTTGTTGCTCATCTTGCTGGGTGGCATCGGCGTGGGTGTTTGGTACCTGCTCAAGTGGATACTCTAAGGAGGTACTGCTCCAGTTGTCACGACGCTAATCGAGTCAACGTCAGAACCGAGGAGCGGTAGCGACCGGGTCTCATGGGCTGTCACCCATGCTGCGGTCCCATAACATCAGTACCACCGCGCGGTAGCGACCGGGTCCAAGTCATGCGACCATTCAACCCTCATTGACTAAAGCTATTCACCTCGCTTGAATGAGACCGCACCAGACCCGGTCGCTAACCGCTCCTTGGTTCTGACGTCGAGTGGAAGTCCGATTCAATGACCTTGGTTGGCGAAACTGCGTTCAGTAATTCGTCCGGCGGCGCCCTTACATCAAACGGAAAAATCCCAAATCAGGACACTACTGGAATGCAAGGCCTGCCACTTGACAGCAAGTGCTACTACTATTATAGTTTGCCGTTTCGGACTTAAGTCTGAATTGAGAGTGTGCAACGTCTGGTTGGTTCTGTCGGTGTGGAGGCGTTGCTCGGCCAGTAAGTGAGTTGGTCGTTTGACGATTATTGTGGCGTAAATCGTATGCGCCGCGGTTGGTCTAGGCTGACCGCTCCAGCGTATGCCCGCGCGGAGGTTAAACCCTTCTCGTCTTTGACTAATGCGACGCCACAGAAAAGTTTCGGCTTAGGGGAAGCCACGATCCACACCCGCCAACTATAGCGAAGTCAGAACGTCCCTAAATTAGTTTCAAACAGGACAGTCGCCTGCGCTGACTGCCGGACAAAGTGGGGTCCCCCCATGTGGGCATCCCGCGTGGGGTAAAACCCGAGTTCCGGAAAGAGGCAGGCACGCGCACTTTTGCGCGCCGAATAACCGGTTTTGCGGTAATAAAGAGGAAAACAGTGCCCACGATAAATCAGCTTGTTCGCAAAGGTCGCCAGCAGGTTAAGTACAAGACGGCGAGTCCTGCGCTGCAGAGTTCGCCGCAGAAGCGCGGAGTTTGTACGCGCGTCTATACGCAGACGCCAAAGAAACCCAACTCTGCGCTTCGCAAGGTTGCGCGTGTTCGGCTGACGAATGGTATCGAGGTTACAACCTATATTCCTGGGGTGGGTCACAATCTGCAGGAGCACTCGATTGTCCTTATTAGAGGAGGACGTGTGAAAGACCTGCCAGGCGTGCGCTATCACGTAATTCGCGGCACGCTCGATTCGGTGGGAGTTGCTGACCGCAAGCAGGGACGTTCTAAGTACGGAGCGAAACGTCCGAAGGCCGGCGGTGGAAAATAGCGAGAGTAAGTGCCTGGCGTTGGAGGCCAGGCATCGGAAGAATTAGAAACTGATACCCGAAACCTGATACCCGGGGACCTGATAGATATGCCAAGACGAAGAGTAGCTGAACGACGTGAAGTGCTTCCCGACCCTGTTTACAGTAGTCCACTGGTGACTAAGTTCATCAGTGGAGTCATGTGGGGCGGGAAGAAGTCGGTGGCAGAAGGTATTTTTTATAGTGCCATGCGTCAGGTTGGTGACAAGACCGGTGAGGAACCGTTGAAGGTTTTTAAGCGGGCCATCGACAATGTGAAGCCGACTGTTGAAGTTAAGTCGCGTCGGGTTGGCGGTTCAACGTACCAGGTTCCTATTGAAGTTCATCAAGAGAGGCGCGGCGCCTTGGCGATTCGCTGGATAGTGTCGTATGCGCGCGGTCGTGGAGAGAAAACAATGACCGATCGTCTGGCGGCTGAAATTCTGGATGCTGCGAATAATCGCGGCAACGCTGTGAAAAAGAAGGAAGACACGCATCGCATGGCAGACGCCAACAAGGCGTTTGCGCATTACAAGTTTTAAACAAACCGTCCGTAGTCCGTTGTCCGTAGGCAGTCGAGAATTCGCTTTGAACCTTGCAAACTGACCACTGACCACTGACTACTGACTAAAAAGAAATGGCTAAGCAAGATCTAAATCTGACTCGGAATATCGGCATCATGGCCCACATCGATGCCGGTAAGACGACCACGACCGAACGTATCCTTTACTACACCGGTATTACGCACAAGATTGGCGAAGTACACGAGGGTACGGCGACGATGGACTGGATGGAGCAGGAACAGGAACGCGGTATTACGATTACCAGCGCTGCTACCACATGCTACTGGGAAAGGAACGGCGTAGATCATCGCATTAATATCATTGATACGCCAGGACACGTCGATTTCACCATGGAGGTCGAAAGATCGTTGCGCGTGCTCGATGGTGCGGTAGCGGTGTTTGATGGAGTCGCGGGAGTTGAGCCGCAATCTGAAACAGTATGGCGCCAGGCCGATAAGTATGGTGTTCCCCGTATTTGTTTCATCAACAAGTTAGATCGTGCTGGTGCTTCTTTCGATAGATCGTTTGAGTCAATCATCACTCGTCTCGGCGCTAATCCTGTCGCCATCCAGATTCCCATTGGTCTTGAAAGTGACTTCCGGGGCGTAATTGATCTCATTGCCATGAAGGCATTGCTCTGGAACGACGAGAGCAAAGGCTCCGAATATGAAACAGTGGAAATTCCCGCTGAGCTAAAAGATGCTGCCACCGCTGCTCGCGAAAAGCTTATCGAGGCGGTCGCGTCCGTAGACGATGGGTTGATGCACAAGTATATCGAAGGCGAGCAGATCAGTGAGGAAGAGATCCGGAAAGCGCTTCGCAGGGGCACTCTCGAACTAAAGATCGTTCCGGTTGTCACCGGCTCGGCTTTTAAGAATAAGGGTGTGCAGACGTTGCTTGATGCTGTTGTTGACTACCTGCCGTCACCTCTCGACGTGCCACCTGTAGAAGGAAAGAATCCCAAGACCGGTGAGGTTGAAACTCGTCCTCCCGATGCCGCCGCCCCGTTTTCGGGTCTTGTCTTCAAAATAATGGCGGACAAGCATTTGGGTCAGTTGTCATTTGTTCGAATCTACAGCGGCACAATCAGAGCAGGTTCCTATGCTTACAGTCCGCTCAAAGACACCAAAGAGCGCGTCGGCCGGCTGATGCGGATGCACGCAAATAAGCGTGAAGACATCGATGATGCGAGTGCCGGTGAAATCATCGCAATTGGCGGTATGAAACAAGTCACGACGGGCGACACTGTTTGCGATGAAAACAAACCCATAATCCTGGAAAAGATGGAATTTCCCGCACCCGTCATTCGAGTCGCGGTCGAGCCCAAGACTCGCCAGGATCAGGATAAGCTGGGCGTGGCTTTGAACCGTCTAGCGCAGGAAGATCCTTCTTTCAACGTTTCTACTGATCAGGAAACCGGACAGACGATCATTGCCGGAATGGGCGAGCTTCACCTTGAGATTATTGTCGATCGCATGAAGCGCGAGTTTGGCGTTGAGGCAAATGTGGGTAAGCCCCAGGTTGCTTATCGCGAAACAATTACCCAGGCGGCGCCGGGTAAGGAGATCTACAAGAAGCAGACCGGTGGTCGTGGCCAGTTTGGGCATGTCGAGATTGAGATTGAGCCGGCTCCCGGCGAGGGCTATGTCTTTGTTAACAAGATTACTGGCGGCGCGATTCCCAAGGAATACATCAAGCCTGTTGAACAAGGTATACGAGACGCGATGGAGCGCGGCTTCCTTGCCGGTTATGAGTTAGTAGATATCAGGGTCACGCTCCTCGACGGCAATTACCACGAGGTCGACTCGGATGAGCGTTCTTTCCATATTGCCGGCTCGCTCGCGTTTCAGGATGCTTTGAGAAAGGCCAAGGCGGTTCTACTCGAGCCGATCATGCGCATTGAGGTTGTAACGCCGGACGACTACATGGGAGCAGTTAATGGCGACCTCATGCGAAGACGCGGACAGATAGAGAAGACGGAGCCGCGGCCTGGTGGTGCGCAGGTGATCACGGCTTTCGTGCCGCTTTCGGAGATGTTTGGTTATACGACTGACTTGCGCTCGTCCACTCAGGGACGGGCGACCTCGACGATGCACTTTGAACGCTATGAGCAGGCGCCGAAGAGTGTCGCTGAAGAAGTTATCGCAAAGGTTCAGGGAGTAGCTAAGTGAAGTATCAAGGATGAAGGATGGAGTAAGCCAAAGCTTTCAGCTCTTGTCCTTTTCGAGAAGGAGTAGATAGATGTCCAAGGAAAAATTTGACCGTTCAAAGCCGCACGTAAACATTGGGACAATCGGGCACGTGGATCACGGCAAGACGACGTTGACGGCGGCGATCACGAAGGTGCTGGCGAAGGGGAATCCGAAAGTGCATTTTGTGGCTTTCGATCAGATAGATAAGGCGCCGGAAGAGAAAGCGCGCGGGATCACGATCGCCACGGCGCACGTGGAGTATGAGACGGCGAACCGGCATTATGCGCACGTCGATTGTCCGGGGCACGCTGACTATGTGAAGAACATGATCACGGGTGCGGCGCAGATGGACGGCGCGATCCTGGTAGTGGCGGCGACAGATGGGCCGATGCCGCAGACGCGGGAACATATTCTGTTGGCGCGGCAGGTGGGAGTGCCGGCGATGGTGGTGTTCATGAACAAGGCGGACGCGGTTGACGACCCGGAGTTGTTGGAGTTGGTGGAACTGGAAGTGCGGGAGTTGTTGAGCGCCTATGAATTTCCGGGCGACGAGATACCGGTGATCCGGGGCAGCGCGTTGAAGGCTTTGGAAGGGGATCCGGAGTGGGAAAAGACGGTGGTGGAGCTGATGGCGGCGGTGGACAGCTACATTCCGACGCCGGAGCGGGATATTGAGAAGCCGTTTTTGATGCCGGTGGAAGATATCTTCACGATCCAGGGACGGGGCACGGTGGCCACGGGGCGGGTGGAGCGCGGCAAGGTGAAAGTGAACGAGGCGGTGGAAGTGGTGGGCATCAAGCCGACGCGGACGACGGTGGTGACCGGAGTGGAGATGTTCAAGAAGCTGCTGGACGAAGGGACGGCGGGAGACAACGTGGGGTTGTTGCTGCGCGGAGTGGAGCGCAAGGACATCGAGCGGGGGCAGGTGATCGCGAAGCCCGGGAGCATCACGCCGCACACGAAGTTCAAGGCCGAGGCCTATGTGCTGACGAAGGAAGAAGGGGGACGGCACACGCCGTTCTTTACGGGGTACCGGCCGCAGTTTTACTTTCGCACGACGGACGTGACGGGAGTGGCGGCGCTGCCGCAGGGAGTGGAGATGGTGATGCCCGGGGACAACGTGGCGATGGAGATTGAGTTGATCGCGCCGATCGCGATGGAAAAAGGACTGCGCTTCGCAATTCGTGAAGGGGGCCGGACGGTGGGCGCCGGCACTGTCTCGGAAGTAGTCGAGTAGAAAAAAACGAGCTTTGTACTTTGAGCTTGGTGCTTGGTCGAAGTTCGTCTCAGCACTGAGTGGAAGAGCAAAGTACAAAGTACAAAGTACAAAATTATGAACGAAAAAATCAGGATCCGACTTAAAGCTTACGATCACCGCGTGTTGGATCAATCGACCACGGAAATTGTCGAAACAGCAAAGCGAACCGGTGCTCGGGTGGCCGGTCCGATCCCTTTGCCTACTGTTAAGAACAAGTGGACAGTCCTTCGTTCACCACACGTTGACAAGAAGTCGCGTGAGCAATTCGAGATTCGCACACACAAGCGCCTAATGGATATTCTCGATCCGACCCCGCAGACGGTTGACGCGTTGATGAAACTCGATTTACCGGCGGGAGTCGATGTAGAAATTAAGGCGTTCGGTAGACAGTAACGAAATTTTCGATTTTAGATTTCTGATTGCTGATTGCCGGGCAATAGGAGCTTGGTCGCAAATCAAAAATCCAAAATCCCAGATCAAAAATCATGATTAACGGAATCATCGGAAGAAAAATCGGTATGACGCAAATTTTTGCGCCGGACGGTACCGTAACCCCAGTGACCGTCATAAAAGCCGGCCCCTGTGTCGTCGTGCAAAAGAAGTCTTCGGGAGGTCCTGACGGCTACGATGCGGTTCAACTCGGGCTGGTGGATGAAAAGCCTCTGAAGTTGAAAAACGTAACCAAGCCGATGCGCGGGCATTTCGAAAAAACAGGTGGTGGGATTCCGCCGACACGCATTCTTAAGGAGTTTCGCCTCCCGGGGTCGGCCGATGCGCCTAACGTAGGTGACAAAGTGCTGGTCGATCAATTTGCCGATGGCGAAATGGTTGACGTTATCGGCCGCTCCAAGGGTCGCGGCTTTGCTGGTACGGTCAAGCGGCATCACTTCAATCGCGGTCCGGAATCGCACGGCTCGATGAACGTGCGCGCACCCGGTTCAATAGGCGCCTCCGCATATCCGTCGCGAGTGATCAAAGGCACCCGTTCGTCTGGTCATATGGGGGATGCTCGGATCACTGTGAAAGGACTGACCGTTGCTCGCGTGGATGCTGAGAATAATCTGTTGATGATACGCGGCGCGGTGCCGGGAGCGTACGGCAGCGTAGTTGTAGTGCGGAAGGCGATGAAACACGAGAAGAAGAAAAGGTAGCGGAATGGATTTTAGATTTTTGATTTTAGGTTGGGCGTTTAGGATTGGTGAACCTGGGGTGAAGAGAGATAAATCAGAAATCAAAAATCTAAAATTCAAGATCGATCACTGGAGTTAGATATGCCCACAGTTAAGGTGCGCAATTTAAAGAACGAAGAGGTTGGCGAGGTGCAACTGTCTGAGGCCGTGTTTGGCGCGCCGTTCAATGAAGCTTTGATTCATGCGGCCGTGAGAAATTTTATGGCCAATGGTCGGCAGGGTACGTCAGCAACCAAGACCCGCGGTGATGTGTCGGGCTCCGGACGGAAATTGTGGAAACAAAAAGGCACGGGACGCGCGCGTATTGCCTCGCTTCGCTCACCTTTGTGGAAGGGCGGTGGTAATGCTCATGGGCCTCAGCCTCGCGACTGGTCCTACAACATGCCGAAGAAGATGCGTCAGGGCGCTTTACGTTCTGCGCTTTCTGAAAGGGTTCGCGAGGGAAGTGTTTTTGTTGTCGAGGGCTGGACTCTCGATAAACCAAAGACAAAGGATTTCTCAGCATCGCTCGGTAAGCTTGGCCTCGATGGTAAGACCTTGATAGTCGATTCCCTGGAGAACGAGAACCTGATTCTTTCGGCCCGCAACCTGCGCCGCACGAAGGTGGTCAACAGCTTCGGTTTGAATATCTACGACCTGCTCTATCACGACAAGCTTGTGCTCTCCCGCACCGCCGCCGGAGAACTCGAGCAGTTGTTAGGTGCTCGACATGAAGAGAGCGCCATTAGGGAACAGGTACCGGCTCCCGAGGAAGTGCAAACTGAGCCGGCAAAGCCAAAGCGGACGCGTAAACCGAAGGAGGCGACCGAAGGATGAGAACAGTTTGGAACATCATCAAGTCGCCGGTGATCACGGAGAAGGCGCTGGTAGCCAAGGAAGAGACCCAGGATTCGCAGCAATTGCTGACTTTCAGAGTTGACCGACGGGCTACCAAACCGGAAATCAAGTCGGCAATAGAAACAATCTTTCAGGTAAAAGTCGATCGCGTTCGCACGATCAACTTTATGGGCAAGACAGCGCGACGGGGCCGCTTCGAGGGACGCAAGCCATCGTGGAAGAAGGCCTACGTAACATTAAAGCAAGGCGAGAAGCCTGTGGACTATGGAGAAGCGATATAAGGGATTTTAGATTGCCGATTGCCGATTTTCGATTGGCTTTCGGCTTCTAGTGGTTTCTTCGTTTGACAGATTAAACGTCGAGAGATTATGCGCTTAGATCGGCAATCGGTAATCGGCAATCGGAAATGACATCATGGGCATAAAGAAACTTACACCCACATCCCCGGCACGACGTTATCAAACGTATTTGACGCGCGATGAGCTGACTCTCGGGGCGATACCCGAAAAGTCTCTGCTCGAACCGAAGACGAGAATTTCGGGGCGTAACAACGACGGTCGAATAACGGTGCGTCGTCGGGGCGGCGGCCATAAGCGTTTTTATCGCATCATTGATTTCAAGCGTGACAAGGAAGGCGTGCCTGGACGTGTCAGTCAAATTGAATACGATCCAAATCGTTCCGCGCATATCGCCTTGATTACCTACCTCGACGGCGAGAAGCGCTACATCATTGCGCCGACGGGCCTTGAAGTCGGTAAGACGATTATGAGCGGTTCCGAAGCTGATATTCTTCCTGGAAACACGTTGCCGCTTATCAATATTCCGCTGGGCACGCAGATCCATAACATCGAACTGCGGCCTGGTAAGGGTGGGCAAATGGCCCGTTCTGCTGGAACCTTCGCACAGTTGGTCGCCAAGGAAGGGAATTATGCTCAGCTGCGTATGCCTTCCGGGGAAGTGCGACGTGTCCCGCTCGTTTGCCGGGCCACGGTGGGACAGGTTGGCAATATCGAGCATGAAAACGTTTCGCTGGGAAAAGCCGGACGCTCGCGTTGGAAAGGCCTGCGGCCTAAAGTGCGTGGCGTAGCCATGAACCCGGTGGATCATCCGCATGGTGGCGGAGAGGGCAAGACCTCGGGCGGCCGCAATCCGGTAACGCCCTGGGGCCAGCCGACGCGTGGCTACAAGACACGCAGCAACAAACGAACGCAGAAGATGATTCTGCGTGACAGAAGGACCAAGTGAGGTGATTGCCGATTTTCAATTGCCGATTGCCGATTGCTGTGTTGCGGGAATGGCAAATACGCGGGGATGCTTTTGAAATTGGCAATCGGAAATTGGCAATCGGAAATGGAGTGATTCATGGCGCGCTCAGTTAAAAAAGGACCATTCATTGACAAGGGATTACAGAAGGCAGTCGAACGGACGCGGGCCGGCGGTCAGCGCCCGCCTGTGATTAAGACCTGGTCGCGGCGTTCCACGATCACGCCGGACATGGTCGGCCTTACCTTCGGCGTGCATAACGGCAAACGACATCTTCCGATCTACGTTACTGAAAACATGGTAGGCCATAAGCTTGGTGAGTTTGCGCCGACGCGCACGTTTAAGGGTCACTCAGGCACCAAAGTAGAAAAGGCGAGCAAGGTAGCAGCAGCGCCGGCAAAATGAAGTAAAGGCCGCCTAACGATTTCCGATTAACGATTCTTACGAGGGCAGGATGGAAGCAACAGCGAGTGCGAAATATTTACGAGGGTCAGCGCAGAAGGCGCGCCTGGTCGTAGACATGATTCGCGGCAAAGACGTCAATCAAGCGTTGGCGATTTTGCGGTATACGAAAAAACGCGCGGCCGGAAGTATCGAGAAGTGCATGCGTTCGGCGATCGCCAACGCTAGTGAGGCGGCAGAGAAGGCCAACGTTTCCATCGACCCTGACGATTTGTGGGTCAGGGCTGCCTTTGTCGATCGAGGGCCAACCAAGAACCGTCGCCGCGTAAGACCAGCGCCGCAAGGCAGGGCTTATCGAGAGCAAAGACATTTTTGCCATGTGACGATCTCGCTTACGAATGACGCCAAGCCCGAGGCAAAGGTAAGTAAGGGCGGGGGCAAGACTACGGAAGTGAAACCGGCCAAGCTGGCGGAGAGCAAAGGTCGCAGGCGAGGTGGGGCGGCAGCGGCCCCGCGGGCAAAGCGCACAGCACCTAAGGCGGAAGTGAAGACAGAGAAGTCAGAAACTTCTGAGAAGCCTGTGGCGAAGAAGGCTTCAAAGAAGAAGGTAAAGTCGGAAGAGTGAGTTCTTGCATTTGAGAATCGACCTCGGATTTCGATCTCAGATGGAGTCTCAGATTTCAATAGGAAATCACTGGAGAAGATTGTGGGTCAAAAAGTTCATCCCTACGGGTTTCGGCTCGGCTACAACAAAGACTGGCACTCTCATTGGTTCGCTAAGAAGCAGTATGGCGAGTTCCTGTTGGAAGACCTGAGGTTGAAACGCGATTTGAAGCAAAGGTTTACTGGCGCCGGCGTGTCTCACGTTGATATCGAGCGCGCGGCTAATCGTCTGAAGATCATTATTTACACGTCGCGGCCTGGGATCATCATCGGTAGGAAGGGCGCGGAGATCGACAAGTTGAAGAGCGATCTTTCTTCCAAGACCGGGCGGGAAGTGTTGGTGTCTATTCAGGAAATTCACAAGCCTGAACTGAATGCTCAATTGCAGGCCGAAAAAATAGCGGCCCAACTGGAGAAGCGTATTGCCTTTCGGCGCGCCATGCGAAAGGCTGTGGAAGAGTCGTTACGGTTTGGAGCGCAGGGGATTAAAGTGAAAGTCAGCGGCCGCCTTAACGGAGCAGAAATCGCGCGCAGTGAGTGGCATCTGCAGGGACAGCTTCCACTCCACACTCTGCGTGCTGATATCGACTACGGGCTGGCGGAAGCGCGCACAACTTTCGGCCAGATTGGTGTAAAGGTTTGGATCTACCGAGGCGAGATTCTCGATCCCAAAGCGGCAATGGCTCGTGGGACTGGTTCTGATCCGATCAATGAAACACGTATGGGCGAACGCGAGCGCCGTCCACGCACGCGCCGCGAACGCGAAGGCGGCGGATCAGACGGGAGAAGACCGCGGGGAGAGAACGGATAAAGGAATTTGGCATTTTTGATTTTTGATTTCCGATTTGCGATTGGCGCTTACCGCGACCGCTTTAAATCACAAATCAAAAATCGGAAATCGAAAATTCAAGAATTGGTGAACCATCATGTTGATGCCAAAAAAAGTTAAGCACCGAAAGCAGATGCGCGGACGGATGACTGGCGTCGCGACTCGTGGCAGCGAGATCAGCTTTGGTGAATTCGGACTTAAGTGTCTGGAACCCGCCTGGATAACGGATCGCCAGATTGAAGCAGCCCGCATTGCCATGACCCGTCACATAAAACGCGGTGGCAAGATCTGGATCAGAATGTTTCCTGATAAGCCCGTGACAAAGAAACCAGCCGAGACTCGCATGGGTAAAGGGAAAGGCGCGCCCGAATATTGGGTTGCCGTGGTAAAGCCGGGCAGGATTCTTTATGAAATTGAAGGCGTCGACGAAAAAACGGCGAGAGATGCGATGCGACTGGCCGCTCAAAAACTTCCAATTAAGACAAAGTTTGTGACGCGCGCCGATCAGGAAGGGGGCGCGATCTAGCCAATGAAACAACGCGAGGAGTTGGATAAGTATCGAGAAATGGGAGCGGACGAGTTGCGGGCCGAAGCAGCGCGTTTGCGAGAGTCGCTTTTTCGTCTCAACTTCAAATTGGCATTGGGCGAAGTCGATGCGGTGAAGCGCATTCGTCAGGAAAAGAAATCGCTGGCCCGGATTGAGACCATTGCCAGGCAGCGTCCTGCTCGGGCAGATAGCTAACAACCAGGATGCAACGGCCCGGGGCGTTGCTTAAAGAGTGTGAGAAGAAATGGCAGAGAATCAGGACAATATCACGCAAGCAGCCGGCGGAACCGAAGCCCTCAAGAGCGCTGTTAGGCGCGCGCACCGTTCACAAAAGGTGGGCACTGTCTCGTCTGACAAGATGCAGAAGACGGTGGTGGTTCGCGTCGATCGACTCGTGCGACATCGCAAGTACCGACGTTATGTGCGGCGCACCTCGAAGTTCATGGCCCACGACGAACTGGGCGCGACGATTGGCGACAAGGTGCGAATTGTCGAGACGCGACCGCTCTCAGCGCGAAAGCGCTGGCGTGTGGTTGAGATAGTTCAAAAAGCTGCGAAGTGATTTGCGATTTTAGATTTGCAATTTTCGATTGGTCCTGGTTAACAAGTCGAAGTTCCGCCCAATCGCAAATCGGCAATCAAAAATCTAAAATCGGAGGTAACAACAGTGATCCAGATGCAAACCTCGTTGGAGGTTGCTGATAATTCAGGAGCCCGACGCGTGGAGATGATCATGCCGATTGGGGGATCGACCGGCAAGATTGCCAGCTTGGGAGACCGTATTAAAGTTACGGTCAAAGAAGCATCACCAGACGGTACGATCAAGAAAGGGACTGTCCAGGATGCCGTGATTGTCCGGACCCGCAAAGAGGTGCGGCGCGCTGATGGCACCTATGTCAGATTCGATCAGAACGCGGCGGTGTTAATCAAGGAAGACGGAACACCAATCGGAACGCGCGTGTTTGGACCAGTAGCGCGCGAGCTGCGCGATAAGAACTTCATGAAAATTGTTTCACTCGCGCCGGAGGTGATTTAAGAAAATGGCTTCAATAAAGCGCGCGAAAATCAAGAAGAACGATCAGGTGGTAGTGATTGCCGGGCGTGATAAGGGCAGGCGTGGCCGCGTCCTCGAGGTTGCTCCAGCGAGCGGAAAAGTAAAGGTCGAGGGCGTGGGAATGATAAAGCGCCATCAACGCGCCAATCCGCAAGCAAATCGTGGCGGCGGAATTATCGACAAAGAAGCTTTTATCGACATTTCCAATGTTCAGCTGATCGATCCGCAATCTGGTAAGCCAACGCGCGTCAGATATCAAATCGAAGGCGATGGCTCGAAGTTGCGCGTGGCCGCGAGCAGTGGACATTCGCTGGAGAAATAGGAAGGCAGAAATCTACGAGGAATTGAGATGGCAGCAAGGTTAAAAGAGCGATATCAGAAAGACGTGGCGCCGCAGATAGCCAAGGAGTTTGGCATTGATAACCCGATGGCCGTTCCTCGTGTCCAGAAGGTTGTTATCAATATGGGGATGGGTGAGGCCATTGCCAACGCAAAGATTCTCGACACTGCTGCGGACGAACTGCGGGCGGTCACGGGACAAAAGCCCGTAATCACAAAGGCGAAGAAGTCTATTGCATCGTTCAAGCTGAGACAGGGAATGCCGATCGGCGTAATGGTGACTTTGCGCGGAGATCGCATGTACGAGTTTCTCGATCGCCTGGTGTCGGTCGCTTTGCCGCGGGTAAGAGATTTTCGCGGCGTATCACCAAAGGCTTTTGACGGCCGGGGTAATTACACGATCGGTATTCGCGAGCAGCTGATTTTTCCGGAGATCGACTTTAACAAGGTCGACAAGTTGCGGGGAATGAACATCTCCATCGTCACCACCGCGCGCAACGATGAACAAGCGCGTGCTCTCTTGAAGGCTTTGGGAATGCCCTTTAGGGCTTAGCGACGCCGGGGAGTCCAGAGGTTACGAGTCGTAAACAGAAAGAGCGTTCACGGATTTAAGAAATTGAGATTGACGTGAGATAGAAGAATATATGGCTAAGAAATCACTAATTGCGAAAGCCAACCGTAAACCGAAGTTTGCCGTGCGGGCCTATACCCGGTGCAAGCGTTGCGGGCGGCCGCGAGGCTACCTGCGAAAATTCAATCTCTGTCGCATCTGTTTTCGTGAGTTGGCGCTGCAGGGTCAGATCCCCGGCGTCGTCAAGTCGAGTTGGTAAAAGGCAGCTTTGATTTTTGATTGCCGATTTGCGATTGGTGCTTATCGGGCTGTCTCGTCAATCTCAAATCAAAAATCGCAAATCTGGAGTTTTGTAAATGACTGATCCTATCGCCGATATGTTAACGCGAATCCGCAATGCCATTGCGGCTAAACATTCGCGCGTGGATATTCCGGCTTCTAAGCTCAAACTTGAGATTGCCCGCATCCTGAAGGAAGAGGGTTATGTCAATAATTTCGTCGTTAAGGGTGAAGGTGTGAAGCGCAGCATACGAATTTTTCTTCGTTATGACGCGCGCGGCACGTCGTCCATAACGCATCTTCAGAGAGTATCTACACCAGGTCGGCGCGTGTACGTTGGCTCGGGCGAGATTCCCAAAGTTCTCGGCGGATACGGTATCAATATCGTTTCTACCTCGAGGGGACTCATGAGCGGCAAGACTGCACGGCGGGAGAATGTTGGGGGCGAGTTGTTGGCACAGATCTATTGAGATTTTCGATTGCCGATTGTCGATTTTCAATTGGCCTTTAGCACTGGCTGATTCGAATTGATTTTAAGGGCCACAAATTGGCAATCGGAAATTGGAAATCGGAAAATCGGAAATATAAATATGTCGCGTATAGGAAAAAAAGCGATCACTTTACCCAAAGGCGTCAGCGTCACGATTCGCGAGCAGGAGCTCGAGGTAAAAGGGCCCAAGGGCACATTGAAAACGCCGATTCCGCAAGGCATCAGTTTCAAACTCGAAGGCGAGGAGTTGCGAGCGGAACGAACATCGGACGAACTTGCTGCCCTTCACGGCCTGGCGCGAGCGTTGGCAAATAATGCCATCGTAGGTGTGACGGAAGGCTTTAGTAAGCAGATGGATGTCGTTGGCGTAGGTTACAAGGCTGACGTGCAGGGGAAGAAGATAGTTTTTTCCCTGGGTTATTCGCACCCTATCGAGTTTCCGTTGCCTGCGGACGTAGAGGCCAAAGCCGAACGTATGACGACCAAGGGAAGCATCCAGCAATATCAAACTACGTTAACGCTGACCAGTATTGATAAGCAGAAGCTGGGTCAGGTTGCCGCTGAAATGCACAAGCTGCGAAAGCCCGACGCGTACAAGGGAAAAGGCGTGCGTTACGCGAACGTGCCGATCAAGCTGAAGCCGGGTAAGACAGGTAAGTAGATTTTAGATTTTAGATTGCCGATTTGCCATTTAGGGAGTGCGATCTTCTAACTGATCAATCAAATCGGCAATTTAAAATCGGCAATTCATAGAGGGAGCGATGGCAAATACGAGCAGAGCAACAGTGAGAACCGCGATTCATGAGCGGATTCGCCGGAAAGTTAGAGGTAGCGCCAATAGGCCACGCCTGGCGATTTATCGCAGCTTGAACCATATCTACGCACAAGTTATCGACGATCTTAGTGGTCAGACGTTGGTCTCGGCGGCAACGACTGAAAAAGATCTGCGGGCTACGACTGGTGGAAACGTCGATGCCGCTCAGCGGATCGGTAAGACTATCGCCGAGCGCGCTCTTGCCAAAGGAATAGAACAGGTAGTCTTCGATCGCGGTGGCTATCTTTATCACGGACGCGTCAAAGCCCTGACTGAAGCGGCAAGGGCCGCCGGGTTGAATAAGAATGAAACCGCCGCCGCGGCGGAGAAAAGCTCAGAGCCAGAACCCGCTCAGAAACCAGAAAAGAAGCCACGTAAGAAAAGCAAAGAATAGTTATGAGACAACCCAAGCAACGCATTCCCGCGCAGGGACTCGATCTAAAGGACCAGGTGATCTCCATTAATCGCGTGACGAAAGTCGTTAAGGGCGGCAAGAATCTCTCTTTCGCCGCGCTGGTAGTGGTAGGCGATGAAGGTGGGCACGTGGGCTTTGGTACGGGTAAGGCGCGCGAAGTTCCCCTGGCAATTAAAAAAGCAATCGAGGCGGCAAAGAAGAGTCTGATTCGCGTGCCGCTAATTAACCACACGCTCCCGCACCAGTTAATCGGGGAGTACGGCGCCGGCCGAGTTATGGTCAAACCTGCTTCAGAAGGGACGGGAGTGATCGCAGGAGGCGCGGTCCGTGCCGTCATGCAGGCCGTTGGTGTGCGCGATGTGCGCACAAAGGTGTTAGGGTCGACTAACCCGCACAACGTTGTGCGCGCTACCTTCGATGCTTTGCTAAGGATGAAGGACCCGATGGAGTTGGCGCGTTTGCGTGGCAAACAAGTTGAGGATATGTAGACCACAATGCTGGGTGACTGAGTTAGTTTCGTGAGAAGGATTGTGAGCGTGTTATGCCAGGAAAGCCAAAAACAAAAGCAGCGACCGATAAAGGCAAGATTCGAATCCAGTATTATAGAAGCTTTATAGCGACACCGAAGACGCACAAGCAGGTGGTGCGCAGTCTGGGCTTGACGAAGCTGAATCAAATTGTCGAACGTCCGGATAATCAGTCCATGCGAGGCGCCGTGGCCAAGCTTCCCCATTTATTGCGAATCGTGGAGTAGAGAATTAGCGCCAGCCGAGAGCTGGGAAACATACGGAGCAGATAATGACCATCAGTCTTAACAGCCTTCGGCCGGCAAAAGGCTCGACACACAAAAAGAAGCGAGTAGGGAGAGGCCCTGGTTCGGGTCTGGGCAAGACCGCGGGCCGCGGTGAGAAGGGTCAGAAGTCTCGTTCCGGTTATTCCCGCAAGATAGGCTTCGAGGGCGGCCAGATGCCGCTTCACCGACGCTTGCCAAAGCGCGGCTTTACCAACATCTTCAAGAAACGTTGGCTTGAAGTAAGTCTTGCGGCCCTGGACCGACACTTCAACGCAGATGAGGAAATAACTCCCGAATTGCTGCACAGTCGAGGCATCATCAAGAAAGCAAAACACGATGTAGTTGTTTTAGGTAATGGTGAAGTTTCCAAAGCGCTTCGCGTTTCGGCTCACCGCTTTACCAAGAGTGCCCGCGAAAAGATCGAAAGGGCTGGCGGTGCGGCCCTGGAAATCGGCAAATAGTTCGGAATCGCCGCATCGAGGATTCCTATGGAAAAGTTTCTCGCCGCTGTTCGCAATATGTTCAATGTGCCGGACCTGCGCCGGCGCATTTTGTTTACGCTTGGGTTACTAGCCGTCTACCGTCTCGGTGCACACGTTGGCGCCCCGGGGATCAATAAGGTGCGGCTGGACCAGGTTTGGCGTGATGTGGCCGGAACGCTGCTTGGCGTTTTGGACCTGTTCTCGGGTGGAAACTTCCGCACGATTTCCGTTTTCGCGCTGGGAGTGACGCCGTACATCACCGCGTCAATTATTTTACAATTGATGACAGTAGTCTCGCCCCAACTCAAAAAGTTGCAGGAAGAAGGCGAGATGGGACGGCAGAAGATCAACCAATGGACTCGGTACCTCACCGTAGGGCTCGCCGGTATTCAGACTTCATTCGTCGCTCATTGGTTACAGGTCAACGGCGTGGGTGCTCCGACGTGGGGGTTCCTGCTTACGACGGTGCTTACGCTGACTACCGGAACGATGTTTGTAATGTGGCTTGGTGAGCAAATAACCGAGCGCGGCGTCGGCAATGGTATCTCGTTGTTAATCTTCGCGGGGATCGTTATCGGTTTACCTCGCGGGGTTCAGCAGGTGTTTGAACGCGTTCGTAGCGGCGACACACTCGAAACGCTCGGTGTGATCGGGTTGGTATTAGCGCTGGTGGCGATAATCGCTTTTATTGTTTTTGTGGAGGCCGCGCGCAGAAAGATCCCTGTGAGTTATGCGAAGCGTCACGTCGGACGACAGTTAGTCGGGGGGCAGCAAACAACGATGCCGCTGAAGATCAATATGGGCGGCGTAATACCGGTAATCTTTGCCTCTTCAGTTCTGTCGATGCCTCAAAGTCTCTTCGCGGCATTTCCTCCAGATCCGAATAAAGCAAACTCCTTGTGGGCGAAGGTCTGGACGTTCTTCCAGACATTTCACGCCAGCGATCCTTATTACGAGCTGATCTTTCTGTCGCTCATTATCTTCTTTACCTTCTTCTATGTTTCGATTGTTTTCAACGTGGAAGAGGTTGCTGACAATCTGCGCAAACATGGTGGGTTCATGCCTGGTATTCGACCAGGCAGAGCGACGGCAGAGTATCTCAACGCTATCATGACCAGACTGACTACAGTCGGCGCCGTTTACCTGGCCCTGGTAGCTTTCGTGCCGCAGTTTATGCTCAGCGGATTCAAGGTCGCGCGCCTGCCGTTGATCGGAACGTGGCTCGACGCTTTCGTGAGCACGACACCAGGACTGTCGTGGATTCCCACTGGTATGGGCTATCAGTTTTATTTCGGCGGCACCTCCTTGTTGATTCTGGTAGGAGTGGCCATGGACACTGTCGCGCAGATCGAGGCCCAGCTTGTAATGCGCAACTACGAGGGCTTCCTTGGCGGCGGCGGCCGCTTGCGAGGGCGGAGAGCATAACGAATTTTAGATTTCAGATCTAGGATTTGCGATTTGGACTGTGCCCGAACGTCATTCAAGCTGGAAATCACAAATCGCAAATCGCAAATCGCAAATCCTTAACTCGGTATGTCCAAGATTATTGTGCTGATGGGTGCGCCTGGTGCTGGAAAAGGTACGCAGGCGCGCTTGATTCAGGAACGTCTGCACCTGCCGCAGATCTCCACTGGTGACATTTTTCGCTCATTGAAGAACTCCCCGACTCCGCTCGCGCAGGAAGTGCGCGACGTTATGGACGCAGGGCAACTCGTGTCGGATGATTTGACAATTCGTCTAGTCCAGGAGCGAACCGCACGGGACGACTGCAAAAATGGCTACATTCTGGATGGTTTCCCGCGCACGCCGGCGCAGGCCGCAACGCTGGAAAAGCTGGCAGACGAGCAGGGTAAGCAAATAGTTGCGATCCTGATAGACGTGCCCAATGAGTTGTTGGTGAAGCGTATGATCGGGCGTCGTAATTGCCCCGTCTGTGGCGAGCTTTATAACATTTATTTCAAACCGCCAAAAAACGATAACTACTGCGATTTGCATCCGAATACGCAGCTAGTGCGTCGAGAGGACGATAACGCAGAAACTGTGCAGGCCAGGTTGGCGACTTACGAAGAGCAGACTCGACCCCTGCTTGAGTACTATCGAACCGCGCACCTGCTCTGTACCGTGGACGGGACACGAGAAGCGGAAGTTATTTATAGAGATATCGAAGGTATAATCAAGGGCGAGGGTTGTTCGCACTGATTTTGTTTTTATGATTATTGGTAAGTCGAAACGGGAAATTGAAAAGATGCGAGCCGCGGGGCAACTTGCCGGTCTCGTTTTGGCCAACCTGCGCAAGCTGGTGGAACCGGGTATCACAACGATCGAAATCGATCGAACTGCGGAAAAGATGATTCGTGACGCCGGCGCCTTGCCGACTTTTAAAGGCTACAACGGTTTTCCGTACTCCATTTGTGCTTCGGTCAACGAGCAAGTGGTACACGGCTTTCCGTCAGCTTATCAGTTACAGGAGGGAGACATCTTCTCCATTGACTGCGGTGCCACGCTCGAGGGGTTCGTTGGAGACACTGCCACTACTGTCCCAGTTGGTAACGTCGATGAAAATCGGCGCAAGCTAATCAGAATTACGGAAGAGTGTCTGGATCGGGCTATTGAGCAATGCCGCGCAGGTCATCATCTGGGGGATATTGGCTGGGCCGTCCAGGAGCACGCTGAAGAGAACGGCTACTCCGTCGTGCGCGACTATGTCGGCCACGGAATTGGGAGGCGAATGCATGAAGATCCGCAGATCCCAAATTATGGGAAGCCCGGACTGGGGCCGAAGATCAAGGTGGGCTACGTTTTTGCCGTGGAACCCATGGTTAATATGGGGGGGCACTATACGAAAGTGCTGTCAGACGGCTGGACGGTCGTAACGCTTGATGGCCAGCCCAGCGCGCATGTCGAGCACACCATTGCGATTACTGAAAACGGACCTGAGGTACTCACGAGGCTTGTATCCGCTGAGAGTTTGACCGCCGTTGGGCCAGCTACAGCCGGCTGTAAATGATAGTCGCAGCGCGGCTTGGCAAAGGTGGGATGGCATGTTATTATTCGCAGTTTGTCGGTAGAGACAAAATTCCAATCAAGAGGATATGGCGAAGGAAGAGGCTATAGAAGTCATGGCAAAGGTGCTGGAGACTTTGCCAAACGCTATGTTTCGGGTTGAGTTGGAGGAGAGCCAGCACCAGGTGCTTGCGCACATCTCGGGAAAAATGCGCAAGCATTTTATTCGCATTCTTCCGGGTGATCGGGTTTTGGTAGAGCTTTCGCCTTACGATTTGAATCGGGGACGGATCACCTACCGATACAAATAGGATTTCCGAAGGGAAAAAGAGGTTGAGTAATGAAAGTCCGTGCGTCAGTAAAGAAGATGTGCGACAAGTGCAAAGTCATTCATCGTAAAGGGGTGGTGCGAGTGATTTGCGTAAACCCTAAACATAAACAGCGACAAGGATAAAGCGAGAAATAAAGATGGCACGTGTAGCAGGCGTAGATCTTCCACCTAACAAAAGGGCCGAGATTGGGTTGACCTATATCTATGGCATCGGTCGCCCGCGCGCAACCTCAGTCCTCAAGGAAGCAGGCGTTAATCGCGACACTCGTATTAAGGACCTGAACGAGGATGAGTTAAGTCGAATCCGTGCTGTCCTCGAGGCGCAGGGCGAGATTGAGGGCGATCTTCGCAAGCGTGTACAGATGGATATTAAGCGTTTGATGGATATCGGCTGTTACCGCGGGTTGCGTCATCGTCGAGCATTGCCGGTCCGTGGACAGCGCACGCACACAAATGCGCGTACCCGCAAGGGACCAAGGCGTGCAACTATCGCTAAGAAGAAGGCTCCGGGTAAGAAATAAATAAGGACCTTTTCGATTTTTGATCTACGATTTGCGATTGGCCCATGCGAGCGAGCGAAGCAAAAAATCAAAAATCTGGAATCTAAAATTATCTAAAAATCTAAGATTACGTTATGGCAAAAGCAGGCGGAAAGAAGAAGGTCTTTCGTAAGAAAGAAAAGAAGAACGTTCCCAATGGTATCGTGCATATTGCCGCATCGTTCAACAACACGATGATTTCGATCACCGATCTGGAAGGTAACCTGATTGCGCAGTCATCGGCAGGCGCTCGCGGTTTTCGTGGGTCTCGCAAGGGTACGCCCTTTGCGGCCCAGCAAGCAGCCTACGAGGCTGCTAAGAAAGCGCACGAGGCGGGAATGCACCAGTGTGAAGTTAGGGTGAAGGGCCCAGGTGGCGGGCGTGAGTCTGCAATCAGAGCGATTGCCAATGCCGGGATAAGAGTAGTGACCATTCGTGATACTACGCCGATCCCCCACAATGGCTGCAGGCCCCCTAAGCGTCGTAGAGTTTAAGTATTGTCGATTGCCAATTGCCGATTTGCGATTGCGAGTTGAGGTTGAACGATAGAGAACCGAGTCTTCAAATCGGAAATCAGAAATTGGCAATTGGAAATGAGTTAACCCAAAGGATGAAGGGCCAGTGCCAAGGCGCGGCCTGTAAACTTTTCCGTCTTAATTGACTGGAGGCAAAAACATTTGGCTAGGTATAGAGATGCGGTGTGCCGTCTTTGCCGCCGCGAAGGTGCAAAGCTCTTTTTGAAGGGCGATCGCTGTTACAAGCCCGCTTGTCCGATTGAAAAACGAGGCACTCAGCCTCCCGGACAACACGGTAATTCTTTACGTCGGGGCAAGGCACTGGTCGGTTATGGCCAGCAGTTGCGCGAAAAGCAGAAGGTCAAGCGGATCTATTTCATCCTTGAAGGGCAATTCCGCAATTATTTCGAGCGGGCTGCCCGGATGAAGGGAATTACCGGCGAGAACCTCTTGTTCTTGCTTGAGCGGCGGCTTGATAACTCGGTTTATCGCGCCGGCTTTTCAACCTCGCGCCGTCAGGCAAGGCAACTCGTTAATCACGGTCATATTCTGGTAAACGGCCGCAAGGTCGACATTCCCTCTTTTCAGGTAAAGCCCGGCGATACGATCAGCGTAAGAGAGGCGAGCCGGAAAAATCCGCACATTGAAGGAGCTTGGCAGACTGCTTCCGGACGTGGGCGTCCTGCGTGGATCGCGGCCGATGGCGGCGAAATGACTGCGCGCGTCGGTGGTCTACCCGTGCGTGAAGATATCGATCGTCTCATTAACGAGCAATTAATCGTTGAGCTTTATAGCAAGTAATTAACCCCGGGGCCGGCTGCTGCTCGAGAAGATCGCTGCCGCCGGTCAGACGCATTCTTATTAGGAACCTGAACGCTATGGCTATGGATCAAAATAATCTTTGGACAGGATTTCAGATGCCGCGTCGCTTGGCGGCAGATGCAGAAACCTTAACGGAACGTTACGGTCGTTTTTCGGCCCAGCCATTTGAACGTGGCTTCGGCACTACTGTCGGCAATTCCCTCCGGCGCGCTTTGCTCTCGTCAATTGAGGGCGCGGCTATTACGGCCGTAAAGATTGAGGGGGTGGAACATGAGTTCTCGTCGATTAAAGGAGTCGTCGAAGACGCGACCGACGTAATCCTCAATCTCAAGCAAGTGCCTTTCAAACTGCATAGCAGCGAACCGAAGACCTTGAGAATATCCAAGGAGGAAGCAGGTGAGGTGACAGCTGCCGATATTGAGGCGGACGCTGATGTTGAAATACTCGATCCCACTGTGCACATCGCCACGGTCAGCGAGGGCGGTTCGCTGAAAGTAGAGATGCGCTTGAAACGAGGGCGTGGCTACGTTTCGGCTGATCGGAATTTCGATGAGGATCTTTCACTTGGCTACATTCCTATCGATTCGGTTCACACTCCGGTCAAGAAAGTGAATTACAACGTCGAGGCCGCGCGTCTGGGTCAGAACACCGAGTTTGACAAGCTGACGATCGAAGTTTGGACTGACGGTTCGGTTAAACCGGAAGATTCAATCGGTTTGGCCGCGAAGTTGATTAAAGACCACATGTCGATCTTTATTAACTTCGAAGAGGACACTGACGACTTTGCCTACACGAAGATGGAGCGTCCTCCGCTGCCGCGCAACGATCAGCTGGATCGCTCAGTGGATGAGCTTGAACTTTCGGTCCGTTCATATAATTGCTTGAAGAATGCCGACATCAGAACTATTCGAGATCTGGTGCAACGCAGCGAGCGTGAGATGCTGGCCACTAAGAACTTTGGCAAGAAGTCGTTGAACGAGATCAAGGAAATCCTGAATGGTATGGGACTCGACTTCGGTATGGAGTTTGACGAACAGGGAAACCCAATACCGGGCACGGGTGGCAGGGATGGAGCTGACCTTTCAGATTACGAAGGTGAAGAGGAACAGTAGTTCACAGTCATGCGACACCTAAAGGCACATCGGAAACTTGGCCGTACCAGCGAACATCGCAATTCCATGCTTCGCAATCTGGCAACTTCGTTAATCAACTCTCGCGACGAACGAATTGTGACTACTTTGCCAAAAGCAAAGGAGCTGCGACCATTCGTTGAGCACGCGATCACCTTATCACGCCGAGCCCAGACTCTCACAGGTGAAGGGGCGGAAGTGCGCGCCTTGCATTTACGCCGCCAGGCGGCTGGTTTTTTTCACGCAGGCAACATGGCGCAAGCGGCTAGCGCGGGCAAGCGAGGTCAATTGCGACCAGAACGAACAGCCGGCGTAGCGGCCTTGAAGCGTCTCTTCGGTGAATTGGGTGAGCGTTATCTGGATCGCTCGGGGGGTTACACACGCATTTTGAAACTGGGCCATCGAGAGGGTGATCGCGCTGAATTGGCAATTATCGAACTCGTCGATAACCCGCGTGAAAAAGAAGCTCTCGAGGCGGCGAAGAAACGAGCCAAAGGCGGCTCGACAAAAAAGAAGAAGTCTTCCGATACAAAGAAAACGTCTGGCCGCGCCCAGAGCGGCGAATCGCAGACGGTTAATCTGGAAGATGCCCGGGGCGAGACTGCGGCCGACTCGAGCAACGAGCAAGAATCAGAGTCGAAATCGTCTGAGTAGCACTTGAGCATTAGATCTATTTCGAGCGGTGGCCGCGGACACGTTCGGTAGGTACAGGCCCCAATTGATTTTCGGCGTGCACAGACCGAGTCTCTTGGGGCTAATCGCTTTCTTGAGGGTTGGTTATTTTCGCAGGTAGCATGAACCAAGGCGTCAACAAATCATCTGCGAAGGAAGAACAGACCGACAGTGCTTCGAGTCGGCGTGCGCGTGGACGTCAGCCTCCTTCTGATCCGCCCGTTCGCCCTGAGCCCTCCGTTAACATGGATGAGCTGCGCGAGTTGATCGCGCTCTTGCGCGAGAATGGACTCGCAGAGTTTGAACTCGAGCGCGAGGGGTTTCGTGTCAGATTACGACGGGATTCGTCCGTGCTTCCTCAACCCTCGGAAGTAGGCAACAATCCAACTGCTTCCCGACCGGTAACCGCAGCCCAACAATCGGCCGCCGTTCCCGCCCATCCGGGGGCGCGAGCGGAAACGGCCGCTTCAGAAGATCAGGATCTTTACATAATCCCATCGCCCATCGTGGGCACGTTTTATCGTTCTCCTTCGCCCACTACCGAGCCATTTGTAAAAATAGGCGCAAACGTTGAGCCCGAGACCGTTGTCTGCATCATCGAAGCGATGAAGCTAATGAATGAGATTCAGGCTGAAACCAGCGGCGAAGTAGTAAAAATTTATGTTGAGAATGGGCAGCCAGTCGAATACGGCCAGCCTCTTTTTGGAATAAGAAAGTAGCTGTAACAACGTCCATCGTCCAGCGTCCAAGGCGTCGCCGCAAGGACGTTGAACCGTGGACGTTGGTATTTGCACGTTGATTAATCATGACGCCAGGCACGCGGAAGTTTAAGAAGATACTAATCGCCAATCGGGGCGAGATAGCTTGCCGTATTATCTGGACCTGCAAAGAGATGGGCATCAAGACCGTTGCTGTTCACAGCGACGTCGATCGCGATTCGCTTCATGTGCGCTTTGCGGACGAAGCTGCTTGTATCGGTCCTGCTCCCTCCGCCCAAAGTTATCTGAATATTCCCGCGATCATCAGTACCGCCGAGATCTTCAACGTTGACGCGATCCACCCAGGTTACGGGTTTCTGGCAGAATCACCTTACTTCGCGGAAATATGCGAGGCCTGCAACATCAAGTTCATCGGACCGCGAGCGAGCATTATCCGTTTGATGGGCGATAAGATTGAGGCACGGCGCGTAATGCAGGAAGCGGGATTGCCCGTTCTACCTGGCAGTGCAGCCGCTATCACATCCGAAGACGAAGGTCTCAAACTCGCCCGCGAGATCGGATTCCCCGTAATAGTGAAGGCATCAGCCGGCGGCGGTGGGCGCGGTATGCGCGTTGTTCGCTCCGCCGAGGAGTTGGGCCAGGCGCTGGAGACTGCCTCGACTGAAGCAGCAGCCGCCTTTAAGGATGGTACTGTTTATATCGAACGCTATATCGAGCAGCCTCGTCATATTGAAATTCAGGTATTGGCCGACGAGTTTGGCGATTGCATCCACCTGGGTGAACGTGAGTGTTCGATACAACGACGCCATCAAAAGCTACTCGAAGAGGCTCCTTCGCCTGTCCTGACGGCAGAGCTGCGTAAGACAATGGGGGAGGCGGCGGTCGCAGCTTGCAAGAAGCTGGGTTACTCGAGTGCCGGCACTGTTGAGTTTCTGCTGGACAATAATGGCAAATTCTATTTCATGGAAATGAACACGCGCATCCAGGTCGAGCATCCCGTTACGGAGATGGTGACGCTTGCAGACATCGTACGCAACCAAATCAGGATTGCCGAGGGCGTGCCGCTTGGTTATTCGCAGGATGAGTTGCTGATTGTCGGACACGCGATCGAATGTCGCATCAACGCCGAGAATCCCGAGACCTTTGCTCCTTCACCCGGCAAGATCAGCGCTTTCAATTTACCGGGTGGCCCGGGTGTACGTGTGGATACTTACGTATATTCCGGATATACGGTGCCTTCGTTTTACGACTCACTGATTGCGAAAGTGATCGTGCATGCGCGCACCCGAGAACTCGCCATCGCTCGGATGAAACGAGCGCTGGAGGCCATGGTAATTGAAGGAATCAAGACCACGATTCCTTTGCACCTGAAGATTATGGATGATCCACGATTTCGCGCCGGTGAGATCTCGACCAGTTTCATGGAGTACTTTCTAGCCCGAAATGATCGCAAGAATGGCGGGGAAGCTGCAGCCGGCGGGCGGCAGGGCTGACCGGTTGCCGAATAGCTTTCGGTTGCCTATAATGGCTAACTTTTCTATGGCGACTAGACTCGTCTGAGAGGACAACGCAGATGTCACATGCAGTTATCAAAGCGGGCGGAAAACAGTTCCTGGTCGAGGAAGGCCAAAGGATTCGCGTACCCTCGCTGCCAGCGGACGCAGGTGCTTCAATCGAGCTCGATGCTTTGCTGACTTCAGGTAAGGAAACCAGACTCAGCAACTCTTCTTCAGAGAGCGCAAAGATCTCGGCTACGGTAGTTGATCATGGTCGCGATCAGAAGATAGTTGTGTTTAAGAAGAAGCGCCGAAAGCAGTACAAGCGCACCCGCGGTCACCGTCAGGGTTATACCACCGTGAGGATTGATTCGATTGGTTAGGAGGAAGGGATTTTTGATTTGCGAGTTTTGATTTGCGATCTTGTGCGAGCGCCTGGCGCCGATATCGATCCAATCTAAAATCTAAAATCTAAAATCTGAAATCAATTATGGCACACAAAAAAGGAGTTGGCTCATCTCGGAATGGACGCGACTCGCAATCCCAAAGATTAGGTTTAAAGAAATTTGGCGGTGAACGAGTTCTCGGTGGCAACATCATTGCCCGGCAACGAGGTACGAAATGGAAGCCAGGTAGTAACGTTGGCCGGGGCAAAGACGATACCCTTTTCTCTCTGATTGATGGCGTCGTAAAGTTTGAAGACAAGGGTCGTTCGGGTAAGTTCATCAGCGTTTACCCATTGGAGCAAACTGCGGCGTAGAAAACATGACCCGGAAAGTATGCGACGCCTGAGGCCAGAGCATTACTGCGCGCCGGGCGTCGCTTTCAATTTTTAAATGTTTATTGACCGCGCCAAGATTCACGTACAAGGGGGAAACGGAGGTAACGGCGTTACGGCTTTCCGCCGGGAGAAGTTTGTGCCGCGCGGCGGACCCTCAGGGGGCGATGGCGGCCGGGGCGGGGATGTTTTTATCGTTGCCGATTCTTCCTTGAACACACTGCTTCACCTTCGTTACAACCCGCAACATATTGCCGATCGTGGCAGGCACGGCGAAGGATCTAATCGCTCGGGCCATGACGGCGACGACCACATTATTCGGGTTCCGGTAGGAACGCAGATCTTTGACGCGAATAGCGGCGAATTGTTATTCGACCTGGCCCAGGACGGAGCTCGGTCGCTGGCAGTGCGGGGTGGTAGGGGCGGTTTTGGCAACTCTCATTTTGCAACGTCTACCAACCGCGCCCCTCGGTATCACCAGACCGGTTCCGCCGGTGAAGAGCGAGATTTGCAACTCGAACTAAAGCTGCTGGCCGACGTTGGTCTTGTTGGTTTCCCGAATGCAGGCAAGTCCACTCTTATTTCCACCGTCTCAGCAGCTCGGCCGAAGATAGCCGATTATCCTTTCACGACCCTCGAGCCGCATCTCGGCGTCGTCGATCTGGGAGACTTTCGCACCTTCGTGATCGCTGATATTCCTGGTTTGATTGAAGGCGCGCACATGGGAGCGGGCCTGGGCGATCGCTTCCTCCGGCACATTGAACGCACAAAGTTGCTGCTCCACCTGGTGGACGTTTCGTCTCTTTCTGGTCGTGACACAATCCAGGATTATGAGACAGTAAATCGAGAATTGGCGTCTTACAATCCTGCTTTAGCAACTCGATCTCAGATAGTAGTGGCCACAAAAATCGATGCAGTGGATGAGCCTGAACGCCTTGAATCACTGAGACGCCGAGTGCTCCAGGATGAACGGCCGTTCTTTGCTATCTCCTCGGTAACGGGCAAAGGTATTCGCGAGCTCGTGAACGCCGCTGCCGCCAAGCTGGATGAGCTGAATAGCGTGCCAAAAAACAAGACAGACATGGTTGAGTTGGCTTTGTAAAAAAATGAGTGTGAAAAGGCGGGTCGCTCTCTATGGGGGAACATTCGATCCAGTCCATCTAGGTCATCTCGAGGTGGCACGCAGGATTGCTGAGTTATTTGAAATCGAAAAAGTACTCTTTGTTCCGGCTCAGATCGCTCCGCACAAGGTGACCCGCGCCGTGACACCGCCACTTCATCGTTATGCGATGCTCGTGCTGGCGACTCAGGGCGACCCACAGATGTTTGTCTCCGCCTTTGAGCTGGACGCTCCAGATAGGCATTACACAGTGGATACCATCGCGCATTTTCTTTCGCGTTTTGGAGATGCGACCGAGCTGGTTTTTATTATGGGTGCTGACTCATGGTCTGAGATCACGACCTGGCGTGATTGGGAGCGACTGCTGACGATGACAAGTCACATCGTGGTAACTCGACCCGGCTACGATGTCGGCAACGAACATGTGGGCGCTGTCTTAAAAGATCGAATTGTCGATCTGCGCAGTGTCGACAGCGCCGCAGAGAAAATTCAACAGCTCGGCAGAGGCAGAATATTTGTCACCGATGTTGTCAACAAGGATATCTCTGCAACTGAGATTCGACAGATCGCGAAAGAAGGCCGCTTTGACGATTTAATTAACCTGGTACCGCAGCCCGTGGCTGAGTACATCAAGAAGTACGGAATTTACCGAGATTTGCATGAAGCCTGATTCGACTATCAAGGAACAATCACTGAATCCGCAGCTAAAGGGACGTACGCAGAATCAAGTTCTGGCTGCGGCGGACAAACTCGATGAACGTATTTTGCAGGCTCTTCACGCGGCCAGCGAGAAGAAGGCGATCGATCTGGTTGTTCTCGACCTGCGAGATATCGTGAGCTTTACGGACTATTTCGTGATAACCAGCGGCGCGAACGAACGTCAGGTGCAAGCCATCGCAGATGGGGTTAGCGACAGCCTGAAGAAGGTCGGGTCGCCCGCGGCCCGTGTGGAAGGCTACAAGACCGCCGAATGGATTCTACTCGATTACGGCGATTTCATCGTTCACGTGTTTGAGCAGAAGGCGCGGAGCTTCTACGATCTTGAAAGGCTTTGGCGAGAATCCAGGAGAGTTGAGTTGCCGCCTGGACTAAATGCGGAAAGAGCTAGTTCTTTAAGAAGAGAATCGTGATCGAGATATTTGCTCGCTCTAGTGGAATGCTCGAGGCAGTTCGGCTCGCGGAAAGAGTAGCTGTAACTGATACGAACGTTCTCGTTACCGGAGAATCGGGAGTAGGGAAGGATGTGCTGGCGTTTTTTATCCATTCCAAGTCTCCCCGCAGCGCGCAGCCATTCGTAAAGATCGATTGCGCGACGCTTCCCGGCGGGCTGCTTGAAGCTGAGCTATTTGGCTATGAACGAGGCGCCTTTACTGGCGCCAGCGATGCTAAGCCGGGTCGTTTTGAGGCCGCCCATAAAGGCACCCTCGTCCTTGATGAGATTGCCCATCTTTCAAACGATGCTCAGGCGAAGCTACTACGGGTGATTGAGTCGCGTGAGTTCGAAAGACTCGGCGGACACCAAACAATCAAAGTTGACGCGCGTTTAATTGCCCTGACCAACGTTGACCTTAGCGACGCAGTCCAGCGTCGCGGGTTTCGCGAAGACCTGTTCTACCGGTTGAACGTGATTCATATTCAGGTGCCACCGCTTCGGGAACGTAAGGAAGATCTTTCTCAACTGATTCACACTTTTCTCGAGCAGTACTCCACCAAACACGGGCGGAATATCGAGGCTATATCTGCCGAGGCACTCGCCGTTTTGCAGGTTTATGACTTTCCTGGTAACACACGGGAGCTTGCCAACATCGTTGAGCGAGCCGTGATTGTGGCAAGTGGAAAACGGCTTGGGGAGCAGGATTTGCCAGCGAGTGTGCGCGCCGCCGTACACGCCCAGGAGAGACGAGAGAAACCGCTGACTCTATCGCAGGTGGAGGCTGCCTATATTGCGGAGATGCTCGCGGTCACTGGGGGAAACAAGACTGAATGCGCGCGCATTCTCGGGATTAGCCGCAAGAATCTCTATGAGAAGATCGCTCGCTACAACTTGTGAGGACGACGGCGACGTGTCGGACGGTATTCAAGAGCTGGTCAAGAGTTGGATGACCGCCTTGATCTTGGATGGCTCATGCGTTTGCGAATTATCTGGATTGGGAAGACGCGCGATTCCAGGCTAAGGGCTCTTATCGACGATTATGCCGAGCGGCTTTCGCATTTCGTCCGTTATGAAATCTCAGAATTGCGGGAGCAGGGAAATGCGAATCACAAGGCGGGCATCGGTAAGGAGGCGAGAGGCATCACAGACGCTCTGCGTCCGGGCGCCCAAATGGTCCTGCTCGATCCCGATGGCGTGCAATGGACATCTCAGCAGTTGGCTGCGCAGGTTCAAGGCTGGGAAAACAGTGGTATCAAGGAGGTCGCATTCATCGTCGGTGGCCCGCAGGGTGTTTCGCCGGAAGTTGTATCTAGAGCAGATAAGCGGTGGTCGCTTTCGCGCCTGACGCTGACGCATGAGATGGCGCGAGTTTTGTTGTTCGAGCAATTATATCGAGCATACACAATCATCCATGGTTTGCCGTATCAGAAGTAGCAGCGACGAAAGGCAACATGGGATCGATTAGGATTCCGTATCAAGTAGGGTGGAGGATCAAACAAACAATGGATAAGAGGCGTACAAAGGTTTTTCGCGATAAGTTGTTGGGCCGTCGTGAGGGCCTGGTAGGTCAAGTTCAGGCCGCTGAACTGTACAGTCGCGAGCGCGATGCCGAAGCAACTCAGGATCCCGCTGATATGGCAGCGAACGCTTATACAAAGGAACTCCTGGTTTCAATGTCTGACAATGATCGCCAGTTGCTCAATTTAATCGATGAGGCATTGGAGCGGATCGAGGCAGGCGGTTACGCGAAATGCGTGCATTGTGGTGAACTGCTGCCTGATAAGAGACTCGACGCTGTTCCCTGGGCGCGCCACTGCGTTCGTTGCCAGGACTTGCATGAGCGTGGACTGCTTAACGTAGACGAAGATTAGAATTGTAATCCTTTTGGTGACATAATTGCGGCCTCCCGGACTTGATCGGGGAGGCCGTTGGTTTTTCTGACTGGCTCTCACGGCATGTTCCTCACGCACACCGCTCGTCTTTTCTTTGATGCAGCCCTGACCCTGGCTTATCCTCAGGTGTGCTTGATTTGTGGCTTAAGTGTTGAGGCTCGAGCATTGGGTGTGGTTTGTGAAAAGTGCTGGGTGGCAACCCGAATATTCAAGGACGAAGAAACCGTCTGTTGGAAATGCGGCGTTCTTGCGGGCGGAGCTATGGCGCTGGAGAAGCGAGAGCAGGTACGCTGTCGTCGTTGCGACGCACAACCCTTTACTGCGGCACGTGCCTGCGGAGTGTACGAGGGCGCCTTGCGCGAATGCGTACTCGCGCTCAAACGACAACCGTATTTGCCGCACAGACTGGCAGATCTTTTGGCCGAGACTTCCCAGCGGAAGCCCTTGCAAGAAAGCACTCGTATTGTTCCGGTTCCACTTCACCCGCAACGCGAATCTGCAAGAGGTTATAACCAGGCGTTAGTAATTGGTCGGTCGCTCTCCAAGGCAATTCGGTTGCCGGTTGATGAAGTTAGCCTGATTCGCACAACCCATTCCGAAAGATACCGAGCAGGATTGGATGCGAAAGGGCGACACGATACCGTCGAGAATGCGTTTGCCGTGCGTTATCCCCGTTTGGTAACAGGAGAAAGAATATTGCTCGTAGATGATGTATTCACAACTGGAGCAACCGTATCTAGCTGTGCCGAGGTTCTAATTACGGCTGGAGCCAGAGATGTTTTTGTTCTCACCATAGCCCGGCCTTCGTGGTGAAGGCGGCTTCTATATTGCTATTATCGCCTGCCATAAAGGCAGTCTGCGAAGGCACTCAAGGCATCAAATCAGGCGAAGGGGCGGGCAATTATTGATTTTCGGCCTTCCAAATGCCGGCCAGGGATTACCCTAAACGAACCTCCCTTTCGTCCGAGCCAGTGGGGGAAGGCACATAATTTTGACACTGTCTTCTACGCTCGCGTAATATCAGGCATAGTATGAATGGTCGGGTCTTAGTGCTGAATACTTCCTTTGAGCCCATTAATGTGTGCACGGAGCGACGGGCCGTAGTGATGATCTTTAAGGGCGTCGCACGCGTCGAGGAGCACAATGGGCACATGCTCCATTCGCAGAAATTGTCGATTCACGCACCTTCTGTAATTCGTTTGACTGAATACATCCACATTCCCTTTGAGCGGCGGTCACTCTCTCGTAAGAACATTCTTCTGCGTGATCACTCCACGTGCCAGTATTGTGGGAAGCAATATACGCCTTCTGAACTAACCCTTGATCATGTGCTGCCTCGCTCGCGTGGCGGGGAGTCGGCGTGGGATAATCTGGTAGCCTGTTGCAAGCGATGCAATCACAGAAAAGGAAATCGCACGCCGGAGGAATCCGGGATGCATTTGTTGCGCAGGCCGCGTGGCTTCTCTCTGCACGTCAATCGCCAAATCATGCGATATCTCGGGCGCGCAGATGAAACGTGGCGGAAGTATCTATTCTATGAGTCGAACAACGGTGATTAGTCAAACCGTAGCCTTTAGAGAAAGGAAATTATGAGTGAATCAATCTTAGCTATCGGAGGACTGGGAACCCCGGAAATTCTGGTAATTGCGGTAGTGATCTTTTTGCTTTTTGGCGCAACCAGACTCCCACAGCTGGCAAAGGCCCTTGGTCAAAGCAAAAAAGCTTTCAAAGAAGGTCTTGACGAAGGCGAACAAGAGTCCCGCAAAGAAGTAGAGAAATAGTTTTCTCCCGGTTGCATTCCCCTCCTGTCTGCCCGCTGAATACTCTGGCTTCGACCTCAGTTATCTTAGTGACTCTGAGCCTTTCGGCCAGTAACCAGTGTAGCTTTCACTGAAAGCGCAAACTCTGCCTCATGCCGATCTTCGTTTATGAGTCGTGAGATTTCTTGTGATACCTTCGGCTTTGAAGTCTCAGGCACTGAAGCCAGCCAACCGTTTATGAGAAAATCGGCGACCAGTGGTGAGTTAAGAAACTGTTCTCCCGAAGCGTAATCAAATTCCTCGATACGGGTCCATGAAATGACGTTCTCCAAACCCCAACCTTCGGCCATCCGCTCCACATCAGAGATTGTTGGCAGTTCAGTAATGAGATGTTCGACGTCAGATTCCAGATCAAGCAGTCCGCTATTGTGCAACGCCTCCCAGTAGATCGAGAAAAACTCACCGAAGCTGGAAAATGTTGGTAGGGCTATCCCGACCAGGGCTCCCGGCGCGGCGACTCTCACCATCTCTGCAAAAATTGTCGCGATCCGTTGAGACGGCAGCAAGGAGGCGTTGGCGATAACCAGATCGAAGTGATTGTCTGGCAGGGACGACTGATCCAGTTGGGCGTGTCTGAATCTCGTTTGCGCGTTCAAGGCAGTACCCTTGGCTTGTGCCAGGAGCAGACACTCATTGTTCTCGTCAAGGCAGAGCAGGCTGAGGTTTTCTCCCGCACGTTCTTGCACGGCCATAGCATGTCCGCCGGTTCCGACCGCTAGATAAAGAGCATTTCCTTCTCGGGGAATGTCGAGATGTTCATCCATCAACTCGGCGAAACGTTCTCCCCAATCAGGAGCGATAAACAGGTCGTGAAGAAAAGCCAGCTCCTTATCTGATTTCCCGGCGGACACCTATGAATCTCCTCCCAGATTCGATTCCTCGGCTGCCTCAACATGTTCGTCAGCCTCGAAGTATTTCCGCCCTCGTAATTGCTCCGGCAAACAACTCATCTCGTTCCTGGCGGCCGGGTCGTTGTGGACATAACGATATCCCTCTCCATAGCCAATGTTTTTCATCAAAGGAGTGACTGCATTTCTCAGGTGTAAGGGAACGGGTTCACGAGCAGTTTCCATGGCGTCTCCAACTGCGGCCTGATAGGCATTCTTTACCGCATTGGACTTTGGCGCCTGCGCGAGATAGATAGTCGCTTGAGACAGCGGAAACAACGCCTCGGGCAATCCGATCAACTGCACTATCTCGGCGGCGGCCGCCGCCTGGACCATTGCCTGCGGATCTGCCAGCCCAATGTCTTCTGAAGCAAGGATGCACAGGCGTCGGACGATGAATACGGGATCTGCGCCGCCTTCGATCATCCTTGCCAGCCAATAAAGAGATGCATCAACGTCGGAATTTCGCAGCGACTTGATCAATGCCGATGCGAGATTGTAGTGCTCCTCACCACCCTTATCGTAGGCGTAGTGCGCGCGACCCAGGGCCTCAATCACGGTCTGTTCGGAAACGGATCTAATACCGTGTTCGTCTGGTGACGTGGATTCGACAGCGGCGTCCAGTGCCGTCAATGCTACCCTCGCATCTCCGCTGGCGGAATGGGCGATTCTTTCCAGCAGTTGATCCGAAATCGATGCTTGGAGAGCTGCTAAGCCGCGCTGCTCGTCGTCAAGCGCACGCTGGAGAATGCTTTTTACTTCTTCTTCAGAAAGTTGATTGAGGACGAGTACGCGGCAGCGCGACAACAGTGCTCCTGTTACTTCGAAGGAAGGGTTCTCGGTCGTGGCGCCAATCAGCGTCACATTGCCGCTTTCGACCGCATGCAAGAGGGCATCTTGTTGACCTTTGTTGAAGCGATGAATCTCATCGATAAAGAGGACGGTCCGCTTGCCGAAGCGCGACTCACTGCGAGCGTCGTGGATCGCCTCGCGAAGGTCCTTCACACCCGAAAACACGGCCGACAGAGAAATCAAGCGCGCACCACTCTTCTCGGCTAAGAGACGGGCCAGAGTCGTCTTACCAGTACCGGGCGCGCCCCAGAGAATCAATGAAGGTAGACTGCCTCCGCTTTCGAGCAATCGACGAAGGATCCTGCCTTCGCCGACGAGATGGGTCTGACCAACAAATTCAGCCAGCGAACGTGGTCGCATACGCTCGGCCAGGGGCGCATTCAACAGAACGCCTTCCGGAACGTTTTCTTCAAAAAGATTTGGTGTATTGTGGCGGACCATAGCTCAACGTGTATGATGATTATCGCCGAAAAGAATTAAACAAGCGACTGGCAAGTCCGACCACTACTGGATTCAGCGTCGACGGGAGGGCTTGCGAGAGGTACATTTCGCTGGTGCCAGTATCCAAAATCTTAAAGGGAACGACGCTGCCGGAATGTTCGTATACCTGCTGCGAGCAATAAAGCCGGGCATTCTGGTCGGGCGAAAACAGAAGATAGATAGGGGATTAGAAAATGAGAGAAGCAAAAGACGTTTTCAGAATTGTGGGAATGATACTCCTTGGGGTGTTCGTTTTTGCTGTTGGCGTGCCGTTGGTTTTGAAGCTGGCAGGGATCACCCTGGGCATAGTGGTTGTTCTGATTGGTTTGGCAGTTTTCTTGATCAAACTGGCTGTCGTAATCGCCATTGGTTATCTGATCCTCGTCGGCATTCGCGCTCTACTTCGTTGAATTACTCGGCGGACAGTCTGATTAGATTATGTTCGCGATTGCCCGCCTGACGACCCTCACAGATCCCAATTCCTTTCAGACCTCAATTCCTTCTGTTATTGCTTTGGTCTTGACCGATTGCCCATTCCCGCGCGATTATGGCTTCGCAACATAACCTCACTTCTAAGGAAGTTGTAATGACACCGGAACAAAGATTTGATCGCCTGGAGCGAATAGTGAAGTTGATGATCAAGGCCGGTCTGCGCGCGCGACGCCAAACCCGTGAACATGATCAGAAAATAGGAATTATCATTGACGCGCAAATCAGAAACGAAGAGAGATTTGCGAGAAACGAAGAGAGATTCGCGAAACTGACCGAATCACAGACTCACACAGATCAACGCTTGGATGCTTTGATCGATATAATTCGTAAAGGGCGAAACGGAGAATCCTCCGTGTAGAAAGATTCGCCTCCTGCCAGTTTCCAAAAGCTGCTATACATTAAAGCGGAAATTGACTACGTCGCCTTCCTGCATGATGTAATCCTTTCCCTCTAGTCGCAGCAAGCCCTGTTCTCGCGCTGCCGAGTAAGACCCGGTACGCTTTAGATCTTCATAATTAACTATCTCCGCACGGATGAATCCGCGCTCGATATCTGAATGAATAACTCCGGCGGCGTTTTGCGCGCGCGTGCCCTGAGGTATCGTCCAGGCGCGCACTTCCTTTTCTCCGGCCGTTAAGAACGACATCAGGCCGAGCAGGTGATAAGCACTCTTGATTAGTCGATCCACACCGCTCGTAGAAACGCCGAGGCTCTTGAGATAGTCGACCCGTTCTTCCAAAGGGAGCGCCACGAGTTCCGATTCGAGTTGAGCACAGATCACAACGCACTCGGCAGATTCTTGTGCCGCTATTTCCCGAATGGCATTGACCATTGCGCTCTGATCTGGATCCGCGAGCGTTGCCTCATCCACGTTTGCGGCATAAATTGTCGGCTTCATCGTCAGCAGAAAAAAGTTGCGGGCAACGGCACGTTCATCGTTTGTTAGCTCAACGGTGCGAGCAGATTTGCCTTCTTCGAGAGCCAACTGAAGCTTATCCAACACTCCTAACTCGGCCCGCGCCGCTTTGTCTCCGCCTTTGGCGTTCTTCTGGGCTTTATCTCTCCGTCGTTCGGCGGTTGCCAGATCCGCGAGCGCCAGCTCAATTTGAATCGTTTCAATATCGCGTCTGGGGTCTACGGCGCCTTCCACGTGAATGACACCTTCGTCGATAAAGCAGCGAACTACCTGGACCACCGTGTCTGTTTCCCGGATGTTCGCCAGGAATTGATTACCCAGGCCCTCACCCTTCGAGGCCCCGCGCACGAGTCCGGCAATATCGAGAAACTCGACCGTAGCGGGCACTATGACTTCCGTTTTTACTAAACGGGCTAGCGGCTCAAGTCGGCCGTCAGGAACTGAGACTACGCCCACATTTGGTTCGATGGTGGCGAAAGGGTAGTTTGCCGCCAGCGCAAAAGTTTGCGCCGTCAGCGCGTTGAATAACGTCGACTTACCCACATTGGGCAAGCCAACAATCCCTGCTCTTAACATTTGTAGCCTCGGCTAGAGAAACTAACCGATCATATTCGATCATGCAAAGAACGGTTACACCGCTCGCTGGTTCTGAAGTTGTGCTTGCTCACGTATAATCCGCAACGGCTTATCACTTTGGTCTCGAGTAATTCGAGAATAAGGAGACTAGGGCTGATTTGAAAGCACACAGAATCGCCCACCGGATAGATGATTGCATCCCTCGCCCTCGCGATTCTGGTAATAGTTAGTGGCACGGTTGCGACTTACCTCTATGACGAAAAGGCATCGCTTGGTGCTCGTCTTTGTGCCGGCGCTTGTTTGGGTCTCGCTGCTCTGGGTCTTTTGGGTTTTCTGATATCGTCATTCACTGGACTCACCGTGACGGCTGTCGTCCTGTCTGCAATCCTAACCTCCTCACCGCTGCTCTCACTGCTTAACCAGGATCGTAAGAAGTATGTTAAAGACGACCTGGCCTACGCCTCTCGAAGTCTTAGTCGCTTCTTGTCTCATCCCGATTTGGTATCAGTCGGGTACAGCATTTTTTACGGAGCGATTGCCATAATCTTATGGCAAGTTTTTAGCTGCGCCATGATTGTAGACCCTACCGGTATCAGTACGGGGTTGCTGAACAATTTTGGCGACCTCCCATTTCATCTGAGTGTGATTACCAGTTTCGCGCACGGCAATAACTTCCCGCCTGAGGATCCAACTTACGCCGGCGTCAGATTTACCTATCCGTTCCTGTCTGATTTTGTATCCGCAATGTTTGTCCGTTGCGGAGCGGATCTGCAGCAGTCGATGTTCATCGAAAACTTCATACTCGGGATCGCCTTTGTTGGCCTGCTTCATCGCTGGGCGCTGGTAATGCTGCGAGATCGATTTGCCGCCGTGATCACCCCTCTGCTCGTCCTCTTAAATGGCGGTTTTGGTTGGGTACTCTTGTTTAGCAGAGCGAATAAGAATGAGCGAGGACTATTGGGCATACTTAACGATCTTCCTCCGTCATTAACTATTATTCCTGAAACCACCTGGCGTTGGGGTAATGCCATATCGACGCTCCTGGTTCCTCAGCGCGGTTTTCTAATGGGATTGCCACTGGCCGTAATTGTCTTTACCCAGTGGTGGCTGGCTACGGCAGACGCTGGGACCAGCAACGACGAAACGAAATTAGATAGACCTCTCAAATCAAAGAAGAACCCCCGAAAAGCCAAAGCCAACCTTCGTGTCCCTGTGTCGCCAGGAGTTCAGGTGACATCCATGCATCGGATGTTCGCTGCGGGAGTGGCCGCCGGATTTCTGCCGCTTGTTCACGCTCATAGTTTTGTTGTTGTCATGGGAGTGGGTGCTTGTATCGCGTTGCTTCTGCGACGTTGGCGTGAATGGGCAACCTTCTTTCTGGTGGCTTCTGTTATTGCTGTCCCACAACTATTGTGGTCCACCTCGCACAGCGCAGTTAAGGCCGCAAGCTTCTTCTCGTGGGAGTTTGGTTGGGACAGGAATCATGAAAACGCGCTCTTCTTCTGGTTCAAGAATACAGGGCTCTTCATTCCTTTGATTCTCGTAGCAATACTATGGAAGGACAGAGCTCGGCTCGTCTCGAAACGCCTTTTGTTGTTCTATTTGCCGTTTACCCTCTGTTTCTTGATTCCCAATCTCATTAAGATGGCGCCTTGGATCTGGGACAACATCAAAGTACTTTTCTATTGGTGGCTCGCTTCGGCGCCCCTCGTGGCACTCCTGCTGGCACGTCTTTGGCGGCAGGGACCGCTACGACGGTCTGTTGCCGTAGTCCTGTTTGTTTGTCTAACCTTAGCCGGCGCGCTTGACGTTGCGGGCATAGCATTGCGATCTGTGAAATACGGCATCTTCGATTCTGCTGGTATAAGCTTTGCGGAACTAATAAAGGAACAAACCGCGCCGCGTTCATTGATAGTTCATGCTCCGGTCCATAACCATCCGGTCTTTCTTAGCGGGAGAAGATCGTTGATGGGATATCCGGGACACATTTGGACGCACGGGCTGGAGTTTGCACAGCGTGAAGCGGAAATCAAGAGAATATATGCTGGGGCGCCAGATGCCGAACAACTATTGCGGAACTACAAGGGTGATTATGTCGTGGTTGGGCCGCTTGAAAGAAATGTGCTAACCGTGAACGAGCAATTCTTTTTGCGATATCAAAAGGTTGGAGAAGTAGGTGAGTACCGTCTCTACAAAATCACGCACTGATAAGAGAACTCGATCGAAAGCTACTGTCGGCGGCGACCGGGACAGTATTCGATTGAATGGGGAATCGACGGCTTCCCCCGATCTCTCTGAACGCACTTGGAGGATCAGCAGTATTGCAATCTTTTGCATTGCCGCCTTTCTTCGTCTTTACAAACTCAATCTAGTCCCACTTCACCATGACGAAGGGGTAAACGGAAATTTTTTAGTCCGGCTCGTGCGTGATGGAGCCTACCAGTATGATCCGGCTAATTACCACGGTCCCACCTTGTATTACTTCGCGGCCCTGATTCCATGGACGCTCAAGTTCTTGTTCGGCTCCTCCGCAATGGAAACTTACGGACTGAATACCGTGACGATTCGATTGGTGCCGGCATTGTTCGGTTTAGCGACCATCTGGCTGGTGCTCCTGCTTCGTAAACGAGTGGGAACGATCGCCGCGCTCGCTGCTGCTTTGTTGCTCGCCATCTCGCCCGGCGCGGTCTATCTATCTCGCTATTTTATCCACGAAACTTTATTTGTTTTTTTTACCCTGGCTACGGTCGTGGCGTGTCTGGAGTTTTACGAGGAACGGAATCCGGTCTTTCTGTTGCTCGCGACGATTTCAATGGCACTTCTTTTTGCCACGAAAGAGACCGCCATGATTTCCGCCGCGGTGCTGGTAATCTCCCTTGTGTTGACTCATCTCTACCGTCGACTTAACAAGACGACTACTGGCACAAAGAGATCAAAAAGAAAACGGACCAACGAAACAAAGCACGGTCTGCAGGAATTTATCGAGGGATTGGGCGGCCCGCTAAGATTGTCACTTTGGATCATGCTGGCGGTTCTTGTCTTCCTCGCGGTGAACATCCTCTTTTATTCATCATTCTTCAGGAACTATCCAAAAGGTATCTACGATGCATTAAAGACTTTCGACTTCTGGACAAAAACGGGGAAGGAAGCCCACGTTCATCCACCGATGACTTATATAAAGTGGTTGACGTGGCAGGAGTCGTCGCTTCTCTTTCTGGGTGCCGTGGGCGCCGCCTTTGCTGTTTGGAAACCGAAGAACACTTTAGCCCTCTTCACTGCGCTCTGGGCCTTCGGGTTAGTGGCTGCCTACTCCCTTGTGCCTTACAAGACGCCGTGGCTCACCCTGAACTTCATCGTTCCACTTGCGATCGTGGCAGGCTATGCCGTGCAATCGATTTATGAACTCGACAGGGGGCACTGGAAACTGCCCGCTGCGCTTATGCTGGCGGCGGTCGCAGTGAGTGGCTATCAAACTATCGATTTGAACTTTTTCAATTACGACAATGATAACGAGTACTACGTTTATGTTTACGCACACACAAGGAGAGAAACCCTCAAGTTGGTTGATGAAATAGACAGAATCGCTCAGCGAACGCATCAGGGCGGCCTTACCGGAATAACAATCGTGTCGCCAGATTACTGGCCTCTGCCGTGGTATCTGCGCAACTACACCCGTGTCGGATACTATGGCCGAATGAGTCCATCCACCGAACCCATAATCATCGCTTCAGAGAATCAGCGTGCGGAGATTGAGGCCACGTTCGACGAGCAGTATCAGCAAGTCAGTTCGGGAAATGAGTCAGGCAGTTTTCCCCTGCGGCCGGGAGTCAGCTTACTCCTATATGTACGCCGCGACGTCTCAAACCACCAGGCTAAGTCGATCTGGCCGGCTCGCCGGTAATTAAGCGTTTCCTCCTAACTTTGCTTCTCACTTAAGTAAGGCAACCTAAGCTGAGGTTTTGGTTGACATTCTAAGCGCATGGCACTTATATTGGCTCACCCGAATCTACCTCGCAGGACCGCCCTTGGGTTCAGAGGATTAGCCGATTTAGAGTATTTTACGAGTACATGTTCAAACTTCAACGGCTAGAAATCACTGGATTCAAGTCCTTCGCTGATTACACCGAAATACTCTTTACTGGGGATGGCATAACTGCCATTGTCGGGCCCAATGGCTGCGGTAAAAGCAACGTTGCCGATGCCATCGCCTGGGTTCTCGGCGAGCAGCGGGTTAAGCACCTGCGCGGTGCGGAGATGAAGGACGTCATCTTTCAGGGTGCGCGCAACCGACCCGCTAGCGGGATGGCCGAAGTGGTTATGCACATGGTTCGCGACGAGGTAATTGAGCGCGAGGCAGACATTGAGGACATCGATTCCGCTCTGGAACAGATTGACGATCAGGTCGTTAACCTTGACGAAATCTTGCCGCGGGAACTTGGCGCCGAGGCGGAAAGCAAAGGCGAAGAACCTTCTCTCCAGACCGCAGAAGGTGTTCCGACTGGTGACGCCGCAGCCGGAGAGCAGAGCGGTGGGGTTTCGTTGAGTCCAGCAAGGGTTCAGCACAAGCGACACTGGAGAAGGCGAAACCTGGCATTGGAATTCTCTCCCGGTGAGTCCGTGTCGGTAACCCGGAGGCTCTATCGCTCGGGTGAGAGTGAGTATCTATTAAATGATCGGTCCTGCCGTCTAAGGGATATCCAAGATCTGTTTTCCGGAACGGGCTTGGCCGGCGGCCACTATGCAATCATCGAGCAGGGACGCATTGGACAGATACTTTCCGCCAAACCTATGGACCGCCGCACGATTATTGAAGAGGCGGCGGGAATCACCAAGTTTCGAGTGCGGCAACGCGCAACGGAAGCGCGCCTTGAATCTGCGCGGTCTAATCTTTCTCGCATCTCCGATATAGTTTCTGAAATCGACCGCCAGGTAAACAGTTTGCGCCGGCAGGCTGCGAAGGCGCGACGCTATGGTGTGTTCCGGGAAGAGTTGCGCGAGCTCTTGCGCCAGGTATATGTCGCCGAGGACCGCAAGCTCGCCTGTGTCCTGCAAGAGACCAAAACGAAATTGAGTGAGATCGCCGAGCTCGAACTCGGCGTTAGTGAAGAACTCGCCAGACGCGAAGACGACGCACGCACCGCGACGCAGGCGGCGAGGAAGTTCGAAGACGAGCTAAGCAATGCACGCGCGGCCGCGGCGGAGGCAGTGCTCCAGCGCGATCGGCAGGCACGCGAATGCGTTTATCAGCGAGAACAGTTTACGGAGTTGGAGAAACGGAAGGGTGAGGTTGGCGCAGAGATCGACGCCTTGACTGCTCGTCTGGCGCTTGTCGAAGCAGAATGCAGGCGCTTGCAGGAAGAAGATGCGAAGCTGCGGCTCGAATCTGATCAGAGTACTCTCTCACTGCGAACTGCTGAAGAGGGCTATGCCGGAAGGTTGATGGCGGCGTCAAATGCCGAAGCCGAAATCGAGACTGCGCGTGCAGAGCTACTCACCCAAACGGCTATTGCAGAGCGATTGCGAGAGATTGCCCGTCAGCTTGAGGGCACGCTCGAGCGTTTGTCGCTTCAGGCCGAGGGCTTGGCGCGTGAAGGTGAACGTGCAGCCGTTCAACATACTGAACGAAGGATCGAGGCCGAGAAGTTCTCTCACGAGCTTGGAGCAGCGCGCGATCACATTGCCAGACTCCAGTCAGAACGCGAGTTGGCAGTCGATGCAGTTGTTCGAGGTCATGAAGCTGTCAGCGATACGGAGGCAGAGCTGACTCGCCTGCGTGATGAATATTCGCGGGCCAGCCACCGGCTTGAAAGTCTGAAAGAATTAGATCAGCGACGGGCGTACTACTCCCCAGCGGTCCAATTGCTGTTTTCGCCAGGTGATAGCCAGCGCGACTTCCATTTTATCGGTACGCTTGCCGACGCATTGAACGTGGACGCAAAGTGGGAACGAGCGGTCGAGGGAGTGCTCGGCTCGTCGTTGCAATCGATCGTGGTACCCACGCCGGACGACGCTGTCCGCGCTGCCCAGTGGTTGCGAGAAAACAATGGCGGGCGCGCAAGTTTCCTGGTGGCCGGCCTACACGGCGGGAGCGAGGAAACGGACACACTTACCTGCAAACTCGAAGAACGTTCCACCTTGTCCCTTAGTCTGACAGATGAACTGCGGGAGGATCTTCGTATTAGCGATCTTTTGGGCGCACCCGGTGAATTGATTACTGTCTTGAAACGGACTATGCCGCAGAAAATGAATGCGTGCATTTCCGGTAATCTGGAAGATGCGATGGCGAAGTCTATCGCCACCGGCGAAGTCTATGTGACGTTAAATGGCGATTGGATCGCCAGCGGCCAATTTGTAAATGCCGGCGATGCGCGCGACGTGGAGGAAGGCGCCGGGTTGCTGACCTTTAAGCGGGAGTTGCGCGAGTTGGAAATTCGGGCCGAGGTCCTAAATTTCCAAGTGGAGACGGCTACGACCGTCGCAAACGAAACTCGCTCTTGCTTAGTAGGTTTGGAAGATCAAGTTGTTCTGCTGAACGAAGCTATTGGGCGCGAAGAACGCCAGATAATGACTCGCGAGCTGACAACAGCCGGTCTGGAGCAGGAAGTCGAGCGCGCCGAACGCCACTTGCGGGTTGTTGCGGAAGATTCCGCCCGAGTCGAGGAGGAGCGGCTTGAAGTCGGGGAACGACGAGCCAGTGCTTTGCTGGAAGCGGATGCAGCAGAAACCGCTCGAGAAGCTGCCGCTGACACCGTTATCAATGCCTCGGTCTTATTATCCGACCTCCGTCGAGAAACTGAAATCGAAAGTGAATCATTAGCCCATCAACGAGCGGCTGCGGCTGCGGCTGCCGAACGACGCCGGGCGACTGCTGGAGAACTGCGGCGCATGGAAGGCGAACTTGCTGACCTGGCATCGCGCGTTGAACGGCACCGGGCCGAACTGATCGAGATGAAGGGCCGGACTGATGATTTGCAGCGATCGATAGCCGAATTAGAAGCGAGCGCCAGCTCTGTCGAAACCGATCGGGAGCGGGAGCAGCAGCAGATTGCTGAGTTGACCGGCAAATTACAGCACGCGCGTCAGGAAGCTGATGTATTTTCCGCTGAGCTCTCCGATCTGAATCGACGTGCCGCCGAGGTGCGGGACGCTCGGGCCGCCTTAGAAGTGCAGCGTGCCGAAGCTCAAGCACGCCAAACCTTTGTACAGGAGAACTGCCAGACTGAACTAAATCAGTCGCTTGAAGATTTGACGCGCGAACTCAGCCTCGCAGCCGATTTCGACCTCGAGTTGGGCCATAAGAGAGTCGAAGAGTTGCGCTCCCGTCTTGAAAGTTTTGGTGCTGTGAACATGATGGCGCTCGAAGAACTGGCCGAAGCAGAAGAACGCCTATTGTTTTTAACGGTACAGCGGCAAGACATCATTGAAAGTATCTCGTCGACGGAAGAGGCGTTAAGGGAGATTAAGCGACGCTCGCGCGAGCGCTTCCGTCAGGCCTTCGAACAGATTAACAAAAACTTCGGCGAGCTGTTTCAGGAACTATTTGGCGGCGGCCGCGGCGAGATGAGTTTGATAGACGCGGACGACATTCTGGAGTCTGGCATCGATGTGATCGCTCAACCGCCCGGCAAGCGCCTGCAAAATGTTCTGTTGCTGTCAGGTGGTGAGAAGGCGATGGCCGCGCTGGCGTTGGTGCTCGGTATTTTCCACTACCGGCCCGCACCGTTCTGTCTGCTGGATGAAGTAGATGCTCCACTTGACGAAGCAAACGTTGGACGCTTTACTGACAAGGTGGCTCAGATGTCTGCACACACGCAGTTTATTGTCATCACGCACAACAAGCGTACAATGGAAATGGCCCGGGCTCTCTATGGGGTTACCATGGAAGAGGTTGGCGTTTCTAAACTGGTATCTGTAAAGTTCGAGTGAAGAAGCGAAGTTTAGTAAAGTACATTCTCTCCGCCGTGCTCGTGATTTTGAGCGCGGCGATTTTCACTTGCGCTCAGGATCCATCCAGCAACAAACAGAATGCGCGGCCGCAGCCGCCCGTTGCGATCGTCGCAGAAAAAAAAGTCGGCCCCGTCAAATACTCGTACGAGTTCTCGCAACCCAGGTTTTACATCAAACACATCGTCCTCGAACACGATGCAAGTGGGCACGGGACAGTCACTTTTGAGCGATCAAACGAAGACGTTCCGGTCGTCGAACCAGTGCAATTGTCGCAGGCCGCTTTGGCCCGGATCTCCGCGCTTTGGGTCGGCTTGCAATTCCTGGATTCGGATACCAATTATCAGTCGAGCCAACAATTCGCGCATCTAGGCACGATGCGTATTGGGATGGAACAAGGGGAACGCAAGCGTGTGGCTGAATTCAACTGGACTCACAACAGCAATGCCGCAGCGCTGGTAGCCGAGTATCGACGCGCAGCCGATCAAGCGATATTTGTTTTCGACATAGGGGTCGCTCGTGAAAATCAGCCACTGAACGCGCCAAAACTGATGGAAGTCATGGAATCGATGCTAAAGAGAAACGGCTTCTCCGATCCAGTCCAGCTGGTCCCGCTACTTAAAGACCTCAGCACGGATGAACACATACCACTTATAGCCCGCAATCATGCCTTGCGTCTCTTGAAGCAGATTCAGAAGTAGGACCCTGGAATACAAGCGCGCTGTCAGCTAACAGGCAGAACTCAATAGCGCGATTCTCAGCCCAAAATCGATCTTCACCAAATTTCTTTGCGGAAATAAATGCGACGTGCCCCCCTCGTTTGGTCTCCAGGAGAAGGATGAAAGGGTTCGCGGCTAAATCGGGTTCTCGCAAGGGCGTGAAAGGGATGAATGGGTCGTCGTGCGCATGAAGGATCAAAGTAGGAATACTAATCCTTGCGACAACGCGCAAGGAACTCGACCGGTAATAGTAATCGTCGGCGTTATTGAACCCATGCGCGGCAGCGGTGTAGTGCTCGTCGAAGTCTCTGATCGTGTGTACCAGTGTGAGTTTGCTGAGATCGTATAGCTGCGGGTAAAGCTTCTGTTTCGTGCGAATCCGCTTTTTCAAGCGACGCATAAAGTCCTGGTGATAGATCCAGTTTTTTCGCAGCAGGATCAAGTCCGTGCTGGCTCTCAAATCTACCGAAGGCGAGACAGCGCAGATGGCGACAACTTCTCTGGGTGGATCCTCCTGGTATTCACCGGCGAGTTTCAGCACCAGATTGCCACCGAGTGAAAAACCAATCGGAAAGATCCGCTTCAACCCGTCTCTTTCGATCAATTCATTAATGACCGCTCGCAAGTCACTACTCATACCGCCGTGATACAGCGTTGACGATAAATGTTCAGTGCCCCCGCAGTTGCGAAAGTTTACTCGAACGACATTGAAGCCCGCACGAAAAGCCTTATGGGCCATGGCTATCATGTAGATGGAAGCAGTTGAGCCTTCGATTCCATGCCAGAGAACGATAGTAGAGTGTGCGGCAGGATGTAGTTGCCAGCGGCAATGAGCGAGCACCTTAACATCCTTCTCGATTTCAAAAAGTCGCTCTTCGTCCCGCGGACTTTCGAAACGGTAGCGCCGCGGCCATGCATAGGCTGCCAGTGTCTGGGCATGGCCCCCGGTAAACAGTGGATGTGGCTTGAATGACTTCTCCCCAAATATGTTCGCTACGCGGGTGAGGAAAGAACGCGCCTCCGCAACGCCGAGACGCACGTTCGTTGTCTTATCGGTGGAAGAGATTTGTAAATCCATTTTAACGAAACTTCGCAAGCCACTTTCTCGCGTCGTCCTCTGCTGCCGAATTCCTGTAGGGGCGTCCCTCCGGCGCCCTTTCCGTGGGCGCCCTTTCCGTGCGACTTGGGGCGCCCACGGAGGGAAGCCCCAACACAAATCTCAGTTCGTTAACTCATAAGTGACATCGACTGTAAGTGTTTCCTTGTTCATCTTGAGGTCGCTCTTGATGTGGGGCGCCGGTTTGCCCTGAGCGCGCCGCTCCTCAAACGCGCTCTGCAGAATCTGTCCCATTTGTTTCTGCGAGAACTCCATCGGGTATCCCAGGTCGAAGACGTCACCCGGTTTTAGTTTCCACTCTTGAATCAACATCTTGGTCGCGCTTTCGGAGAGTCCTTTAGTAAAAAGTTTGCCCATGTGATACTGCGGACCTTCGCGCACGTCGATGTTGTAGCTTACTTTCTGGGCGTTGTCGTCAAACTCTGGATGATTGCGAAGTTGAACCGCAAGATAACCCTTCCTGCCGTAGGCTTTCTGAACGACTACGAAGCCCTTGTCGAGAGCCAGGCCATTTGCAGGCAGGCTGGGCTTCATACCCAGGGCCACATCCAACTCCTGTGCTGTCAGAGCGCTAATGCCGGACCATTCGGCTTTGTCCCATTTGTAAACGTAACCCTCAGCCACTGGAATTGTCAGGTCTACTCCACTCTTGCACTTCGCACTGGTTTCCGGTTTAGCCACAGGCGGAGCAAAAGCCGCCTGCAACTGTCCTAGCTCGCGATAAAGTGGGAAGAGATTATTAATAGCAAACATGCTCGAAAACTTTCTTGAATAGTCGTTCCCGAGCAGGGCTTTGGAGCTCTCAACCAGTTTTGCTTCGGAAACGTTTGTTGCTCCCGGAAAATGGAGTTTGCAAATCGGCATGTTGATGCCGGTTACATTAAAAACATGTTCCTGAACGGGGCTTCCCGGCGCATCTTGGGAAGCCATGTATTCAACCGTTCCCTCGATGTTATGCTCCTGCAGAAGGCGTTGTAATGCGTGAATGATCGCCAAAGTGCCGCTTCCGAGATCCGGAGCTGTGCCCGAAAAAGACGGCACATCTCTCCGCACGGCCGCGACTAGTTCCTCATCAGTAAACCAGATAAAGTTGTCAAAGAGTACGCGGGAGTCTCCGCCCTTTGTCTCTTCCACCTGGAAAGTTATTGTGATCTGGTCTCGATTAGCATGAGTCCGGTAGGCAACATTCTTGAAAAGGCCGCTGTCCATAAGGCGCTGGGCTGCGACATCGAGCACGGAGACATCGAACGGCTGTCCAATCTTCAAGGACGAAGTTTCAATCATGTCCTCGGCGGACAGACGCTGGAGCCCTTCGAACTCAATTTTGCCAATCTTGAAGGTCTGTTGGGCAGCCAATTCAGTCGAGCCGCACACCAACAAGATCATAGACAGCAGGGCTAAGTGGGCCGTCAGAAGGCGCAGTCGGACTCTTTCAGAGCGAATATTCAGAAACATAGGAGTTAACCTGCAATTTCCTGCCGGCTGGGTCTGAGCAATCTGAGTGTAGCGCAAGGACTCGTAGGGCGGAAGGGATGAGCGGAAAAAGGTGAATCGAGCAAAAACAAAGCGCGCGCTAGTAATTGAGGTTTGGGGCCAGCTCGGCTGTGAGTCCGCCGGAGCTCGAGAGTTGGAACACATCCAACGAGTGATTCTCCAATCGTTTGGTCCGGGCGCGGCAGAAAGTCCAGCCTCTATAGCAAGAATGCTTGCGGACGAGGGGGTGTTGTTGCGACACCCGGAAGTGCTCGATTGTGATACTCGCTGGCGACAGCAGCTTTCTTTGGAATCCTTGTTTCCGGAACAGCCGAGCTTCTCAACCTTGGCCGAGGCGGCCGACACGATCGAAAAGTTTGACGCCGTGCGCAAGGAATTTGCAGAGTTGGGTGATGAAGTAGGACTAGTGCGTTTGCGTGAACTTGCCTTGAAGTTCAAGCGTGAGCTTCAGCTGTTGACTCGAAGCAAGACTGCTAACGAAGAGAAACGTCTGGACGCGCAAGAGATGGTCCAATGGCTAAATATCTGGCTGCAGAATGCTGACATCTTTGCGGAATGGCTAAGTTTGCGCCGTCGCTCACCTGAGTTCATTTCGCGGTATGGACAGTGATAGAACTGAGTTCCCGCCACTTTCTGGAACTTTCCCGATCATTTATGCGAATACAGAATGATACCGCCCGGTTCGTCACTTAAACGATGAAACCAAGAAGCGATTCTAGTGATAGTGAACTGCTTCGGTCGATGCTTGCCGGAGATGAAGAGGCCCTGGCATTGCTATACCGGCGGCGTCAGGCAGGCATCTATCGATTTGTTCTGCAAATGTGTGGGCTGCCCGCTATTGCTGAAGACGTCACGCAGGAGGTTTTTATCTTTCTAATGGGAGAAGGCCAGGCTTTTGATCCCGCTCGCGGTTCGCTCAATGCGTTTCTCCTGGGCGTTGCGCGTAACTACGTGCTGCGACGTCTGCGTGGTGAACAGTTTCTGACTCCAATGGCAGATGATTTTGAGGAAGCCGCTCTTGCAGGACAGCCGGCCGGAGACAGGGGGCCACTAGACGACCTTACGCGCGCGGAAACAATAGAGACGGTGAGAAAGGCAATCTTGAGTCTGCCGGAGAAGTATCGCGAAGTTGTGGTCCTTTGCGAGCTAGAGAATCTGAGTTATGTCGAGGCGGCGGAGGTTCTCGGTGTTGCCATCGGGACGATTCGTTCACGGCTGCATCGGGCTCGTGCACTTCTGCTTGAAAAGTTACGACCAGTAGATGAAGAGAGCACGAGTTCAGCGACCGTGAAGTCAGCGAGGTGTTTCGCATGAACTGTCAAAAGTTTGAAACCGTCGTTGGGGAGTTAGCGCGGGGACGAATGATGGAAATCGATATCCGGCGAGAGGCGCTGGTACACAGTGACGAGTGTTCGCGCTGCGCGTTGCGACTCCGCAACGAAGACATGTTGACCCGCGGCTTGCAGCTGTTAGCGGTAGAAACAGAATCCGCGCAGGCGCCAAGCCAACTCGAGCAGCGGTTACTCGAGGTCTTTCGAGAACGAAGAGCTTTGCAGTCTGTCTCACTGACTGGCGGACGCTGGCGTTACTGGATCAGTGCGGCAGCAGCAGTTTTGTTGATTGTGGGCAGTGGAGTGGCAGTTCGCTGGCAAATTGCAAAGTCTACAGATCAGATACCTCAGGTCGCGATAGAGCGCGGTGAGCAGACAGATCCTGGAAAGCTGCTAAATGGCTCTTTGCCTGACGGGCCCGCGAAAAATGTGAAGCATTCGGCTAACTGGAAGCCGAAAGAACGCGCAAGCAATATTTTGGCGAGCGCTCGCCTTCATCCCGTTCCAAAGAAAATGACCACGCCTGTGGCAAACCACATATCGAAGGAAATCGCGACTGAGTTTATGCCGCTTGGTTACTTGAATGCCGCGAATTTCCAGGACGGAGGGCAGATAGTTCGAGTCGAATTGCCGCGTTCAGCAATGGCCAGTTTTGGACTGCCAGTGAACATGGATCGCTACAACGAAAGAGTCAAAGCAGATGTGTTGCTTGGCGTTGATGGTGTGGCTCACGCAATTAGGTTCATTCAATAGCCAAATGAGACGAAAAGTAATCTAGTTAACCCGGCCTGTGCCGGCTGAAAGGAAAAGGAAGATGAAAAGAATATTCGGGATACTGGTTGGGATTTCTCTTACCGGTTTGGTGGTAGTGAGCGTTGTTGCTCTTGCTCAACAAACGCAACCGGCGCCCGACCGTAACGTCGTCGTCGAAACACAGGTGTTTCAAGGACCAGACGGCCCTCCTCCGCCTGCGGGAGATACGTTTGTTTTTATGTCGTCGGAAGTCAACTTTGAGGGTAAGCCTGTGAAGAACGCTCCTTATTCGGCGCAGGCTGTCACCGAGACAACACAAACACTGGGCGATGGCAATCGCATCGTCAATAAAGTCACGACCTCGCTTTATCGTGATGGCGAAGGGCGCACACGGCGAGACCAGACTCTCAAGCTGCTCGGAGGCGTCGGCGAGGGAAGCGAGCCATTGCAAACAATCTTTATCAACGACCCGGTTGCCGGTGTGAGTTACGCACTCGATAGCCGATCGCGTGTGGCCCACAAGAGCATGCCTTTTCATTTTGAAAGCATGCCGGTGCGAACCAATAGTCCCGACGGTCCGCCACCGCCAGGAGCCGGCGGAGAAAAGTCTGTGAGGGTTGTGGCAGGAACCAGCGAACGCACCTTTTTCAGGACGCAAACGGGTCCGCTGCCTGGTCCGCCGCCACCGGGGGCGCCTGGTCCCGAGGGCGAACAATTCAGTTTGAGAACTGAAGCGGGTGTTGGTACCAACTTCATGTTCGTACGAAAGGACAAAGACCCAAACCACAACGTTGTCAAGGAGTCGCTTGGCAAACAGGTGTTTGAGGGCGTTGAGGCCGAGGGCACACGCACCACCTTCGCGATCCCGGCCGGTGAGATCGGAAACGAAAGGCGAATTGAGGTCGTGAATGAGCGATGGTACTCACCCGAATTGCAGATGGTAGTAATGAGTCGTCACACGGATCCGCGTTTTGGAGAAACAATTTACCGTCTGACCAATATTAGTCGCGACGAACCTGCGAAATCGCTTTTCGAAGTTCCTGCCGGCTATACAGTCAAAGAAGGTATGCCGGGACCGCCAGGAGCAGTGCAGATGAGGGTTCGCAAGCCTGGCAGCCCAGAGTAATC
>Ga0070699_100000198_pt1 | contig 59227 bp, 47 predicted proteins | sample KBSK1503metaG_FD_65473 | JGI IMG/M metagenome (GOLD analysis project Ga0070699, IMG submission 65473) | Corn, switchgrass and miscanthus rhizosphere microbial communities from Kellogg Biological Station, Michigan, USA - KBS K1-50-3 metaG | ecosystem: Host-associated > Plants > Roots >... | reverse complement strand
CGAATTATCTGCAACCCCGCTACCCACCCCTGAGTCCACCCGAGCACCTTGTCTATCGCCTGATCAAGGGCATCGTTGTCGCCCAGAACGCTTTGGAATAGTTTCAGCACCTCCTCGCGACTGAATGCGAGCGACCGGTCATCCAACTGATCCATCGCCTGCTTGCTGCGCATTCGCGAAAAGGAAAAGCCCGGCGCGATGCGCGCCAGGAGCATGAAGTGGACCTTCTTGGGCAGCAGTTCCAGAATTCTATAGAGAACCGGTGCGCTCCAATCGGCCGCAAAAGTGTGATGAATATTATCGAGAACGACGATCAGGTCCTGATCGATGGTCTCGGACAGTTCGTAAAGGAACAGATCGGCGAGCTGATCGAACCGTGAGCCGCCACCCGAACTCAGCAGGCCGAGCGTGCCGTCGCCGAAGTGAGGCGCAACCTGGCTTACAGCCCTGACCAGATAGCGAAAGAACACGGCAATGTCGGCGTCCGATGCATCGAGGTCATACCAAACCGCGGGCACATCAACCGAGCTGAGCAGCTCAGCCGCGACTGTGGTCTTGCCCCAGCCCGCCCCCGCGCAAATGAAGCTCGCGCTGAGTCCCAGATTGGATCGCAGCCGCTCGAGCAGCCGCTCGCGCTTGATCAAGCTCGAACTCAGATGAGGCGGCTGAAACTTGCTGTCTATGAACTTGATCATATGGATAGAAAAAAAGCGCGGCGTCCCTCCCCAGTCAAAACGCCGCGCTCTTTAAGTGGCCGCTCGTTGAGCGCCTCGCGACGCGAGTAAGATTAACTCTCCCGGTCGCACGATCAACTTACCAGCCACAAGTTGAAAAAAACTTGAAGACCCGCTCAAGGTCGTTTGAAAGAACGAAGCGAAGGAGTCTCGCCTGACTCGCAATGGCCCACGGCGCTCGGCTTCATTGCTATGAGCGGCCGCGCCTCCGACTGAGAGACGCTTACAAGCGGCAACAAGAGGCCGCGCCGGTCGATTGAGGTTTCAGGCGTTGATCCAGCCATTCCCACTTCTTGATAATCAATGCGATAAGCCGGATGCGCGCGAGGGCTCGGCTCATCCATCGTTCCTCTAACGAGTCGCTCGCTGAAGAGCGACCGCTGCCGCGGCCAGCTCCATTCGTGTAATTCCGTCCGACGGCCGGAAGTACCCGTTTGCCGCGCGAATCAAACCCCGCGACACCGCGACGCTCACATAGCCTCGCGCCGAAGCGGGAATTAGATTCCAATCGGTTAAACCGGGATTATTGGCGCTCGCCGCTTGAGCCGTCTGTTCCAGCCCGAGCGCTTTGACGATGCCGACAGCCAATGTCATTCGATCCGCTTGAGATTGCGGATTGAAGTTTGGACCTACGGTACCCATCAAGTCTCCAAACGGAGAACGCGTGACGCTTTCAATGAAGATCGCGCTGCCATCCGGCGGCTCATCCGCGAAAGACGGCGAATCGGGCCAGTACTGGGGAACTCGCGCGCCCGCGCCCAGCATCAACGCGCGCGCCGTTTCGATCCTTGTTGCCGGCGAACCGGCGGCGAAGCTGCCCGCCCGGTCTGCAATCAATCCTGTTCGGAGTGCTCGCGTGGCCGCGGCCCGGTCGGCGGCTGAGAGCGAATCGAGTCCGCTTATCGAATATCGAGTGCGAAATACCTCGACTGCGATCACCAGTTGTTGCGCCGCAGCGGCGACATTCGTCACGCTTATCGTCCAGTTTCCAGGCGTTGGATCGGTGATCGTCGCCCCGGTCTTTTTCAGCGAGGGCAATCCCATCGCCGAAGGCGCAAGCATCTGGATCGTTTTGCCCGGGCCGGTAATCGTCGTGCTCAACACGCTCGCCGCTGAGCTGTTCTGCACCCATCCGATTTGCACGGTTGCAAACAAAACGTCAGGTGAAATGCTGAATGTCCTGGAGCAGGTTGTTTCCGGCGGAATCGAGCCCATAAAGCCGGCCACCGTATCGCGCGAATAACTGACGCCCGAATTGCTGAGGTCATCGCGGAACTTGCCTTCGCGTCCGCCGAGCACAGCCTTGCGAACCGCGGCGTACGTATTCAAAGAACCCGCGCCTACTTCGTATCGCGAATAGGCGAGCATCGGCGTCGCCGTCTGCTGAAGGATCTGTTTGATCTGATCCGGCGTGAGCTTCGGGTTGGCTTGCTGCATCAGTGCGATCGTTCCGGCAACCTGTGGCGCCGCGAAGCTCGTGCCTGAGCTGCAGGTGTAACGCGGCAGGTAAGCTGGCGGCACTGTCTGAAGATCGTTGTCGGTTGATACGAGCCCCGCGCTTAATCCCGAGGTTCCAACTACATTTATTCCGGATGCTCGCGTGGATACGATCGATTCGCCGGGGGCGACCATCGTCGGATGATACATTCCGTAGGCTGCAGCGCCTCGCGATGAGAAACTCGAAAGCGAACCGCTCTTGTTCACCGAGCCGACCCCGATCACCCAACTTGCGACCGAGTACGGATTCAGTGAATTGGGCTGCTCGCCTCGATTGCCCGCCGAGAAGACCACCGATATGCCGGCATCGTGCATGATTCGAGTTGCGATGTTCACCGGATCGTTCGCATCGAATACGCCGCTGATGCCAAAGCTGCAATTTACCACGCGAATGTTTTGTTCAACGCGATGCGACAAGATGTAATCCATCCCCGAAAGGACATAGAAGAGGCTCGCGTCTCCGCACGATACCCCCAACACTTTTGCGCCGGGAGCGATCCCGCCGTAGTAACCGCCCGACGATGCACCCGTGCCGGCGATTACACCCGCTACGAAAGTTCCGTGACCCATCGCTACATCGGTGTCGCTCAAGCCCTCGACGATTTGCGGATAACTAAACGCTGGTGAGGTTCCCTGAAGGTCCGCGACGCGAACGTTCTGGATCACTTGTGAACCAAACGCGAGATCCGGATGAGTCGCATCGATCCCGGTATCAAGCACCGCGACGGTGACGCCCTGACCGGAGAGTGGCATCCCGGCATTGCGTCTTGTCAACGTCGGGTCCGTGGTGACTTTGGACTGACCCGTAAGGATTCTGGAATCGTGAGTGAAGAACTCAAAGGTCTTGTTCGAGTAGATCGTTCGGACTGACGGGAGCTTCGAGATGGCTTCGATCTGATATTTGGTGGCGTTGATGAGCACGATCGGAAGATTGTTGAAGATCGTCCCGCCCAAAATGCCGGTTGACCGGAGCGCGTCGAAGTCCTCGGCGGTTGGCATTCTGTTGAACACTACGAAGACGTTGACGGCGCTGGAATCGGGAAGCGTGTTCAGCAGCCAGGCCAGCTCGGGATCGAAACTGCGGAGTCCGGTCGAGTCGGCCCCAGTAAGCACTACGCCGTCTGCGCCGGTATACGTGAGCGCATCGGCGCCGGTCAGGACGACGCCGTCCGCTCCGGTGAGCACAACGCCGTCGGCTCCGGTCAGCACGACACCGTCGGCCCCGGTCAGAACGACCCCGTCAGCGCCGGTAAGCACGACTCCGTCAGCGCCGGTAAGCACGACGCCCTGGCCTAAAGTGAAGGAGATACCCGCGAGGGCATTAATTGAGAAGTGGAATATAAGGAGTGCGGAAAATAGAACGACTACTACTGGGGAGCGCGTCTTTCTCATCTGTCCTGCCTTATCACTATTGTTGTAATCACAGGATCTTGTTTCGTATTTTCGTGACGCCGTCATTATTCATGGTCCACTTGAAAAAACCTTGAACACCGGCCTAAATGACTGGGGCAAAGCCCGGGCCGTCAGCGCCGCTCCTGTTGAAATGATGATTCACGGCGACGCTGAGTCTAGACTGGTCAAATATGGGACACTGAAAGGACAACCTCGGCCCACCGGCGGAGCTCTCGGTTTCCGCGAATTCAGAGCCAAACCGACGGTGAGCTGAGCCGAAGACCTTATGCGGCAGAGACCGAATCAATGAATTTGGTGACCGTTTCAGCCAACTCTGGTAGATGGCCCTCAAAGAAATGATCAGCGTCGTGGATGATGATCATTTGTTTTGGCTCATCAAGCGACTCGAAGAACCTCTCCAATTGATCCAACGGGCCGTACTGATCATTTGAGCCTTGAATCAGCAGCTTTGGCTTATTGCAGTGCGCGACATCAGAGAAGTCCTGTCTTGAAACAGGGACTCCCACGGGGATGATGGCTCGCACTCGGTCATCGCAAGCCGCGGCCCTCAGCATCACTGCTGAGCCGAATGAAAACCCGGCAAGCCAGATTTCCGCGCCGGGGAACCTGCGTTCGATGAACTCGATTGCTGTTCTTAGATCGTCTTGTTCACCGCGTCCGCTGTCGTGCTCACCTTCGCTGCGTCCGGTGCCGCGAAAGTTGAATCGCAGGACGGCGAAGCCTGCATCCGCGAACGCGCGCGCGATTCGAAAGACTACTTTGTTATGCATCGTGCCGCCGAACAGTGGGTGCGGATGGCAGACAATAGCTGCGCGCGTGACTGCTCCGGCGGGTTCTTTGAGAATGGCTTCGAGTTTTCCCGCGGGACCTTCCAGAAAAGTGTTGCCGGTGAGATCGGTCATTGATTCGAGTCCTGGATGCATTTGAATTGTATCACGGGCTTGTTGGCGCGGGCTTCGCGAGAGCACAGACAGCGTGATGTTCGTGTATTGCTTCGATCTCAGTAGGGATCGAACCACAAACGACGGGGGCTCGTCAGGTTTTCGCGCATACCCACCTCGTGAGAGGTGGGTCGTTGATGCTGCAGCCTACAACAAATCAGATGTGCGTCAACGTCGCGCGTTTTTGCACATACCCACTTCGTGAGAAGTGGGTATGGAGCGCAAGACACGCTTCGTTGTAGGCTGCAACATCAGGACCCACCTCTCACGAGGGTGGGTATGCGCGAAAATCTGACGCGCACCCAGGAACGACTCTCAGGTTTCCGAGCCATTAGCTCTGCGCTATACTGATTGAGTATCAGAACCAACCGATGTACAAGCCTAAAACAAACCATCATCTTCAAATCTACACCGTCCTCCTGGCGACCTTGTTGCTTGTGACCGCGGCTTATCCTCAAAGCGGGCGCAAGACAACTTCTTCCAAGCAAGCCGGTCAGGACGAACCCCTGCGATTAAGAGCCGAAGAGGTCCTGCTCAACGTTACGGTTGCCGATCCGTACGGCCATCAGGCAACCGATCTGGTGAAGGACGAGTTCATCATTGCCGAAGACGGACAGCGCCAGGATATCGCCAGCTTCGTACTCAGCAGCGTGCCCGTGAACGTAGTGTTGTTGCTCGATGCGTCGGGATCGATCGTGACTGAGATAAATTCGTTGCGAGATGCCGCAATGCATTTTGTGAATCAGTTATCGTCCGAAGATAAGACTTCGGTGATCGAGTTTCACACTGACCTCGAACTGATTCAGGATTGGACCGCAAAGGCGGATGATGTCCGCCACGCACTTTCGTGGAGATTCAAACCCGGGAAAGTCCAGACCAGGGATGGCAGTTTCAACTATGGGTCGACCGCGTTGTATGACGCGTTGTTCTCGACGGCGGATGAGCAACTCGCAAAGGTTGAGGGACGAAAGGCGATCATCCTTCTCACGGATGGTGATGATACGTCGAGCAAGCTCACCTACGAGCAGGCCGTCGCGTCGATCGTCAAATCAGGCGCGATCGTCTATGTGATCAGCAAGGCTCGCGCATTCATCAACGAACTTGAACGGTATCGTGGAAAGGCCGCCCGCGTTTTTGCCGGCAGCTCTGCTCAACAAGCCGGTATTCTTACGGCGAGATTCGAGCGCGCCGAAAGATTGATGACCGAACTGGCGACGCGTACCGGCGGTCGGATTTATTCGCCCCTTGCCGATGACGAGATGAAAAATGTCTATGCGCAGGTCGCCCGCGAGCTGAAGAATCAATACATCCTTACCTACGTGCCTCGCAATCTGGAGCACGACGGCCGCTTGAGACACGTCAACGTCTATCTCACACGCTCCGGTTATTCGGCTCGCACCCGCGACAGTTATTACGCGCCGACCAGATAAATTGTGAATCGTCATCCAGCCTGAGCAACAACGCCGAAGCCGCCGATCAACAAAAGACCGGCGGCTTCGGCGGGGGCAATGAGGCTAATCAGCTACTGCTTAGTATCGATGGAACCGTCCGAACCTGTCGTAGAAACCATAGGCGTGGAATCTCCCATACCGATCGTAGTAACCGACCATCCGTATCGAATTGTTCATCCGATATCTCAATCGGCGATCGCGATCCATTGAGCGGATTCGCTCCAGGTCGTCACGGTCTCGCCGATCCCATCGACGATGGCTCCATTCTCGGTTCCTGTCATAACGGTCCTGCCCTAAGCTCGTTGAACTGTTCGCAAAGCCCGCGGAGAGGATGAGAGCAGTCGCGATGAAAGACGACGCTAGAATTTTTTTGAGTCTCTCGCAAAACATGGTTTGCTACCTCCTTCGACTTATTAGTCCCTGGCCGACTTGAATGCTTCCGGCCGCCGTTTAGAAGGGCAGCTTCCGTGCCAATCAGATGGTGCGTCGCAAACGCTCGCATTTGCGTTCCGGCGAGTAACTTAGCCGCGGCTCGTGTACGGTAGAAAGCCATCCGTTGCCTCGATTGAGTCCGCTCGCTGAGGGGGTTGCCTGCGTCGAATTTGTTTTCGTTCGAATCGCGTGATAGGCTCCAAAACGCTCACCTATGCCATTCGATGATCTTAGAGACTTCATAAAGACGCTCGAAAAAGCGGGCGAGTTGAGACGCATAGGCCTTGAGGTCGATGTTGAACTCGAGATCGCCGAAATAACCGACCGCGTGTCCAGGCAAAACGGCCCGGCGCTCCTGTTCGAGAACGTGCGAGGCCAATCCATTCCCGTCCTCATCAATGCGCTCGGCGCCCGCAAGCGAATGCTGATGGCGCTCGGTGTCAAAGACTACAGTGAAATCACGGAACGCATTTCGGAACTCACCGATGTCAAATCACCCCAGGGCCTGATCGAGAAGATCAAGATGATTCCGAGATTGGCCGATCTGGGAAAAATGTTTCCGAAGATCGTCAAAGACGGACCTTGCAAAGAACGAGTGTTGAAGGAAGGCGAGTTCTCGCTTTTCGATTTTCCAATCATCAAGTGCTGGCCCGAAGACGGCGGCCGCTACATAACAATGCCGCTGGTGTTCAGCAAGAACCCCGCAACCGGCAAACGAAACTGCGGGATGTATCGCATGCAGGTCTACGACGAGAAGACCACCGGCATGCATTGGCAGATTCACAAACACGGCGCTCAGCACTTTCGCAATTTGAAGCGCGGCGGCGGCGGGCGCCTCGACGTAGGAGTGGCCATAGGAGCCGATCCTGTGACGGTCTTCTCAGCGATCATGCCTCTGCCGGAGGACCTGGACGAGATGATGATCGCCGGCTTCCTGCGCGAGAAACCGGTCGAGATGGTGAAATGCGAGACGATAGACGTAGAAGTGCCGGCCGCCGCTGAGATCGTGCTTGAAGGCTACGTCGACACTGAAGAGTTGCGAACCGAAGGCCCGTTCGGCGATCACACCGGCTACTACTCGCTTGAAGATGAGTTTCCCGTCTTTCATGTCACCTGCGTTACTCATCGCAAGAAGCCGATCTATCAGACCATCATCGTGGGCAAGCCGCCGCAGGAAGATTGCTGGATGGGCGAGGCGATCGAGAGAATTTATCTTCCGCTGTTGCAGCGTCAGTTTCCTGAAGTCGTCGATTATCACATGCCGTTCGCGGGAGTGTTTCACAACTTGATGATTGTCTCGATCCGAAAAGATTATCCGGGTCACGCTCGCAAGATCATGAACGGCATATGGTCTTTGCCTCAGGCGATGTTCACCAAGTGCATTGTGGTAGTCGACAATGACACCGATGTGCGTGACATGAATGAAGTGACGTGGCGAGTGCTGAACAACATCGATCCCCAGCGTGATATTCAATTCATGCTCGGGCCTGTCGATCAACTGGATCACTCATCGCGGCTTCCGAACTTCGGCTCGAAGATGGGAATCGATGGCACGCGCAAATGGAAGTCCGAGGGATTTGATCGGCCGTGGCCCAGGGAACTCAAGATGAGTGACGACATCAAGCAGCGAATCAATCAGCTCTGGCCGAAACTCGGGCTCTAAACTCGCCGCGCCACGTTATCCAATACCTGCAACAATGTGAAACCAGCGATTCACACTCCGAATAAACAACGGCCTCCGATTACCGTCGCCGAACTCTCATTCTTGTTTCTTGCGCTCGCGTCTCTCGGATATTCGGTTGTAACCGCGCCGGGTCAGGGCAAGGACCTGGCAATGTTTCAGGACATGGGCCGCGCGTGGGTGGATGGAAGGTATCAGACCGCTGAAGGTCGATTCTACGGACCGCCCCCGTTTGCGTCAGTTCTGTTCTCGCCGTTGGCAATGCTGTCCGCCATGCAGGCGCGAATCATCCTCATCGCGATCAACCTCATCGCAGCCGCGATTATCATTCTGCTTATCAAGAAACTTTGGGGCGAGACTTGGCCGGCAAGAGCGCATCTGTATCTCGCGGCGCTGCTGTTATGCTGGGCGCCATTTCGAGTGACAATGCGGTACGGGCAAATCAGTTTGATCGTGACTGCGCTGATACTGGGGACGTTGCTCGCGCGGAAGAAGAACGCCAGGCTTGTCGCTGGCCTCCTGTTGGGATTATCACTCTCGAAGTATCCGTTGACGCTTCCATTCGCGCTGTACTTTGTTTGGCGCAGGGAGTGGAAGATCGTTATTACCGCGGTGCTGACGGTGGCGGCGTTTACCGAGGTATTCGCGTTGAGGCTTGGCGTATCGATGTTCGATGTAGCAGGCGACTACGTTCGAATGATGCTCCAGACGTCGATTACCAACGACGCACATTTTGCGGGCGCGACTGAGATCGGGCCGTTGCTATTCGGGTTGACCGGCAACGAGCGCGCGTCAGGCTGGCTCAACATCGCGATGATTGCGGGTGGGTTGATCTCGATGGCATTGGTTTTCCGCCGGACGCCGAAAGCCGGGAAGCTGCATTTGGCCGTGGTGACGTTCTTCAGTCTGTGGTTTGTTTATCATCGCATCTACGATGCGGTGATATTGGTGATTCCCGCGGCCGCGTTTGCGGATCTCATAATACGTGACAGGCACCGGCGAATTGGTGTTGCGTGTATGGCAGGCCTCGCGCTGTTTGCGATCAGCATTCCGGGACTAATGACTGAGAGGCTTCATTTGAGCGCGGAGAGCTTAGCGGCGAATCCCGCGGGATTTGTCGGCTTGCACTTCGAGAGGCTGTTGGTCTTAGGGATGTTTTGCTGGTTGCTTATTCTGCTATGGAAGTTCGGTCCGGGCGTCCTTAAAGATTCGCTGGCCGATTCATCCATTGATAATGACCGTCCCCACATTTCGGTTTGAAGATGGCAATAGATGCACACGGAAGTGGAAGCCGAAAAATCGCTCGTGGCCAAGGGACTCTAAGATCAGTGAAGAGGTAAAGAAGCGGTTGGGTTTGAGGTTTGCGATTCCATTTACTAGATCGGTTTGTGCTGCTCGGCTACTTGCTAGCCTCTTGATGCAGGCGCTGTTCGATCCATTCTCTAACCATTGTTTTATAGCCTCGTTTGCCTTCAGATTCGGCTACTGACTTCAAACTCTGAACCATCTGACGAGGCAAACGTATCGATTCGACTACTTGTGTTTTTGCCTGTGACATATGCTCGTCAAGTTCGTGGGGATTCATTTGATGGTATTCGAGCTCTATTGTTTGTTGTTTTGCCTTGGTTAGCTTTCCGAATCGATTTTTCATTTTTTTCTCCTTCTCTTGGGATTCCTGGGCTTTAGATCCCAACCGGTAAAGACGCGAGCAAGCCGGCCGCCTTTGTCCTGAAAAATGAGCCGCAGTCTTCTTCCGCGATCGGTTCGACCGTCCAAAATGTAAACATCATCGAATCGACGCTCGTGCTTGGCGAATTCATAGTCGTGGAAAAAACACTCCTCCGCTTCTTCCGGCTCAATTCTGTGATCGCGCAAATGCTGTACATTTCCATTCTTCTTGTTCTCGTCATCCCACTCAAACTTGTCCCAACCATGATCAGGCACTGCCCAATGTTAATCCACTTGTGGCAATGGGGTAAAGGTTCTTGAGCAAGTGGGTTGGTCGGCGTTTATTGGGCGTTGGGCCTCTTTCGAATTTGGTCGCGATACTCGTTAGCCTTTGCGCGCACCGAGCGGTCGTTGATCAAACACTAGGCGATTCAACATCACGATGCGGCCGTTGATGATGCCCGTTTCAACCTTGGCCGCCTTTGCTCATACACGGGCTGGGAATAGACTTTGTAAAGAGGTGTCTGATGCTCGCTCGTGATTCCCACGATGATGAGTCTCCTTTCTAGATCGCACTCATTATTTCTCGTTGGAAGATTCCTATAGCATCCTCGAATGTGTTCCTAATGAAATTGAACGCATGCCTTTCGATTCCTGCCCAATAAGAGTCTTCATCCTTTGCTCTACTGACTTATCCGGGTCTGGGTCGAAAACCCAAAATCTCCTCAGCTTGGTGGTACTTTGAGAGCCGAGTGCATACAGGTATCGAAAGAATGAGTCCGTTTCTGGCATGGAATAGCCAACCACAAATATGTTCTCCGCTGCCGCAAGTTCTGCGGCTGCCTTTGCCCAGACGCGTCCCAGGTCCTTGTACTGACTCCCCTTGCTCCAGGTCGGCGGGACAATCACCGGTACGCGATTCAGTGGTTCACCGCAGTGCTGTTGGCGGTTAATATTAGTGCCTAAATCGAGGATCACCGATTCGTGCATTAACCATAGTGGGTCTCCGTAGGGCAGACCGCTAATATCGCGTGCGACGATCGAATTGCATCTACGACATACGCCCCAATTGATCGACCCATGGAGCTTGAGCAGGGGCATTGTCTGTGAATTGGCCTCGTCCGAAAGATGGTAGCTAAATCCACCAAGAGTACCCATATAATGAAGTGCATAATCCAACGCCAAGTCATAGTTGAAGGTGATGAAAGAGACGTCGGGACGGGATCTCAAGAATTCCATGGTCTCATACAGCATGCCTACAAATCTGTCGTAAGGCTCAGGCGGCTTGATTCGTCGATCTGCAACAGGGAACCTAATACAATGCTCTAAAGTGCGGACGATTAGCGTAACGACATTCTCGCGAAGCCTCGTTATGCTTTCGGCGTCTCTCTGACCCAGCTTCCCAATGATCGCGGCCATCTCTACGGCGCCAAACAGAGTCTCAAAGTTGTCAATATCGAGAAAGGACTTTGCGTAGATGCTCTGGAGTTCGGCTCGTGCGTTGAACACATCCTCAAAGGCTTCCCGAGCACCCTCCACTCCTACGTTGGTGCGATATAGTGTTTCCGGCCCTATCAAGAAAATCCGACATTAGTGGACCGCCGGCTCGTCTCGAAGCACCTGCACCAAGAATGAAGACGGTTTTCATAAAGTTTCCCGATCGCTAAGAAGACACTTAATCGTCGGCGGCGATCTGTTTTCGAACCAAGGCCCTCGATCTCTTGAACCGAGGAAGACCAGACCTATTGAACTCCGATGCTCTTTCGAATTCGGTCGCGATACTCATTAGCTTTCGCGCGCACCGATCGATCATCGATAGTCAATACGCGGCGATTCATCATCACGACCCGGCCGTTGATGATAACCGTTTCAACGTCGGCCGCTTTTGTCGCATAGACGAGCTGCGAGTAGACGTTGTAAAGCGGCGTCTGATGCTCACTCGTCATTCCTACGACGATCACGTCGGCGCGTTTGCCCGCTTCAAGCGAACCGATCTCTTTGTCCAGATGAATGGCGCGAGCGCCGCCAGTCGTCGCCATCTCGAGCGCCTCGCGAGCATTGATCACAGTGGGATCCTTCGATGTCAGTTTGTGCAGCTTCGCGGCGGCGTCCATCTCTTCCCACATATCCAGATCGTTGTTCGACGCCGCGCCGTCCGTTCCAAGGCCCACCGCTACTCCGGCCTTCAGCATCGCCGGCACGGGAGCGGCTCCCGCGGCCAGTTTCATGTTTGACTGCGGGCAGTGCGCGACTCCTACCGAGCGCTTCGCAAGCGTGGCGATGTCTTCGCTCGCGGGCCACACCATATGAGCGGCAATCGTTCGCTCATCCAGCGCGCCTATGCGATCGAGGTACCCGACCGGCGTCGCGCCGTAGCGTTCCTGAATCGTCTTCACTTCCGCCTGGTCCTCCGCGATGTGGGTGACCAACGGAATTGCAAGCCTCTCAGAAAGCGAATGCGCCTGCTTAAAATGATCCGTGGATACAGTGTACGGCGCGTGCGGCGCAATCGCCGGCGTGATCAGCGCGTGACCTTTCCACTTCGCGGCAAACCTCTCCAGCGATGCGATACCCGCATCCCACGTTTTGTTGTCGGGCGCGGGAAAATCGATCAGCGTCTCGCCCAACACAGCTCGCATGCCGGCTCGCGCGGTTTCATCGGCGATCGCGTCTTCGAAGTAGTACATGTCTACGTAGGTGGTCGTGCCTCCGCGAATCATCTCGAGGATTCCGAGCCGCGCGCCCCATCGCACGAATTGCTCGTCGACGTTCTTCGCTTCGGCGGGGAAGATGTACTTCTGAAGCCATTCCATCAACACCAGGTCATCGGCGATGCCGCGGAACATAACCATGGGCACGTGAGTGTGAGTATTTATCAAGCCGGGCATTACGACTTTGCCGGCGGCGTTGATAATGCGAACCGCTCGGTATCTTGAAGTGATGTCACGAGTGCTTCCGACCGCAACGATTCGCTCGCGCCGGATCGCGACGGCGCCGCCCGCGATCACGCGCGACGAGCGATCCATCGTCACTACTGTTCCGCCGCGAATGATGAGATCAACTCGTTCGGTTGTTTGAGCGGCGAAGGTGGGTAGACTGGAAACGGCGATGAGGGCGATGACGGCGAGGGCGAGAAATTGTCTCAAGCGGGTCCTCCGGCGCAATGAACGTTAAAGAAGCGGCGCTAGCCTACGCCCTCCAGATATCGCTCGTCAAAAGCTTCGGGCAGGAGCTCAGTGATGCGGTACGTGCGAACGTCGCCGCTGAGGTTTGCCAGAACCACCTCGGTATCGCTGGTCGAAAACTCCCAGATCATCTGGCGGCAGCATCCACAGGGCGGCGCGATGTGATCGTGATCGGTAACCACAGCCACGCGAGATATTTCCTGCGCGCCTTCGCTCACCGCTTTGAAGATCGCAACTCGCTCGGCGCACATGCTCAGGCCGTAGGTTGAATTCTCTACGTTGCATCCAGTGAAGACGCGGCCATCCGAACTCAACAGCGCGGCGCCGACGCTGAAATTCGAATACGGCGCGTGAGCCCACCTGCGCGCGTTCCTGGCCAGATCAATTAATTCATCGTCGCTTATCATGACTTCATACTTCCTTGTTTAACTTGGATACTCAGGGCGTTCGCTACGCGAGCTTTCGTCGCTTACGTGCATTGCCTCGGCCTCGGGCGACCGCGCAAGAAAAGACTTGATCTTGCCTGTGATCAAATCGATGCCGACGTCGTTGAATCCGCCTTCGGGAATGATGATGTCGGCATATCGCTTGGATGGCTCGACAAACTGAAGGTGCATCGGGCGAACGGTGGTGGTGTACTGAGTGATGACCGATTCAAGCGTTCGGCCTCGCTCGTGAACGTCTCGATCGAGACGGCGGATGAAACGAATGTCGGCGTCCGCATCGACGAAAATCTTGAGGTCCATCAAGCCGCGCATCTTTGGATTCACAAAGACCAGTATGCCTTCGACGATGATCACCGGAAGCGGCTCAACGTGATGCGTCTCGTTACGGCGCGAGTGAGTCGCGTAATCGTAGATAGGCTGTTCGATGGCTTCACCGGCGCGAAGTGCGTCGATGTGATTGATCAACAGTTCGCTGTCAAATGCGTCGGGATGATCGTAGTTGACGCGGTGTTTGAGATCGAGCGGCATATCGCCGAGGTTCCGGTAATACGCGTCCTGTTGGAGGAAGACGACGTTACCGGGACCGGCTGCCGCGATGATTTTCTCCGCTACCGTAGTCTTGCCCGATCCGGTGCCGCCGCTGATGCCGATTATCATAGCCCCGGTATTGTAACATCTGGAGCGAAGCAGCGTCAGTGTTAGGTGTGTGCATCGTAGGTTGTCCTCGGCGCCCTCGGCGGTTCGTTCCTGAGTTGGACATGAAAAAACCGCTAAGGACGCTGAGGGCGCGGAGGTACACTACTTCACTTTGAGCCTCTGCGAGAGCCAGTCAACCAATTCCTTCATAACGTCGCCGGGAATCGAGTTTGTGCTGAGCGACGAATACTCGCCTGGCGAGCCGGTCTTTGCGGGCAGGAACAAGTGATTGAGTCCGGGAAAGACGCGCTCGGTGACATCGCGATTGCCCGCGTCTCGCGCTGCCTTGGCCAGCATCTCGGCCTGATCGGCGGTTACCTGGCGATCAATCTCACCCTGCAGAATCAAAATCGGCTGGCGCACCTTGCGAATCGTGGGCAGCGGATCGTAAGTCAGGAAATATTTCACCCACGGACTCTTGAGAGACTCGGGCGCGGTCGCCTCGCCCGCGATGGCTTTGCGCATCGCCTCCTGTTGCTCGGCGTGTTTTTTGGCTCTTTCCTCATCGGTGAGAGTAATATCACCGGCCAATCCCTGATCGACTTGATAAGCAATGATCGCGTCGCCGCGCTTCGCGGTTCCAGCCAGCAGGACAATGGCCGCCACGCGCGGGTCGCTTGCGGCAACCATCGGTGCGATCATTCCGCCTTCGCTGTGCCCAATCAGCCCGATGCGTGCGGGATCAATTTCCTTTCGTTCGCGAAGGAAGTCCACCTGCGCGCGAACATCGTCGGCGAAGTTGGCGCTTGTTGAGACGGTCAATGTTTCGCGCCCGCCCGACTGCCCGACTCCGCGATCATCGACGCGCAGCACCGCGATTCCGCGGCTCGCAAGCGCTTCGGCGATCTGGCGAAACGGCCGATACTTTTCAAGCCCCGGAAGCGGCAGATACTCATCGCGAGTCTGTTGGCCGGATCCGGTAATCGTAACGACAGCAGGGTAGGGCGCCTTGCCTGTGGTCGGTGTGAGCAGCGTCCCTCGAAGCTTGAATCCTTTCGCTTCGACGATTACTTCTTCCGCGGTGAATGGCGCACCGGCCGGGGCGTTGTAATCGACTTCGGACTCCTTCATCTTCGAGGACAAAATCGCTTTGAATGACGGAATCAAACTCGCGCAGTCTTCGCGAACGGCGGCGAAGTTTTGAAGCGGCACAGCAAGCACAGCCAGGCGGCCCTTCGAATCGACCCACGCGATGACGTTGGTTATGGCGATCGTCACGCTGTAGCGATCGAATGCGAGCGGCGCAGGCTGAGCGCTGATTCCTGTTGCTTGAACCTCGTCTCGCGCGACGCGCTCGACTCTTGCCGTGAGATTAGGAAAGATCGGCAACTCCTGGACTCCTCCGCGCGCGGCGTCGTAACGCGTCAGCAAAAACTGATTCATATAAAAAATGTTTCCGCCGACCAGCGACGATCCCTTGGCGAACGGGAGCTGTTTGGTGCTTGTGCCGGTTGTGACAGTGGTTGTCGCGCCTTTCACGACTACCGACTGGTCGAAGGGGCTACCGTTAACCGTGCCCTTGGCCGTAGACGATATTGGCTCGCCCGACGTGTTCACTTCCAGCGTCGTGTTGAGGTCGATCGCAGCACCGGCGGGTTTGAGTTCCGTGTGTCCGCTTGCCTGATAGCCACCCCCAGGCTTGCATTTGATCTCGAACTCTTCCCGGCCCACCGATTTATCGCCCAGCCAAAGATCGTAGACAGCTTTGCCGCAGATCGCGGGCGTCAGCATCGGCGTGGCTGCAGGGAGAGGTTTTTGCCGGGCATTCATAGCGAGCGGCGAAAGAAGAGAGGCGAGGCACACAAAAATCATCAGCTTCATGAAGTCTCCGTATCATGTTTCACCGGCTTAGGCGAAAGGCCGCCGTATTCTCTGACATGTTTTTCAATGTGAGCGTACGCTGGAAGCCTTGCAGGTCGCGTATGACATCCAGAATCTCCCAGGAATACGCGGCGCTCAGTTTTTCAATCGCGGCGAATTGATCGTATCCAATCTCAATCACCATGAACCCATCCCGTTTCAGATACCCGGTTGTGTCTTCCAACAAACGTCGATAGAAATCGAGACCCTCGGGTCCTCCGAATAACGCCGAGTGAGGCTCCCAATCGCGCACTTCTTTGTGAAGATCATCAACGCTTGCGGTATTAACGTAAGGCGGATTCGCCGCGAGGATGTCGATCGCGCCTTCGAGATCGCGTCCGGCCAGCGGCGCCAGTAAATCGCCCGCGAGAAACTCGATGCGATCACGCACGCCATGCGTTGCGGCATTCTTCATTGCGATATCAAGCGACGACCGCGATACATCCGTTGCAAGCACGCGAGCGTTCGTCGCGTTCACTGCTACGGAAACTGCAATACAGCCTGAGCCGGTGCCGACGTCGACCATCAGCGGCGAAGCTTCCGTCGATTCTTCGATCAGATTGAGCACGCGCTCGACCAGGAACTCGGTCTCGGGCCTGGGGATAAGCACCTCCGGAGTAACAATGAAATCAAGGCCGTAGAATTCCTGATGCCCGGTGATGTACTGAAGAGGTTCGCCCGCGGCCCGTCGATCGACCAGTCGCAAAAACAATTCATAATTTGCTTCGCTGATCGACTCGTTTGAGCGAGTGAGCAAATGCCTTCGATCGATTCCGAGGACGTGACAGAGCAAGACGCCCGCGGTGCGGCGCGGTTCCGCGACTGCGGAATGCTCGAGCCGCGCGGCTCCTTCGGTGATCGCTTCGGATAGGTTAGGCAAGACGAGTCTCGAATCGTCACTTGATTCGCTTCGCTTCGTGATCTCCGGCCTGATGAAGGATCAAGTGAGTTACCTTTCCGCCAGTGTCTTTGACGAACGTCACTTGCGCGTCGACGACTTTGAGGAAGAACTTCGTTTGTGATTCCGGGAATATCTGAACCTTCGGCTCGCCTGTCGCCTGAACCCACAACTTGTCCGCATCGCGAGTGATGTTCATGATCAGGCCGGGCGCGAGCTCGTACTCACCGACATACTCGTCTAAGACTTTTGGATCAACTTGCGCCTCTTTGCGCTCGGCTGGAGCGAGATCGGGATTGTAGAGCCCTGCGATCCCGTGCGCGATTAAGCCGGGATTCGCTCCCGCGCGATTGGTCATGACGATGATAGTCAATTTGTCATCGATGTAGCGCGCGATGTGCGAAGTGAAGCCTTGCCACGCACCTCCGTGCTCGATGATCTTGTGTCCTCTAACATCCGCGAATGCCCAACCGAAACCGTAAGGCCGAGTGAGCCCGTTATTGAGCTTCACCGGCGTCCATATCTGATCGAAGCTCGATCTCTTCAAGAGCTTCTCGGTGTAAAGCGCCGCGTCCCACCTGGCCATATCGAGTACGGTCAGGTAAAGGCTGCCGTCGGCGGTGGTATTCATCGTCGGCGAAACCCATTCCTGATTTTTCAATTCGCCTTTTGGCATTCGATAGCCTGCCGCGCGATTCATGACAATGTCCGACTCGTTGATGATTCGTGCAGTGCTCATCCCGAGCGGCCTGAAGATTCGCTCCTGCAGGAAATCGCCGTAGAACTTGCCGCTCACTTTGCTGACAAGAATGCCGAGCGTGACGTACCCAAGGTTGCTGTAGCTCCACTTCTCGCCTGGCGCGAATGCGAGCGGAATCGATTGAGCCTTCTTCAGCAATTCCGCTTCGGTGTAGTCACGTCGAAAGTCGAAGTCCTTCGGATAATCGGTGGCGCCTGAGGTGTGAGTGAGCAGATGACGAATCGTGATGTTGTTCCAACTCTCGGGCGAGTCCGGGAAGTATTTGTTGATCTTGTCACCGAGCGCGAGCTTGCCTTCCTCGACGAGCATCATCACCGCGGTTGCGGTGAACTGCTTGCCGGTTGAGCCTGATTGATAGACGGTGTCGGCCGAAGCCGGCACGCTGAGTTCGACGTTGGCAAGGCCGTAGCCTTTTGCTTTGACGACCTCCCCGTTGCGCACGACGGCAATCGAAAGCCCGGGGATCTTTTGCGTCTGCATCTGGGCTTTGACGTAGTCGTCGATCTTGTCGGTCTGGGAGTAGGCGCTGGATGAGAGAAAGGCAAGTACCCAGACTAGGACGATTGCTCTGGTTGAGGGTTTTGGGGACATCGTTTCTCCGGGGAAGTTTGGCGCAACAGCATTAACAGATGTACTCGTCGCGCGTGAGCTATGTTGAAAGGATATCGGCTACGCGACAACTGAATCCGGGTAACACCGACGACGTGATCTCATCCCGATCAGTATGAACCTTGAACAAGTTCAGCATCTCACCAACCAAAACGTAAACTTCAATCGCGCGATTCTCGGGGTCAAGTATCCAATACTCCTTCACGCCGTATTTTGCATACAGTTGCCGCTTGGCGATGCGATCGCGGCGCGCGTTATCAGCGCCGGGCGAGAGGATCTCAATCACAAGCACGGGCGCGCCGGTAATCTTGTCGCCCGAAGCGATCTCGCCGCGCTGTTCATTGCTGATGAACACGAGGTCCGGTATCACGCCGCTGAACTGGCTGAAGATTACTCCCGCCCCAGGCACGATTATCCCGATAGGGTTGCGATCGAGAAATGGGCGTACCACAGCGATAATGTTGGTGACGACAATCTGGTGAAAAAGTTTGGGTGCGCGTGACACAAAGAGCTCTCCTTCGATGAGTTCGTAGCGGTTTCCATCGTCTGGGAAAAGGTCGAGGTCTTCGACTGTCATTAGCGATTCGATCTGAGTGCTCATCGGAACCTCCAGCTCGGCGTGATTCTATCACAACATCAGCCGTCGATAATTAGTTCACGCTGCCACTTCTTCTTTCAGCTTTTCGGCTTGATAGTACGCCACAAGCGCGTCGATCAATTCGCCGATCTCGCCTTCCATAAACAGGTTCAACTGATGAGAAGTGTATCCGATTCGATGGTCAGTCACGCGGTTATCTTTGAAGTTATAAGTCCTGATTTTTTCGGAGCGATCGCCCGATCCCACCATCGAGCGCCGCTCGCTTGCAATCGCCTGGTGTTGCTTCTCCTGTTCCATCTCCAGAAGCCGGGAGCGCAATACGCGCATCGCTTTTTCGCGGTTCTTGATCTGTGACTTCTCGTCTTGCATCGAGACTACGGTGTTGGTGGCGAGATGAGTGATTCTGACGGCGGAATAAGTAGTGTTGACCGACTGTCCGCCGGGACCCGAGGAGCAGAAGGTGTCGATGCGAATGTCCTTGGGATCGATTTTGATGTCGACCTCTTCCGCTTCGGGAAGCACCGCCACTGTGACCGCCGAAGTGTGTATGCGGCCCGATGCTTCCGTCTGGGGAACTCGTTGAACGCGATGGACACCCGATTCGTGTTTGAGCTTTGAATAAACCCGATTGCCTTCGATGAGGAGTATCGCTTCCTTGAGTCCGCCGATGCCTGACTCGGACGCGTCCAGTACTTGAACCTTCCAGCCTTGCCGTTCACCGTAACGCGAGTACATTCGCACGATCTCGGCGGCGAACAATGTAGCTTCATCGCCGCCCGTTCCGGCGCGAATTTCGAGGATGACGTTCTTCTCGTCATTAGGGTCGGTGGGAATCAGGAGGAGTTTCAATTCGGCTTCGAGGCTCGCGCGCCGCCCTTCGAGCTCGTTTAACTCAGTGCGCGCCAGACTTAGCATCTCGGCGTCGTCTTCGCTCTCGAGAAGCTCGTTTGTTTCTTGTATGCCGCGATCGAGTGCTTTGAATTCGCGATATTTCGAGACGATCTGTCCCAGTTCATTGTGCTGCCTGGCGATCCTGGTATACCTCGACTGATCCGACAGCAACTCGGGATCACTGAGCTGCCCGGTCAGTTCTTCGTACTTCTCTTCGATTGAATCCAATCTGTCTAGCATGATAGTCCGTGGTCCGTAGTCAGTAGTCCGTAGTTCTTAGCGGTTCACCTGTTTGATCGGACCTATTGATCTTAGATATCCATTTAGCATTGGCGCCAAGTATCCACCAGGGGCTTTATCTTATTGACCTGATGGTTATTAAGGAGCTTGCGCTTATAGGCCCTGCGCAGAAAGTGCTGCGTTTCCTTCAATGATCCCCTCGCAATCCGAACGAACCTTCGATTGTCTTGGAAACTGCCGCGTCCGGAACCTTCTGCGAGATTCGCCCCGATACTATCGGCGGCCCGTACTATTTGGCGGCCGACCGTATCACGCGCAAACCGGTCCCATCCCAACACCATGTCCCAAATCTCATCGGCCAAAATCTCCGACATCTGGTAAACCTTCAGGTTCTCGAAATCGCTCTTCGCCATCGGACTCTTCCTCCGATTGGCTGCCAGGAATCAGCCATCGACTACTGACTACTGACTACTGACTACTGACTACTGACCAATCGGTTCAAGCTTCAACGATTCCTTGAGTGCATAGATCGCGACTTCGAGTTGCGAATCATCCGGTTCTTTTGTCGTGATGTTCTGAAGCCACAACCCGGGTCTTGTGATCACCGAGAAAAACCATTGAGCGCTGCTCTTCGCCGAAGCTCGAATGATTTCGTAGGACACGCCGGCGACGACCGGGATCAGCAGTATGCGAACGAGAAGGTTCAGAAGCAGCGAATCGAATTTCACAACCGAGAAGGCCACAATCGAAACCAGCATCACGATCATCAGGAAGCTGGTTCCGCAACGCGGATGTTGTCGCTGTTTCGTGCGCGCGTTTGCGACTGTCAACTCCTCGTCGGCTTCCCAGGTGTAGACGACTTTGTGCTCCGCGCCGTGATATTCGAACACGCGGCGAAGGTCTTTGAGCAGGGAGAAAGTGGTGATCATTATCAGGAAGAACGTCATTCGGATGACGCCGTCAACCAGGTTGAAGGCGATCGAAGGCCGAATGGGGTGAAGCGCCGCTCGAACCCACGCCCAGGCATCCGCGTACCATGCGCCGCTTGCCGAATGCGCATCAATCGTCCCTCCGGCGAAGTAAACGAATAAGATGTTTGTCAGCAGTAGAGGCAGCACGATGAACAGCAGTGCGTTGAAGAACAGTGCGAAGATGATAGAGCCAATTGCTCCGGCGGCCGATCCGGTTTTTACTTCCGCCGCCGGCTTTGTTTCAGTTGCTACGGCGACTGACGCGGCGGCGATTGATCCAGTTGAGAGCGGCGCGGCGTTGAACTGGAGCTTCTCAGAGGTTGAGTCATTCCCGCCCTCGTGGAATGCGACGTTTGCTGAAAAGTTCAGCGACTTGATACCAAGGATCATCGACTGAATCAGCACAGCCGAGCCTCGAAGCACTGGCAGCTTGAGCAACGGGTACTGTTCGCCCAGTACGGGAAGCCGCTCTCCTTTGGACACGATTTGTCCATCGGGACGCCGCACGGCGACCGCGTACGAATGCGGGGCTCGCATCATCACGCCTTCGATGACCGCTTGCCCGCCGACGATGATCTGATCTTCTCTCATAACTGCTCTCGGTGTTACAGGCAAAAAAGAATGGTTGCCGGATTTCCGCTTTGACTTCTTGCAATCGGCTTGCTCACTGCTCTCATTCGAGAGCACTCAGCAAAGCGGCTGCAAACCGGCGGCCCGGCAACCACTATTTAACTGTAGATTCGCTAAGCCTCGGTCGTTTTGCGGCCGTACTTGCGATTGAAGCGTTCGACCCGGCCCGCGGTGTCGATGAGTTTCTGCTTGCCGGTGAAGAACGGGTGACAGTTTGAACATATTTCAAGCCGGATTTCCGACTTGGTGGAGCGTGTCTGCCACGTTTCGCCGCACGCGCAGTGCACGGTCGCGGGAACGTACTTGGGATGTATGTCCGGTTTCACTTTCGTGATCACTCCTGTTGCGAATTTCGCGGTCAAGGTAACGCTTAACCTTACCCGATGAAAACAGCGGGTGTCAATGCAGGGACGCGGAACAGGGTGAACCACGGGGAGCACGAGAAGCTCGGGGAGAAGGGAAAGTAGGAGCGCGGCAGGCCGCCAACACCGGCCCTTATTGAACCTTTTCCAGTTTCCCAGTGATCCCTGTGCTCCCCGTGGTTCGTATTGAGTCCTGTTTGCACCCGTCCGTCCGCGGGCTTATTGTTATGACAAAGAGAATAGTGAAAACAAGTCCGGCATGAGGGAGACTTATGCAAAGGATCACCGAACTTTTTGTCAACGGAAGCAGGCTTCGAGTTGATGCAGCTTCGGATCGCAGTCTGCTCAGTGTCTTGCGAGATGATCTGGATCTGACCGGCAGCAAGTACGGTTGCGGCGAAGGCCAGTGCGGAGCTTGCACGGTGCTGATCGACGGCGTCGCGACGCGTTCGTGCGTCACAAGCGTAGGCGCGGCGGCGGGGAAGAAGCTCACGACGATCGAAGCTCTCGAGCAAAACGGCCGATTACATCCGCTTCAGGCAGCCTTTCTCGAAGCCGACGCTTTGCAATGCGGCTATTGCACGCCGGGTATGATCATGTCGGGCGTCGCGCTGCTCAGCAAGAATCCGAATCCCAACGAGCAGGAAATCATTCGGTCGATGGAAGGCAACGTCTGCCGGTGCGGCACCTATCCTCGAATCGTAACCGCGATCCGCAAAGCGGCGCAGGCGATGAAGGGAGGTGGAAAGTGAGCAAGCGCGCTATCGACGATTCAATCGAAGTTGAGCGATACGAATTGTTTGCCGAGCCGGAGTACGACTTCAACTTTGATGTCGCCCGGCGAGACTTTTTCAAGCTGCTCGGCGGCGGACTCGTGATGGTGTTTGTGCTTCCCGCGTTTGCTCAGGAAAGTGGACAACAGGGCGGGCGCCGCGCGCAAGGCGAAGCGACGCCGAAAGAGGTCGGAGGCTGGCTGCACATCGACGAAGCCGGCTTGGTCACCGTGTACACCGGCAAGGTCGAGTTCGGTCAGAACATTCGCACTTCGCTTTCACAGGCTGTCGCCGAAGAGCTTCGAGTGCCAATCTCATCTATCCGCATGACGATGGGTGATACGGATCTGACGCCGTACGATATGGGAACCTTTGGGAGCATGACTACGCCGAGGATGGCTCCGCAACTGCGCAAAGCGGCGATAGCAGCACGAGAGGCTCTGATCGAACTCGCCGCCGAGCATTGGAAGACCGATCGCGCTTCGCTCACCGTCGCAGATGGCAAGGTCATCAGTTCGCGAGCGAAACAGTCGCTCGAATTCGGTAAGCTGACAAAAGGTCAGAAGTTATTAAAGGTAATCTCCGATGCCGCGGCGCCCGCTCCCGCAAGCGAGTGGAAGATCGCCGGCACTTCGGTTGCGAAAGTCGACGGTAGAAGTTTTGTGACCGGAAAGCATCGCTACACTTCGGACATCAAACGCGAGGCGATGTTATTCGGAAAGATCGTTCGGCCTTCGTCGTTCAATGCAACGCTCGTTTCCGCGGATACAAAAGAAGCCGAGGCGACAGCCGGCGTGAGAGTCGTCCGTGACGGCAATTTCATCGGAGTCACCGCGCCCGACGCGCGCACCGCGGCGCGCGCGGCTTCAATGGTCAAGACCGAGTGGAAAGCGGAGCCGCAGCCGTCCGCGAAAGAACTCTTCGATTACCTTCGAAAGCAGTCCACCCCGCCTCGGCAAAACGCGGAGCAGGGCTCGATCGCCGAAGGGCTGGCGAGAGCGGATAAGAAACTCGAGCTGACTTACACTGTGGCATACATCGCGCACGCGCCGCTTGAGCCTCGAGCCGCGGTCGCTGAGTGGAACGCGGGAAAGCTGACCGTCTGGACCGGAACTCAACGGCCGTTCGGCGTTCGAAGCGAACTCGCCGATGCGTTTCACATTCCCGAAGAGCGCGTTCGCGTGATCGTGCCCGACACCGGCGCGGGCTATGGCGGCAAGCACACCGGAGACGCCTCGATCGAGGCCGCGCGACTCGCACAAGCCGCCGGCAAACCGGTGAAACTCGTGTGGACTCGCGAAGAGGAATTCACGTGGGCCTACTTTCGGCCCGCTGGCGTGATCGATATTTCGAGCGGTGTTCAAAACGATGGAACGATTACCGCGTGGGAGTTTCACAACTACAACTCGGGATCGTCGGGAATCCAGCATCGCTACGACATTCCGAATAACAGGATCGTGTTTCATCAGACAAAGTCGCCATTGCGTCAGGGCTCGTATCGAGGGCTTGCCGCAACAGCGAATCATTTCGCGCGAGAGGTTCATTTGGACGAGCTTGCGCACCTGGTGAAGATGAACCCGCTCGAGTTTCGATTGAAGAACCTCAAAGACGAGCGACTCAAAGCCGTGCTTGTTGCCGCCGCGAAAGCCTTCGGATGGGATAAAGCAAAAACCGCCGATCGTGGGTTCGGAATCTCGGGTGGATTTGAGAAGGGCAGCTACGTAGCGACGTGCGTCGAGATCGCGGTCGATCGTTCTTCGGGAAAAGTGAAAATCGTGCGAGCGGTAACGGCGTTTGAATGCGGCGCGATTGTGAATCCCGATCAACTCAAGAATCAGGTTGAAGGCTCCGTGGTGATGGCTCTCGGCGGAGCGATGTTCGAGGCGATTGACTTCGACAACGGCAGGATCTCGAACGGCCGCTTCTCGCGTTATCGAGTCCCGCGTTTCAGCGATGTGCCAATCATCGAAACGGTTCTGGTTGACCGCAAAGACCTGCCGTCAGCGGGCGCGGGAGAGACTCCAATCGTGGGCCTCGCGCCCGCGGTGGGGAACGCGATCTTCGACGCTACCGGGATTCGCTTGCGATCGCTACCCATGACGCCGAATGGTTGAGCTTGCTTCAGCTTGTTTTACACAATACTCGGCGCAAGCTTCGTATATATTATGACGACCGAGATGCGCGAAGCGCCGCAAGTTCCCTGCTGATTTGATCCAGTCGCGCGAGCACCGCATCATGGCGTACGGATTCCGCCGATGGCTCCCTGCCGGTAAATGAAAACGTTCCGCCCGGTTCGAGCGTCGCCCGGTCCACTGCCTTCAGTGAACCGAAGCCTTGTTTGTGGGCGGCCGTTTCAAGCTCTGCCAGCGTTATCAGTTCCTTCTTGAGCCGATCGTGTTTGATCTTTCCGTCTTCGATCAACACATCCGTGTCACCCTCGACCAGGCGATCGATGCGCTCGTGCTTGAACAGGAATCGCACTACCGCATAATTCACAACCAACAGCGTGACGGCGCCGATTATTCCGCCGCTCACGGAATTGTCGTTCCCGATGATCGCGTTCTGAACCGTGTTCGACAGCGTCAGCAACACAACAAGGTCAAACGGGTTGAGCTGAGCAAGTTCGCGCTTTCCCGCAAGCCTCAGGCCGATCACCAGAAAAAAGTAAATAATCACCGGACGCAGGATCTTCTCGATTATCGAAACGTCGAGGTGAACAATGTTATTCCAGATATTCGAGTCCATTCTTGATCTCCTCTCGAATTGGAGACACGGGGCGGATCAGGTCATACCTGACAAACAGAGCAGAAATGAGCCGTGCGTCCGCCGATCGTTTTCTTTTCTATCGGGTGGCCACACACTTTGCACATCGCCCCGCGTGCGTCGCGCGAGACCAGAAAATCGGACGGAAACTCGGGCTCGCTTGCTGTTCGAATCGCCCGCCTGAGTATGCGCCGAGTCTCGCGATGAATTCTTTTAATTTCATCACCCGTTAGACTCGATGCCACGCGATCGGGTCGCACTCGCGCTTCAAACAGAATTTCGTCCGCGTAGATGTTGCCGACGCCCGCGATCATCCGTTGGTCCATAAGCAGCGGTTTGATCCTCCGCCGAGGCCGCTCTTCGATCAAGCGTTCAAGAAAGCCGAACGTGAAGCCCCCGCCCAGCGGCTCGGGTCCCATGTCTCGTAAAGCCGGGACGTGTGACGGATCGTCAACAAGCATCACCCGGCAGATTTTTCTCGGACAGGTGAATGCCAATCGCCAACCGCTGGTCAATCTGAACTCGATGCGGGTGTACTCGGGACGCCGGCGAGGTCCTTTGTAGTGCCCGAGGTCGCCGCCCATTCCGAAATGCAGAATGAGCGAGCGGCCGTCATCAAGCGAGACAATCAGATACTTGCCGCGCCGGTGTGCGTCGACGAAGCGACGTCCTCGCATCCCGTTTGCGAATGCTCGAGCGGTCGGCCTCCTGATGATGTTTGGAGCGGTGACAACTACTCGCTCGACGCACTGTCCGAGAGCGGTTCGCCGAAAGTATTTGAGTTGGATTTCGACTTCGGGAAGTTCAGGCATTGAAGATTGAAAAGTGAAACGTGATGCGTGAAGCGTGAAGCGTGATGCGTGAAGCGTGAAGCGTGAAGCGTGAAACGTGAAACGTGGTGCGTGAAACGTGACTCGTGATTAACCATCGTTGAACCAGGTGATGCCTCGTTGTCACGTTTCACGCATCACGTTTCACGCATCACGTTTCACGCATCACGTTTCACGTTTCACGCATCACGTTTCACGTTTCACGCATCACGTTTCACGGATCACGCTTTTACTTTCACTGGTCACTCGCGCCACATATTTTCGAATCTGGTGAACTCTTTCAGAAAAGCCAGAGGAATCATACCCGTAGGACCGTTGCGTTGTTTGCCTACGATCAACTCGGCCGTTCCTTGATTGTCATCGGTCGGGTTGTAAACCTCTTCGCGAAAAATGAAGCACACAACGTCGCTGTCCTGTTCGATCGCGCCGCTCTCGCGCAAGTCGCTCAACTGAGGCTTGTGCTCGGTGCGCTGCTCCGGGGCGCGCGAAAGCTGCGACAGCGCGACCACCGGCACGTCGAGTTCCTTGGCCAGTCCTTTCAAGTCGCGTGAGATTTGTGACACCTCCTGTTGCCGCGACTCTATTCGGCCGCGTCCCGCCATAAGCTGCAGGTAATCCACGATAACCATATCGAGGCCGTGCTCGGCCTTGAGCCGCCGGCACTTCGCGCGCATTTCAAGCACCCCCGTTCCGGCTGTGTCATCGATAAAGATTTTTGTTTCGCACAAACGCCGCAGCGCGTCCGCGAGTCTCGCCCACTCTTCACGATTCAAATAGCCGGTGCGCAAGCGATGAGCGTCGACTCGCGCCTCAGAACACAGCAGCCGCGAGACCAACTGCTCGGCGGACATTTCCAGGCTGAATATGCCGACGACGTTTGCGTTTTTGGCCGCGTATTGGGCCATGTTCAAAGCCAGGGCAGTCTTTCCCATACTTGGTCTTGCGGCGATCACTATCAACTCCTGCCGCTGAAGCCCCGACGTCATTCGATCGAAATCCGTGAATCCGGTTGGCACGCCGGTGATCATCTCGGGACGCCCGGCCATCTGCTCGATTTGCTCGAGCCTGCGATGCGCAACGTCGCCGACGTATTGAAAACCCTGGCGCACCTTGTCTTCGGCGATCTGAAAAATCATCTGCTCGGCTTTGTCGATGATTATGTCGGCTTCGTCTTCCTCTTCAAACGCAAGCGCCGTGATTTGATTGGACGCGGTGATGAGCTTGCGAAGCATCGACTTCGATTTCACGAGCTTTGCGTATGGCTCAATCGTATCAGTGCGCGGAACGCCGTCGATCAGCGATGCGATATAAGTCGCGCCGCCGATTTGTTCGAACTCGCCCGCGCGGCGCAGCTCATCGCTGAGCGTGATCAAGTCGATGGGCATCAATCGCTCGATCAGCGCGATCATCTTTTCGAATATTCTCCGATGAGAATCGAGAAAGAAGTCTTCGCGGCGAAGAAGCTCGATCGCCTGATTGCATACCAGATTGTCGAGGAGTATCGCGCCGAGGATGGACCGCTCGGCTTCGACGTTTGAAGGGAGACCCTTGTCAAAAAAGGGATCACTCATTACAGCTCGCGACATATTTTATTTTCCATTATTTGGATAAATTTTCTGCCGTATTCGCACACAGCCACTTCGCGAAGAACTCTTGGATCAAGCCGAAAACAATTACTTGCTCGTGTTTTTTCCGGAGTGCGGCGCGATCTTAGCAAAGGTTTGAGTCGAGGTCTATGACGCGAAGTCCGTGCCACGCAAAAAACTTTTCAAAGACAGTGCGACAAGCTGAAGGGTGCGATCTTCACGAACCCGCAAGCGCTTCGTTTACCGCTTCATCGAGCAGTTTTCCGTGCGACGGAGTGTATCCGATCAGATGCTTGATCAGTTTTCCATCGCGCCCAAACACCAGCGTCTGAGGAATTGTGTCGTCCGCGACGATCCGTTGGTGTGTCTGAGGATCTTCGGTGCCCAGGTAAGCTATGAACATGTCATCGGTCGCAAGCGCCACCGTATAAGTGATTCCGTAATGATCGATGAACTTGCGAATCTCATCGCGCGAGGACCTGCCTCGATCATCGATGTGCAGGCCGATCACCTCGAGCCCGCGCTCGCGATTCTCCTTTGCGAGACGCGCAAGCTGTGGAGTCTCTTGCCTGCACGGGGGACACCAGGTGGCCCAGAAATCCATCACCAGCACCTTCCCGCGATAATCGGAAAGTTTGATCGTGCGGCCGTCGATCGTGGGAATGTTGAAATCGGTTGGCACGCTTGCGGAAGGAGCGCTGGAAACCGGCGTCCCCGGCAGCGCGATCTTTGCGTCGCGGCTGGCGTCAGGATGAGCGGAGAGCAAAGTGTAGCCGAGCGTTGCTATCAAAGCGGCAACAACTGCCGTGGCGATTATGCGGCCGGGCGTCCAGAAAGATGCGTTTGATTCCATCCTAATCCTGCTTCTCTTGTTCAGCGGTTTCCGACACGTCCCTCAGCGGAACCGAAACGCTGTATTCTTCGGCAGACCACCGGCCCAGATCGATGATGCGGCACCGCTCAGAGCAAAACGGCCGAGTCGGATTACCCTTCCATTCGGTTGGCTTTTCGCAGATTGGGCACCTAATCATCGCTACCCCGAAGGCATCTGGATTTATGATGATACAACGAAGCGGAACCGCTTTGCACTAGATCGACAATTAATCGTGCCGCTCGCGCGCGCTCTCTCTCTCTAGATTGAGATTAGTTCAATTGCCTTCTCGCGCGACGTCGCTTACCAGACGTTGTCTTTCCTGCGTTTACCTGCTTAGTTGAACGCACCTCAGTCGGTGGTAGTTTTTTCTGTTTTGGTTCTGTTTGATTGGCAGCACTCCGAAGCTTGGCGACAATTTCTTCAACGATGCCTCGGATCTCAGGAGAGAGTTTCTCAATCAGCGCCTCATCGCCGCTTAGAATGTAGTCAATCGCGCGCGCCATGGGAAAGAGCCGCTCATCAAGTCCTGCTTCCGCAATCAACTCCCGCACAACAGTCAACTCTGCGACCTCGGCAAACAAAAACAATATTTCTGAAAGAGATTCGATAATGTAGTCTAAGTGCTCTGGTTTCAAACTTCTCAATGACTCAAGCCATTCACTCCTAGCTGAAACAAGGTTGCCTTGGTACATAATTATTCCGGCCTTCATTAGGTGCGCATGCACGCGCACGATCTCGGCATTCGGATCACCATCCTTAATCTGAAGAGCACGGTCAAGACAGGCCACGGCTTCATCTGATTGTCCCAACACCCAAAGCATGGTTCCACGCATCAACGACGCCTTATGATGATCCGGGTTGATATCCAATGCGCGATCAAAGCTTGCCAGCGCCTCGACTTTCCGATCGGCCTCACTCAGGCTTTCACCACGCGCCAGCCATGCGTCTGAGGATGCCGGATCAACCTCGATCGCACGATCGATACTTTCAAGCGCCACCTCGGCCCGATTCAAAGCATCCAGCGCTGCTGCGCGATCAAGCCAAACAGGTGACTGTCGGTCATTGATTTTCAAAGACCTGTCATAGCTCGCAATCGCCTCTTCGAACCGTTTTAACGCTTTAAGAGTCTTGCCACGCATTGCCCAGATTTGAGCGTCACCCTGGTCAAGCTCTAGCGCACGGTCAAAGCTCGCGACGGCAGCTTCGCGTTCTCCCAGGTTATGACGTACAAAACCGTGCGCTACCCAAAACACTGGCTCGTTTGGTACCAGAAGAATGAGGCGGTCTAAGTGCTGTCTAGCGTCCACAAATCGCTTTGCACTTAACGCGGCACGTACCGAAGCCAATGACTTGGCGGCTTCAACGCGTTGCTGCACCTCGTCGGAAAGTGGCACGGTCGAATCGCTCAAAACTATCTCGTGATCCGTTATGCAACCCGCCTCATAGAGCGTGAATAGCGTCCAATAACTCAACGCCCTGAGGTCTAGTCCAGAAAGCACCTCTTTCCTCAATATATCGACATCACGGACCTCTATGTATCCTCTAACCAACTTGTCGATTGCCCCAGCCCGGACGATGGGATCGTCCATTGCATCCGCAAGGTAGCGATGGTGATCCAGAACGTCGTGGGCCTCTGGCATTCGGCCTACAGCCAGGAGTTCGCGGAAGCGCACCTCCAGTCTCTGGCTCTCCGCGCCCATTTCTTCAGAGTCGTAATAGGCCTTGATAAAATCGACGAGCCACTGCATTCGCTCACGGGCGTCGCGGCCGAAACGCATCTGATGCCAGATAGCATACAGCGGTTCGGACAACGCATAGTGCGAACTCCGGCTGCGTAGATTCGCCGAGCGGACAAATCCCATATCCGCAAGCCGCTTGAGTTGGGAACTTACCTGATTCGCCGTCAAGCGGACCGCTCGTGCAATTTCGGTAGGTGTCAACCCCTCATTCGTTTTGCTGCTGACTCTTGCGATATGGTCGAGAATTTTTCTAAGTTGTGCCGGCAGGCTCTCGACCTTGGCCTTGAAGTACGGTGTGACTTCATCCAAGAGCTTCTCTAGCCCTCGGTGCACTTCTGAAATGTCGGATTGCGTGATCACGCGATAGAGCATCAGCACGAGGCGAGGGTTGCCGCCGGTGAAGTACTCAAGCACCCTAAGGCGAGTCTTGTTTGCCTTGAGTGTTTCCTCGAAGTTCTCGACGCCATCAAGCCGGGCGCGCCGAAGGAGTAGCTCCTGTATCTGCTCAAACTTTAGTTTTGCGAGGTCATAGGTCTTAAAGAAATTATAGAGCGGCTTTTCATACGACCGGGCTTCATCGAAGAAAGAAAGTGCGCAGCCTACTATCATCATTGCGCCGTCGTTCATCAGCACCTCACGCAGCCTGGCCTCGTCGCGCTCGTCGTTGATCTGCTCAAGAATCATGTCGATGTTGTCCACGAGGAGTACGAGTCGCTTCTTGTGTTTCCGTCGCCAATCTTTAATTAATGCGAGCGCGGCTTCTTGCAGGTCATTATTAACAGGAAAACTGGATCTCAAGTCGTCCACTTGTTTCTGGAGCTGTTCGTCATTTGTATCAGCCGCAACTATGTTGAGAACCTCTAGCCAGAAATCAGCGAGATCATAAACCCCATAGGATTCCTCAGGGAATTTTACCGCGTGCCATCGCTTTGAGAGGTTGCCGTCGTTAATCGCAAACTTCGCCATTAACAAAACCGTCGTCTTACCCATCCCGCGCGGCGCTATGATGAGGATATGTTGAACGCCCGCTCCATCAGGCTGGCGCTTTATGAGCGAAGCGAGCTCATCGACAAGCCACTGACGCGCAACGAAAGTGGCTTTCACTTCTTCTTCGGGCATCGAATCAGGGTTGTATAAGAGTTCCATAGCTAGCTACCTCAGATGTCAGCCTCCATGCCGTAGTGCCTAAGCCACCAGTCGCGCAGCAGCTTGCACGCAAACTCAAACTGATTGGCGTCGGAGTTGAAGCGTATGTAGAAGTCGTTTTCAAGGTCCGTCATCAAACGATTGAACTCCTCGATGTTCTTACGATCGCCGACTTCTCTTTTGTAAAGCTGCGCGCAGGTATCGCGCGTGAGGTGCCCGATCATTGCGAGTTCGCGCAATATCTTCTTTGTAGCTTTTTCCTCGTGGGGCCGGTAATAATCGCGCAAGCGCCCGTAGTAGTGGTCGAAATACGTCACGCAATCGACGCCGAGCACTTTCTCTCGATATATCCTCTCGACCGTCTTCGGATTAATGGGCTTACCGTCCTGACCGTATGCTTTGGCAACTTCGGAGAAGATGATTTGTATGAAGTAGGGAATGGGAGGCCCAATGAGATCGAGCATCTTTCTCTTGGAGGATTTTGACAAAGGAAGGCAATGGGATCTAGCCAACTGCTCCAATAACTCGGTTCCCATTTTTACCGAGAATGGCTCCAGGCGTAATTGCTCGAAGTCATTTATCGCGCTTATCTCGCCGAGTTCGTTGAGAACTCGTCCAATGCCGATCGAGCCGGCAATGAGGAATCGCACGTTCTCGATGTTGGGCGAAAGCCGCAACGCGCGCATCCAGCGCAGCATCGTCTTTGCGTCTTCTCGATGACTCTCCGATCGAGCCATGCGATCAATCATCATCGGAAGCTCGTCGAGAATGAAGATAACTGTCGTCTGGGAATCGGCGATTCTCTTGAATAGTTCCTCTCCCGCCTCCTGCCATCGCGGACGTAGGTGTTCGCGAAGCTTGATCTTGATCCTCAGCAGCTCTATCTCTTCGAGCTTGTTGGTAAGGCCTGACCAGAACTTCTTAGGAAAGTAACTCAGACCATTTGCTATCCTGGTCAGACGGCCGTCGTCACACTTAGCAAGCTGGACGACTAGCAGAGTTATGAGCTCTGCCGGTTCGATGAGATGCTGGAGGTCAGCGTGAACGATCTGATAATTCCAACGCGGGCGGTCAATCAAGCTATACATGACACTCGTTTTCCCGAAACGTCGAGGTGCCGCGAGCAATACGCTACCTCCTTTGAGTTTTTCCGAGACAAGTTCTACAAACGCGTCACGCCCAAAAAAGTCTTCGCCTCGAACGGGCGGCCCGACCCTACTTGAAATCATATTTCGTCCTTTCATTCCATTCTTACAACGACAACGTTACACAACGATTTCGTTGTACAACAGAATCGTTGTGCATGTCAACCGGTTTCTAATTTTCTGATTTCTGCGGAGAAGAATGTGGGACCGGGTCTCCGCAGGCACATCGGCTCGCGAAGGCTGTGACCTCAATCTAGTGGCTGCTTCTTGTTGAGCGTATGACCAAAGAGCCCGATTCCGAAGAACCACTCATCACCAGATTCTCGATGAAGAATTCCATCATACGATCCGTCTTGAGAGCCGAGTGACCCTGGTCCGGCCCGACCTGCACCTCGAAGCTCTTGCCGGCTTTTTGCAACGCCTGAATCAACTGCATCGAATTGTTCGGATGCACGTTGTTGTCAGCCGTGCCGTAGTAAATCATCAGCCGGCCTTTCAGCTTGTCGGCGAAGTTCATCGCATTGCCTGCTTCGTATCCTTCTTTGTTTTCCTGAGGAATCCACATGTACCGCTCGGTGTAGATCGTGTCGTAGTGATACCAGGCAGTGACGGGCGATGACGCGGACGCGGCTTGAAACACATCGGGGTGACGCAGGATCGCAAGCGCCGAAGCGTAACCGCCGTATGACGACCCGAAAATTCCGACTCGGGTCTTGTCAACATAAGCTCTCTCGCCGAGCGCTTTCACACCGGCGGCCTGGTCGTCGATTTCGGGCACGCCTAGCTTCAGGTAGATCGCGTCGAGGAACCGCTTGCCGCGCCCCCCTGCGCTACGCGAATCAAGCGTTGCGTAAAGGAAGCCGTATTCGGTTAGCGCGCTTGGGAGAGTGAATGTTTCGCGTGCGCCGTTTGTGGACGGCCCGCCATACACGCCGATCAGTAGCGGATACTTCTTTGCAGGATCGAAGTTCGAGGGAAAGTGCAGCAAGCCGTGAAGCTCGGTCACGCCGTCCGCGGCTTTGTATTTGATCAGCTCGACTCGCTTTAATCCGAGTTGATCGAATTTGTTTGTGTCGCTCTTCGCAAGCTCCGCAGTCATATTGCCGTCAGCATCCATCAAGCGCGTTGCGGGCGGCGTGTCGTGAGTCTGGTAAACATCGATAAAATGTTGATTGTCCGGCGCAACATCTACCGAATGGTTGAACGCGGGATCAGTCAATCGCTTGTCGCCCTTGCCATCCAATCCGACCCGGTGAAGCTGGAGCTTCATGTGGTTGTCGCCGTCGCGCGCCATGTAGTAGAGCACGCCAGCGTCTTCATCAACTTTCTCGATGGCACCGACTTCAAATTGGTGATTGGTCAGAGTAGCGAGAAGTTTGCCGCTCAGGTCATACAAGTAGAAATTCTTCCAACCGGTGCGTTCGGATTCCCAGATGAATCGCTTGCCGTCTTTCAGGAACTTCATCGGCGGATGATTCTCGGTCCAACTCGCGGGCCATTCCTCGCGAACGATGACGCGGCACTTTCCTGTTTCGGGACTGACCGCGGTTAACTCCATGACGTTCTGGCGGCGATTGGTGCGATTGAATAACAACTCGCTTCCATCGGGCGACCATTGAACGTTGTAGGCGTAATGACCGACGACTGAATTATCAAACGGCTTGCCATCGCGCACATCGAGCTTAGTTGTTTTCTTTGTGTCGACGTCGTAGATCAGCAGGTCGGCGATCGGATTATTTACGCCGGCTTTTGGATAAGCTTCGACGTCCATCCTGCTTTGAAGCTTCGTTTGATCGAGCTCGAGAAAATAATCCGGGACCGGGCTCTCATCAAAACGATAGAATGCGATCTTCTTGCTGTTGGGTGACCACCACATTGCACTGGTCTGATCGAGTTCTTCGCCGTAGACCCAGCTCGCACTTGCGTACTTGATGCGGGTCTTCGCATTGCCGTCGGTTGTGATTGCTATCTCACCGGCGCCGCTTGCGTCGCTAAGCCAGAGATTGCGATCTCGGTAGAACGCCTTGAGTTTCTTATCAGGCGATTCAGCGGATGAGTACTGCCGCCCGCGTTCGGGTCCACCTCGGCGGCGGCCGCCAACGGCGGCGAGCTCGGCGGCCGCTGGCGTGGAACCGGCCTCAGTAGCCGTTTTCGTGGCGATGTCATAATGAAAGGTCTTGCCGTCTTTGTAATAGTCGAAAGACTTTCCGCCGTCCTGCCACTTGACGTTCAGAGTTCCCAGCTTGACCGATCCGGGAATTTCTTTGGATATCTTCTCGTAGCGATCGTACCGGGGCATGGTCTTGAGGCGATCCTGCGCGCGAGAAGCTATCGGCAACATACCGACCGTGGTCAGTGCGATGACTACGCCAGCGTGTAGATTCTGTGCGATTTGATTTTTCATTCGGCGAGGTTCTCCTAAGCGGGATATGAATCTCCACTATGATCTGCGATCAGGCGCGCCGGTGCGCGGACCCTTTACGAGCGACAGGGATGCGAGGGCGGCGGCTCGACGCGCGAACGGGCGGCGAATTCACGACAGGGTGCGCCATCCGTATAAATTTCTCGGGCTGCAGCAGGCTGGCCACGGAGATATCCTCATCAATAGCCTCCCAGTGAACGCCGATTCCGCCACCGATCAGTTCCCAGGCCTTTTTCTGTTTCGCAGATGCCTGCAAGAGACGCGGGACCAGGCTAGAGGAACTGAAACCGTTCGACCGTCATCCAGCACTACTGTTAGGTCATCATTGCTGCACGATACTTCGAGGGCTAGCGCCCCATTAGGTTGTACTGAAGTACGCATTCCATTTCTCCAGGAAGAGAACTCGGTTCTCGACAACAAGCTCCCCAATAACGGTCAACTCGTGACTTCGAAACCCGCGATTTGATGCCAGCGAAACGGGCTCCAACCAATACTTGGCATATCGGCCCGCATGAGCAACGTGAATATGTGGCGGCTCGTCTCCATAACCTTAGAAGTCCATTCTCTTGCGCGCTTCTAATCAATGCGCCTCAGCCGAGACGGGCTCGTTCACGGACACGAACACACGTTAGGACTCTTGCCCTATTGGGATAACTCTCGACTCGCCATGGCCAAATCGCCCATCACCTTGTACACCGGATGAACCTTGCCTTCTCCGAGATACACATCGAGGAAATTCCAACTGGTCAGTCCGTCATCGCTCTCAGGTTCAAGCAGGTAAGCCGCAAGCGTTCCCAAGGGTTGCGCCGCGCGAACGATGATCGAGCCAGCAGGAAACTCGATCGTCTCTTTCTTGTAATGACCGGTGAGCGTGACGGCTTGATGTCCCTGAAACGGCCGGCCCGCTTTTTTCACGCTGTCGATCACGAAGCTCTCGACTTCGGTAGTCAGCGGCTCGGTAAGCTCTTCAACCGCGATTCCGTGTTGAAGCAGCTTCTCGATCACCGCGCGAGTTCCCTCTTCACGTCGGAAGATGTAAGCGCGCGCGGTTATGACGCTGCGCTTTGCCGCAAACATTCCGTAGTCAGGCATCGAAACCCTCGTGAATCTGTCTTCGACCATCACAGTCATATCGCGGCCCGAACGCGGGTTCTTAACTTTGGTAACTTCGCCGACAAGAATCTCGACGGGTTTGGGAAGAGCCTTCAATTCGTACTCGACCCCCATCTGCAACGGCGGCCCAGACAGTCCTCGCTTGATCGTGTCGAGATCGACTTGATTTGCGAGCCGCGACATCTCGGCGCCGTGCGCGGCTGAGTATTTGAGGATCTCTTCGACAAACGCTTCGGTCACTTCGACGCGTCGGCGAAAATCCAAGTAGCTGTATGCCTCGGACAGAATCGTCAATCGATTGCGAAACCCGACGTAATTCTGTCCGATGCGCGGCTGATGCGTGAACGCTTCCCAACGTCTTCCACTGGGCTTATCCGGCGCGCCCGGTTTTGGCGCCTCGCCTTCGAAGTTGCCGTAGTAGTAGCTTCGAAACTTGTGCTGCGCGAGCATCGCTTTCGCGATCGCGGGCATCATTTTCTCGCGATGATAAGCGATGATCCGCGGATCGATCGTCGGGTTGAGCGGGATCGAATAGGTCAGATGATAGCCGTGATACGAACCGTTGGTGGTGTGCAGATCGACGGTCAGATGCGCGTCCCAACGATTGAACAGCCGAACCATCGATTGAGCTTCGGGCGATTCGAGCTTCATGTAATCGCGATTCAGGTCGAGCCCCTTCGAGTTCTCGCGCACACCGACGCCGCCGAGCGGTCCGTTCTGCGCGGTGCGATTCATCACGTTAATCTTCTCGTTGCCGTCGGCGTTGTAGATTGGCGCCATGAGGATGATCAGCTTGTCGAGAAGCGAGCGCATATCGCCGAGCACAATGCGCCGGGCGAGGTGCTGCACGGCTTCCTTGCCTTCGACTTCGCCGGCGTGAATATTGGCGAAGACAAAGACGACGGGCTTGCCTGAAGCTCTGGCGTCGCGAGGCTCCGAGATCGGCGGATCCGAGAGAATCACGAGCGGCAACGCCCGGCCCTCGACGGAATGACCGAACGTTTCGATGCGCACGAGCGAGCTGCGCTTCTGAAGTTCATTGAAGAATCGCAGCACGTCATCGTAGCGGCTGGTCTCTTCGTAGTTGGTCGTTTCGGCGCGGGATTTCAATTGATGCTCCTGAGCAAGAACTGCAAACTGGCCCGGCTGAGTCAGCAGCGAAACGACGAGGAAGGCAAATGCGATCTTCATATGACATTCAAGTAACCGCGAGTGCAGTCAATCGTTCGACCGCGTAGCGGTCTCCTATCGATAGCAAATGATCTCGTCGCGACCTGGGCCGCTTAGCGGCCACCTGTTGGTGTGCGCGTAAGAACGATTCAGGTGACCGCTACGCGGTCCCGTCACGGACCCGTCCGTCGCGTCTATCGATAGGCGGCCGCTACGCGGCCACGTTAGAACTCGGGCTACATTGTTAGACTGTCACTTTCGCGACGCTGGCTTTGCCTCCGTTTGCAAGTTCTCCTGAAACAACTTGAATATCCGCTTGTACTCATCGGCCCAACTCGTCGGCTCGACGAATCCGTGATCCTCGACCGGAAACACCGCAAGCTCCCAATTTGTCTTGCGCAGCTCGATCAATTTCTGCACAAGCCGCACCGTGTCCTGGAAGTGCACGTTGGTATCGACCATTCCGTGACAAATCAACAACGCGCCCTTCAAACCCTGAGCGAAATAAATCGGCGATGACTGCTTGTACGCTTCGGCATCCTTCTGCGGAAGGTTCAGGATGTTCGACGTGTACGGATGATTGTAGTGAGCCCAATCCGTCACGGGCCGAAGCGCCGCGCCTGCCGCGAACACATCGGGCTGCGTAAACAGCGCCATCAACGTGATGAACCCGCCGTAGCTCCCGCCGTATAACCCGATTTTTTTCGCATCGACGCCTTGCTCGCTGACCATCCAGCGAGCCGCATCGACCTGATCGTCCAGGTCCTTGCCACCCATATGACGATAGATCGCCGTGCGCCAGTCACGCCCGTATCCGGACGACGCGCGATAATCAACGTCCATAACCAGATAGCCGTTCTCCATCAAAAAATGATGGAACATATATTCCCGAAAGTAGCTCGCCCAGTAGCGGTGAACGTTCTGCGCGTAACCCGCTCCGTGTACGAAGACCACGCCCGGCCCGCCCTTCTTGAAATTCTTCGGCCTGTACATTCGCGCGTAGACTTCGGCGCCATCGCGAGCCTTGAACGTCACAATTGGTGGATCGATCCACGCATAGTTCCAGAACTCAGGCGCGGGCGACGAGGTGATCTTCTTTGCTTCGGCGCCGGGTCGATTCTCGGTGACGAAAAGTTCGGGCGGCTTGTTGCTGTAGGAGTAAATCAGCGCGAGCATCTTTTCATCGGGCGACACGAATGCCTGATTGCCGCCGGGCATTGACGTGATCTTAGTGCGCTCGCCGCCATCGGCGGGCATCGAGTAGAAGTGACGCTCGCCGGGATGTACCTCGCTTGTCGTCAGGAAGAACTTGCTCTTGTCATCGGACAACTGAACTCCGCTGACTTCCCATTTGCCGGAAGTGAGTTGTTTCGGCTCGCCGCCTTCGTAAGCAACCGTATACAGATGCGCGTACCCGGTGCGTTCGGATTGAAAGTATATGTGCTGATTGTCCTTCATCCATCCGAGAGTGAACGCGCCCGGCCCGTCTATCCACGCATCGTCGTGTTCGGTGACGATCACGCGAGTCTTGCCGGTCACGGGATCGAGCGCGAGTATCCAGCGGTCTTTGTTGTCGGCGGCGCGAGCAGCGACGATGGCTTTGGTTCCGTCTTCGGACCAGAGGGGTTGAAACACTTGCACATCTCTGTCTTTCGCCTCGCGCTCTCGCGACTCTGCCGCTCGCCTGTCAACTTGCGCGCCTCGGGCTCCGGTCTGCTGGGCGCCACCGTCACGTTGCTCAACTCCAACTTTCTCTGTTTGATTTTCGGTTGCTGTTACCGTTTGTCGCTGCCCGTGATCAACCCACTTCACTTCTCCGCTATCAACATTGATGATCGCAAGTCGCGAACGATTTTGCGTATCACCGACTTTTGAGCGGCTGCCGATGTCCTCGGTATAAGAAGTTTCGGTGACGAAGTTGGGAACGATCGTGTTCTTCGAACCGTCGCCCTGCTCATTGACTGTGACGATCACCGACTTCTCATCCGGGGAGAGCTGCAGATTGACCGCGGTCTGTCGCGCGCCCAGGGCGAATGGTTTTCTCGGATGCTCGCGTTTGCGTTTCTCCTCGTCTTGTTCGCGTTTCTCGGCGCGCCGCTTGATCACGTCGAGCAGATCGCGCTCCTCTTTCTTCAAGTATTCCTGACTGTCCGTCCCTTTTTGCTGCGCGGAATCTGTTTGGGCTCGCTGGCCCCCGCCTTGTCCCTGGCCTCGCCCGCCACCGGCAACCGGCGCCGGTGTGGGCGCGGCTCCGCCGGTGGTGATTTCGGTCATCTGGACGAGCGAACCTGTTTCGAGCGACATCACGTAAAGATTGTTCGCGCGCGTGAAGTAGATGTGCTTTTGATCGCGAGTAAAATGCGCGTTGGTTTCGGCCTCGGTGGTTGCGGTGATCTGGCGGCGCTGATTCGCGACATTGTCATAGAAGAACAGATCGCCGTTGTCGGTGAACAGCGTGAGCTTTTTGTCCCTCGAGACTTCGCCCCCGAGCGGCGGCGCGGCTTTCGCTTCCTCTTCGGTGAGTTTCTTCAAGCCGGATCCGTCGCGATTGACGACGTAGGTGTCGAAGTCTTTCTCCCGCGGTTCGCTCGCCTGCTTCCATTGAAAGTAGATGCGCTGGCTATCGGGAGACCAGTGAACGGCGCGGGGTTCGTTGCCGACCAGTCCCGGTCCTCGCATGATGTTGTCGATGGTGAGCTCGAACTTGCCGTTAGCTGCGCCGCCATTCGCGGTGGATGAGGTTGATCCTTTTTGTTGAGCGATCACCGGTGCGACTTGCGCCGCCGAAAGAATAGTGGTGAATAGAAGGACGACACTGCGCCTCCTTAGCGTAATGCTCTTGTTCATGAGACCTCCGAATGCCACTGAGCTCGTCTTGTCTAAGGAGATGAGAATCTTAAGGCACCAACCTGAGTGAAAGCAGTCTAGAGCTACTCAATTCGCCGCTGCCAAACTGCTGGTTCTCTCGCGGCGTGAAGAACCGCCAACACGACGATTACCTCTCCCTTAACCGAGAAATAGATTGCGTAAGGGAAGCGCCTCGTCATTGCGCGTCTGATTCCGGGAACGGAGTAGCTGGTTCTTCAGCGGCACATCCTGGATTCGGTAATACGCTGCTCTAAGTTCGTCTAGAAACTCGAACCCGAGTCCGGGTTCCTCGCCTTCGTACCACTCAAACGCCGCCTCGACGTCTGCATCAACAATGTCCTTGTTCTCGATCCGGTAGGAACTCACTTGGACTTCTCAGCCAAACGATCCAAAACCTCAAAAGCGGAATGAGAACCGCTTGAGTTATTAAGATAGTCGTCCAGCCTTGCTTTCGCGAGTTCGAGATGACTGTCAGGAACAGGTATCTCGCCCGGCGTGTCTGCAATCTGATCCCATAACGCCAAGAGGTACCGAACCTGCTCGGCCTTTGAGAGTTCCTTGAACCCAGGTGGTTCCGAAATGGTTGTTGATGACATGCTCCCTCGCCTATTACTGATAGTACCCGAGATGAACTGATTACTACACGCCCGGCATAGCCTTTTTGAGCGGTTTCAGAAGAAGCGTCAAGACAACTGCCATCACGAGCGCCGCGCAGCCGAGGATTATGAAGAACGACGATTGTTTCCAGATGGACCAATAGACGCCGATAGCCGTCAGCTTATTGCCGATTGCCGTAGCTACAAACCACCCGCCCATCATCAAGCCACGCACGCGGAGAGGCGCGACCTTGGATACCAGAGACAATCCCATCGGTGAGAGCATCAACTCACCGAGCGAAATCACCGCGTAAGCGAGAATGAGCCAGAAGGGAGACATCACAAACAAAAACCCGTAGTTCAAGAACGCAGTCCGGTGTTGCGCGACGACATCGGCCGGCAAGACTTGTTCAAGCGCCGCCAACAGATTCTGTTCTCCCGTGCCTTTCTCATTCTTCGCGAATTTCTTGTCAAGCACAATGAACTTGCCATCCGCGTTCTTCGCATCCTTAATCTTGTCCAAAACATCCTGCGGCACACCGCTGGCGCGCAACGAGTCGAGCGAGCGCTCGCTGATTCGGAATGAGCCGGTCGGCAGCATCTCAGGCCTGACCTCTTTTGCTTCACCGAGCTTCGCCGCGGAAAAGAGGATCAGGAATGACAGTCCCGTCAGTGTCATGCCGATAGCCATTTTTGTCGGCGTCGACGGCTCTTTGCCTTTGTTGTCGAGCCACTTCCAAAACCACACCAGCGGGAAGGTCAGAGTCACGATCCAGAATGGGTTGATGGCGTTCGAAATCGTGCCCGTTACATTCCAATCCGTGTTGTCATCCGCCCAGTAAGTCAGCGTTGAGCCGTTCTGGTGAAAGACCATCCAGAAGACGATGACGATCAGAAAAATGACGATCAATGCGCCGATGCGCCGCGCGTCCGAGACTGTCTCCATCTCTCCGCCGCGCCCGACCGTGGGCAGTGACTTGCCGGTCTTCCTGGCGTCGATGACCGCCGGGTCTTCGACTTTGTTCTTGAATATCCAGAGAATCGATACCGAGATCACCATCCCGAATGCGGCGATCGCGAACGCAGGATGGAAGCCCCAACGCGCCTTAACGACTTCCATCACGACCGGTGCGAGAAACGCGCCGATGTTGATGCCCATATAAAAGATGTTGTAGGCACGATCCTTCAAGTGACTTCCTTCGGGATAGAGGTTGCCGACCATCGTCGAAACGTTCGGCTTGAAGAATCCGTTGCCGATGACCAGACAGGTCAGCGCCGCGTAAACCGCCCACAGCGCCGGCACCGAGAGCAGCCCGTGGCCGGCCATGAAAAAGAAGCCGCCGATCATAACGGCTTTTCGATAGCCTAAAACCTTGTCCGCAAGCCAGCCGCCTATCAGTGGGCTCGCGTAGACGAACATCAGATAGTTTGAATACAGACTGGTCGCTTGCGCGGGAGTCCAGCTAAAGCCGTCTTTGGAATCCTGCATGTACAGCGTGAATAGCGCGAGCATCGAGTAGAAACTAAACCGCTCCCACATTTCGGTCGCGAAAAGCGCATAGAGACCCGCAGGGTGTTTCTGCAAATCTTGTTTCGTACTGACGTCGCTCTCAATTGTTCTGATGGCCATGGATTTGATCTCCCGCAAAGACTGAAGCTGGATTCTAAAACGCTGGAAACTCGCTTGTCGCGAGGGCGTCGAAGGGATGAATCAATGCCGCACTTCGACGCAGTGCAAGCCGACCAGATTCTAGCTGACACCGAATAGCAGCGGCAAATGGATTGGTGTGAACGGTGCACACCGCGGCGCGAGCCGCATTTCGGGGGCACGGACTGCATCGCGTTTCGTCTCTTGGAAATTCACGCGCCGCCGGACTAGACTGCGAATCGGTGATCTGCTCATGGATTGGGACATAGACAATCGACACTTTTACATTCGCGAGGTCGACGGCGAAGCCGAGTTTCACGCCGTCGAAGACCTCCAGAAAGAGGCCTGGGGCTTTAGCGATCTCGACATCGTACCCGCCGCTACGCTGATCGCAACCGGACACGCCGGCGGCTCGCTGCTCGGAGCCTTCGAACGCACTCGCATGATTGGATTCGCCTACGCGTTTCCCGCTTTTGAAGAAGGCCGCGTCTCAATGCATTCACATATGCTCGCGGTGAAACCCGAGTATCGAAACTATCAGGCCGGCTATCATCTCAAGCTCGCGCAGCGCGAGCTTACACTCGAAAAAGGAATCGACGAAATCACCTGGACGTTCGATCCGCTTCAGAGTTTGAACGCGCATTTGAATTTCACAAAGCTCGGTGTGATTTCGAATCGCTATATCGCGAACTTCTACGGCGAACAGACCTCGAGCCCGTTGCATCAGGGCTTCGGGACGGATCGGCTTTGGGTCAGATGGTTGCTGAACGGGGACCGGGTGAAACAGTGCGTCTCGCGTCCGCCTGGCGTTCGCTCGCAAAGAATCGCCGCCGGGTCACGCGAAGCGGCCGAGGTCATTCAATCGGCGTTGATCTACGGTGAGGACTCGCGACCGATGCTCGGACCTTTCACGAGCAACCTCGCCACAGGCCGTTGCGCGATTGAGATCCCGCGCGACATCAACTCGCTCAAGGACCGCGACCCGGGTCTCGGAGTCGAATGGCGCGAAGCGACTCGCGCGGCTTTTCTGAGCGCGATCGAAGAGGGCCTGGTAGTCAGCGACTTTGTTCGAATCGACAGCAATAGCACTCCTCGATGGTTTTATTCCATGAGAAGGAGCATCGCGTAGGCTAGTCTTTTGGACACTGCCGAGGCCACGATCCAGCTTTGTGCTTTCGATTTGCAGCTCAAGCGCCCGTATGATGCTTGGGAAGATAGTTCTCATTTTCGATTGCCAGTGTTATTTGCAGTTCCCTCGATATCGTTCCTGAGATCTCTTCCTGCACATCGAAGGTGCTGCAATGCCGACGCTTGTACTCTTTGCCAAATAATCGCGATCCATCTACCACGTCAACCAACTCCACCCTGAAGATCAGGTCGTCATCGAGTTTGATCATCCTTCCTGTTACTATTGCGCGCACGTGCAGTTTGCGCCCAATCTTTTGTGGATCAACCGCTTTGCCCTTGTATCGGAAGACAGTGCTCGAGGCCATGACGCGCAGTCGGGGCAGTTGTGCAAGATTGCTGATAATGCTCTCGGTGATCCCATCGCCGAGGTGTTCCATGTCGGGATCTTTACTCGCATTGGCCAAGGGCAAAACTGCAATAGAATCGATCGTCTTATCTGGACGTGCATCATTTCTGTTGACCCACGACTCGGCCTCGCTGCCCGCTGCAATATTGCCGGACTCATCCATAATCTCACGCACGGGCGCCGCAAAGCGATAGCCGAGCTTTGGAACAGTTTCTATGAATTGACGCCCGTCGTGATCGGTACCCAGAATCCTTCGTAACATGAAGACTTGTTGCGTAAGGTTAGCTTCCTCGACAAACGAATTCGGCCAGACCTCATCCAGTAGCTTGCTCCTCTCAACTACGTGGCCGCTGTTTTCAACAAGAAGCAGTAGCGTCTTGAAGGATTTCAAAGTCAGTGGCAGCGACTTGTTGTCGCACAGAAGGGCGTGCTCTTTTGTATCGAAGCGAAATGAGCCGAACTCGTAAACGGGCGTGGTTGTTTTACTCATTTCAGGCCTGATGATTATTTGATAAGAATTTGAGAAATTTCTAAGGACTTTCTTCAGACTCCCGCTGTATTGTTCGTCACCGTGAGATGGGCCATCGCTTCATTTGGAACAGAGACATTGTGGTTTTTCTTGAAGGCCCATCTATGTAGACGGAAAGCCAAGGAGCTTTTTTGCGTTTAGGAGCGAGGTCGATCAAAAACCAAGTCCAAAGCGAAACCATGAAGAAGCAAGTGGTGCTGTTTCTAACCATTGTCAGGCGGATTGCCGGCTAGTTCTCGCGGCGATCCTCCGGTTATCAAGAATACTCAGAAAAGTGAGGAGCTTCGTGAACGGCGTGAAGTGAGCGCCCCTCGCGCGGGAGAAACTCATTCCTAATTCCAGCAGAAGAGAGGTAAGAAGATGAAAACGCAGAAAGCAAACGATAAGGTCTGGGCGGGCGCACCGTTCGTCTTCGCGTTGTTGGTTGTGGCTATCTGTCCGGTGAGTGGCGCCGCACAGTCAAATACTTTTCCCAGCAGCGGCAGGGTCGGCATTGGGACTACAAATCCACAGGCGGATCTTGAGGTTAACGGCGACATTCGCTACCGAAACGCAAATACTTACAACATGACCCGCACCCTCTCACTTACCGTCAACAACGCGGTAAACATAGGTGATTTCGCGTTCACTAACGGCGCGGGCTCTCTAAGGGTTTCGGTAACAGTCCCGAGCGGCGGTTACTCGGCGTCGAAAGAATACTTCCTACCCGTTTCATGGGGCCAGGCGCCCAACAACAGCTGGGCCACGGCTCTCCCAATTTCCAGCACTGGCGGATATTACGGAAACGACTTTGCCTTGGACATCAAGGTCAATCTTGGTACTGCTTCACTTCGATTGCGGACCGCGTCCAGCGATGGAACCTATGTCGGTACCGCTTACATAGTAGTCCACCAATACGGTGTCAATACCGACACCTTCACCGCCTCCACAGACACCGGTTCCGCCAGCGCGCCTGTTTGGCTCTACTCGGGAACGACCGTGACGCAAGTGGGGTTCAACGCTGGCATAGGCACAATTAGTCCTGTTACCCGACTGGACGTTGCCGGTCCCATCCGTGCGGGGAGTCCCCTGTGGTGTGGAGGCGGCGTTCCGAATGCCCAAGGCGCCTACTTCACTTGGAATCAGAGCTGCGGTACTGGTGAAACCAACTTTATCAATCACAAAGGAGGTGGCACGGGAGGCTTCGCCTTTATGAATACAACGGACGGCAGCTCACTGAGCACGCTGATGTTTGTCGCAGGCAGCGGTAATGTGGGCATTGGCACCGCGTCACCTGGTTACAAACTTGATGTTGCTGGAAGCATCAACACAACTGGCGTGAACGTCAACGGTTCTCCCATTACAAGCAGCCAATGGGCTACGACTGGAACGACAATCAACTACGGGGCCGGTAATGTCGGCATCGGCACAGTGGGGCCAGGCTACAAGCTCGATGTTCAAGGTGGTCAGGTTAACGCTTCTGGAGGACTCTGCATCGCGGGCGATTGCAAGTCTGCATGGTCACAGGTCGGCGGGAACTCGCAATGGACAACCGCCAGTTCTAACATTTACTACAATGCGGGCAACGTCGGCATCGGGACTATCTCACCGGCCGCCAAACTCCATATCGTCGGCGGTACTGATAATCCCAACACCTTCCTCTCGCTTGATACAGGGGTCCATGGTGGAAGCCAATTTCAAATAGGCGGCACGACGAATAACGAAAGCTATTTCAATTTGAATGTTTATCGGGCGGGACTCTACTCTACCAGACTATCCGTAAACAATTTCGGCCATCTGCTGCTGCAGCCAAGTGGCGATGGAAACGTCGGCATCGGCACGACCACTCCCACGACAAAACTGCACGTCGTGGGAGACGGTAAAGTCACCGGCAACCTCACGGTCGATGGAAACATTGCAGCGAAATATCAAGACGTTGCCGAGTGGGTGCCTGCATCAGAAACAATTTCTGCCGGCACCGTCGTCGTTCTCGACTCCACCAAGTCCAATCAAGTGATCTCATGCACTCACGCTTACGATACTCGCGTCGCGGGTGTGATTTCCGAAAACCCCGGAATCGCTCTGGGGGAAAGCGGCGACCATAAAGTCCTGGTCGCCACGACCGGCAGAGTCCGAATCAAAGTGGACGCTACATTCAGCCCGATTCATATCGGCGATTTGCTTGTTACGAGTGACATATCAGGCATGGCAATGAAGTCCGAGCCGGTCAACATCGGGGGCGTACTGATTCATCGTCCGGGCACGCTGATAGGCAAAGCGCTTGAGCCGCTCGCGAAGGGCCAGGGCGAGATCCTGGTCTTGCTGAGTCTGCAGTAAGGGCGCAGGCGCACGTCCAGCTCGCTTTTTTCAAAGCTTTCTGTTTCTCGTTTTATCTGCATTTGGCGGCACGCGACGATTCCAGAATTTTGGCGCTGGCCTGGCCGGTGTGCTGAACATAGGAGTTCCAATTATGCCCAGCTCTCGCTTCTGTCTAGCGGCTATTTTCAAAATGGTTGGCGCCAAGAGCCATAAGTGCGCCGGCGTTGCCCGGACTGCCGTTTCCCCCGCGCTGATCATATTGCTTTTTGCGGGCTCTGTTCCGCCAGCAATCGTGAACTCGCTGGCGCGCGAAGCTGCATGGCGATTACGTGAGGACACACGCGCCGTCGTAGAAGCCGCGAAGGACCACTATTGGGGACTCCCTGGTGGCTTGAACCCTGCCGAGTGGTTCAACTCCTTGACAGCTTCGCGAGTTCGCACGTTTCAAGGGGGCCAGAACCGTGGGATGCCGGCGACACCGAATAACTTGCCGGGCGTGAAACCGCAGCGACCGGAGACAAAGACAGAACGCGAGAACAAGATCGCATCGATTGTGATCAATCCCGATCACCAGGTCACGCTCCAATCACGAGAACCGATGGATTTCTCGGGTATTCCTGTTGATGCCCGCGGCAACTCCGTGCACGGACTACAAGTCGAGTGGGAATCAAGTGACAAGCAGGTCGTTTTTATAAGCAACACCGGCCAAGCCATAGCGGGCAGGCCCGGAAAAGCGGTGCTCACGGCCACAGCGGGACAGGCAAAGGAGAGAGTTCAGGTTATTGTGGTCGAGGGAACGAAAGAAAAATTTGGCGGTAAGAAGAAAACAAATTCTAAACGAAACCATCCCAAAAAAGGCCAGAGTGTATCTGACGCCCCGCGGCTCAATGTCGCGGCGAAGCTTGCCGCAAACGAGCTCGACTATGGCAAGCGGATCAGCCGCGTATCATACGCGCGACCTCTGGGGCTTCCCGTATCGATAAAACCAATGCTACGCGACCCCAACGAGGATCCACTCCCCGACGACGAAACGCCGTCTCTCTACACGCCCGCCAACAGCGTGGGCTCACCGCCGGGAAAGAAGACTCCGGGAGCACTGACGGCTGGAGCCGCGACCAATGGTACGGAAGCACCGGGAAGTGAAAACTTCAGCTTTGACGTTCCGGTGACCGGGCTTTCCGGCCGGGGGGTAGATGTCTCGCTCAGTCTCGTCTACAACAGTCGCACGTTCAATAAATCCACCGATCCCTTTGACGGGTCCACCTGGATGACCTACGACGTTGATTCAGGGTGGCCAGCCGCAGGGTTTCGTCTCGGCTATGGGCAAATCGAAGACCAGGGCAGTTTCGGATTCACCCTGACGGACGCGGACGGTACGCGGCATGCGCTCGCTTTTACCAGCACCTACAACTACGACACTACCGACGGCACGTTCATCCACTTTGTGGGCGGGCGCGGCTGGGGCTCGCTCTATTATGCCGACGGGACGCGGGTCGACTACGGAGCGGCTGGCAGCGGATTCCGCAGCTATCCAACTAAAATTGTTGACCGCAACGGCAACTACATTCTCATCAACTATCTGGGCGGCGTAGGTCCCAGGATCTCTTGCATCAAGGATACACTCGGGCGCCACGTGTCCTTTTACTACGCGGTCAACGGCGATCTTGTGACCATCAGATCGCCCGGACTCACCGGACAAGCAGACCGGCAAGTGATGCGCTTCTATTATGAGGACATCACGGTCAACCAGACGGGATTGTTTGAATCAAGCATCAATGTCGACGCGCCAGCCACGGTACACGTAATCAAGTACATCTATTTCCCGAGCAATACCGAAAGCGGCAACGCGCACCTCGGTTACCGATACGACTATTCACCCTACGGAATGATTTATCGAATAGCACAGCTTCGCGGGATGACCGTGGACTCGACTGCTCTGGATCAAACCGGATCGATTTCCACCGAAGGCATCCAAGCGGCACTGACCACATACAATTATCCAACGACGACGAGCAGTCTCACGGACGCGCCCTCGTATACGCGGCGAACGGACGACTGGGCAGGACGCACCACAGGCATGCCCGGCACTGGCGAAGCTGCCTATTTCACATTTGCAGTGGATCAAGCCAACGGCGTTTCGACCGTGACCGCTCCGGATGGAACGGTTACCGAGACGCACACCATCGTCGCGCCCGGCCAGTGGAATGACGGCTTGTTGAGCCAGACCATCGTCAAGCAAGGAGCCAACGGTCCGACTCTCGCGCGCACCGACACCAGTTGGGAACTGGACGCGACCGGCCATAACCCACGGCCACTCCAACTCCAGATGACAAACGACGCGGGGCAGTCGACGACGATGGTTCTGACTTATTCGAGTTACAATAACGTAGTCGCCGCCAGCACTCGCGGGTTTGATGGCGTTGAAGTGCGACGAGTGGAAACTGAGTACCAAACCAACGCCGCCTGGACCAACCGGCGCTTGCTGCATTTGCCGATCAGCGCGCGCGTTTATGCGGGGGGCTCGACGACGCCTGCTTCTCGGATCGACTATGCATACGACACTGCCGGGACAAATCTAACACCGCGCAATGACATCATCATGCACGAGGCGGCTTTTGATCCTTTCGCCCCGACCGAAGAAAGCTGCGGCTGGGAGTGCAACGGCTTTGACGAGTTTGGCAATTGCATCTGGGAGTGGGTCTGTAATTCTTACAGCCCGTATGATCCGTCGACGGACAAGCGCGGCAATGTTACAAGTGTCACAACCTACACGGACGCGGCGAGCGGGGGCGGCTCAATCACCCATACAACCACTTATGACATAGCCGGCAACGCGATCACCGCCCAGGTGGATTGCTGCCAGCAAAAAACGTTTGGTTACTCCAACAGCTACTTCTATGCATATCCGACTTCGGTGACAAGCGGCGGGGGTCCCACTTTGACAGCAGGCGTCAGTTACGACTTCAACACTGGATTGGCGGCAACGACCACCGACGAGAACACGCAGCCCACCAGCGCCTATTACAATGGAGATTCGCTGCGGCCCGAGCACGTCGATTTCCCGGACGGCGGAACGGTTTCTTATCACTACAACGATAATCTGTTGACTGATGCCGCTGGTCGACAACACTTCTACGCGTTTACCTCTACGAAACTCGATTCGTCGGGCATCGTTGACAGTTACCGTTTTTTTGACGGCCGGGGTGCCGTTACACAGACCTTTGACAACTTTACTTCAGTCAACGGCTGGTCCACTCAAGATATCGAGTACGACGTGATGGGCCGCGCATATCGCACTGGCAATCCGTACTACAGCGCAGGCTACGGTGCAGTCGGGATCAATCCTGCGGGACTTTGGACAACGCGGACGTTCGACAATCTCGGCCGCGTTACGCGAGTCGATATGCCGAGCGGCGACGCGCAGAACCCGACGGCTGCATACGCTACCTCTGAGTATTTGGGAGTCTTCACCACGGTCACCGATCAGGCGGGAAAGCAGCGCCGCCAAAAGACCGACGAGCTTGGCCACGTGGTCCGCCTGGACGAGCCGGATGCGAACGGAAATCTGGGATCAACCGACGCGCCCAGTCAATACTCGGCTTATGAATACGACCCGCTCGATAACCTGATTCACATCGCTCAGGGCGCGCAGCATCGTTACTTCAAATTCGATTCGCTATCACGGCTGACGTACGAACGACAAGTCGAGCAAGACGCGCCGCACTCTGCTTCGGACTCGCTGACAGGCAACAGTCAATGGTCGCGCAAGATCACCCACAACTCGCAGGGCCTGGTTGAGGACGCTTACGACGCGCGTCAGATTCGCACGCAATTTATTTACGACGGACTCAATCGCGTGAAAGAGATTCATTACTTTAAGCCGGATGGCTCGGCTGATCCGGCCACACCCGCGGCTTTCTATTACTATGACTCGGACACACTGCCGACAAACGCGCCCAACTTTGATCGAGGCTATGCGACAGGCCGATTGGTGGCGATGACTTACGGCGGCAGCACGTCCATCACGGGCAATTACTTCGGTTACGATCAGATGGGCCGCGTCACTACGCACCGGCAGGTGACCGCCGCTAACACCTACGCGATGAGCTACGGCTACAATCTCGGCGGATTGCTGACGAGCGAAACGTATCCGACGGGCCGCGCGCTGAGCTACGCATATGACGAAGGCGCCAGGCTGTCACAAGTAAGCGAAGGCACAGCCGTCTACGCCGGCGGGTTCAGCTACGAGCCGCACGGCGGGTTGAACTCCGAGACTTTCGGCAACGGCGCCCTGCATTCGATGGCGTATAACCGCGCGTTGCAGGCGAGCGAGATCAAGCTCAAGCAAAGCGCGAACGGCGCCGAGCTGCAGCGCTTCAATTACTCCTACGGCACAGTGAATCAATCGCAGGGGTCGGTAGATACCAGCAAGAACAACGGCCAGATCGGGCGTATCGATAGTTACATCAACGGCGCGAAGCAGTGGGACCAGCGCTTCTCCTACGATTCGCTCGGGCGACTCTCGACCGCTGCTGAATATCAGCAAGGCAACAACAACCAGCTCACGTGGCAGACGCAGTACACTTTCGACCGTTACGGCAATCGATTTCAATCCGGCAGCGGAAACTCAGGTGTCTCGTACACGCCGGTGATAACGAGTGAGATCAACTCCGCTACCAATCGTTTCATCTCCACCGGGGCGACGCCAATAACCTACGACGCGGCCGGAAACATCACACAGGATCTCAAGTTTCGCGGCATGAACTTCAGCTACGACGCCAACGGCCGGCAGACCTTAGCGGTGCGAGACGATACCACGAACCAGCAAACATCCGTGTATGATTGCGGAGGCCAGCGAGTGCAAACCGCTGCCAACGGCACGACGCGCCAGATGGTCTATGACATCTTTGGTCAGAACGTCGCCGATTATGCGAACGGCGCGCTGGAACGTGAGAACATTTATCGCGGCGGACAGTTGTTGATGGTGGTCGAAGCTGGAACTGCTTCTTCCTCTCCGATGCCGACGGGACTGACGGCGGCTCCATCGGGCGGGGGCGCCAGCATCACGCTCAGTTGGTCCGCCGCCGCCGGCGCTTCGAACTACCGAATCTGGCGCACTGCCAACAAGGATGTGCCCTACCAACCAGTCGGCGTCTCGTCGTCGACAGGATTCACCGATACGGGAGTCAGCGCCGGCGTCGCTTATCTCTATAAAGTCTGCGCAGCCGACGCTCAGGGCAATTGCATCTCGGGCTATAGCAACGCGGCGATGACGACGGCCGTCGGCTTCACCGATTCAACTATCATCACCACAGTCGAAGATCCGACCGGCGCGACCGTTACAACGATCAAGGCGGCGCATATTACAGAGTTGAGGTCGGCGGTCAACGCAGTCAGGAGTCTGGCCGGGTTGTCGGCCGCGACTTGGACTAACGCGACGCTCACGTCTGGCGTGACAGCGATCAAAGCGGACGACGTGCGCGATCTGCGAACGAAGCTGGACGAAGCGCTCACAGCGCTCGGCATCCAGACCTCACCCTACACCGATGCGACATTGGCAACAGGACAGAATGGCACTCTCGTCAAGCGCGCGCACATTGCGGAGCTGCGCCAGCGCATAACCAGCGGGAGCGGCGGCTCTTGCTACAAAAACATCAGTCAGTTTGTGACTGACTTCTATCAAGGCGCGCTGGGCCGCCAGCCGAGTGTGAGTGAGTTGTCGCAATGGACCGCCACACTATCGCAGGCGCAATCGCAAAGCGCGGGTCAGTTGCTCGGCGCCGCGCAGATTCTGGGTGCAACGCTCTTCACTTCCTCGGAATACACCAGTCTCAACACCAGCAATGCTGCCTATATTACCGACTTGTACGAAGGGTATCTGCAGCGCGCACCGGAGACGGCCGGTTATAACTTCTGGCTGAACATCCTCAATGGCGGAGCCAGCCGTCCGCACCTGCGGCAGGGGTTCGCGGACAGTATTGAGTTTCATGACAACGTCGGCGCGCTGTGCGGCACTCTAGGCGCGAGCGGCGGCATCCACTACGTGTTGTCAGACCTGCAAGGCTCTGCGCGCGCGGTGATGAATAACAACGGAGTCGGCTCGAGCACGATCATCGCGCGACATGATTACCTGCCCTTCGGTGAAGAGATCTGGGCCGGCACTGGATTACGCAGCGCGGCTCAAGGCTTCGGCGGGGTTGATACCAACCGACAGAAGTATGCGTTGACGGAACGAGACGACACGACGGGATTGGATCACACCTGGTGGCGAAAGTATGAAAACTTCGCGGGGAGATGGACCACTCCTGATCCTTATCGCGGGAGCATGGCGGCTGCGAATCCGCAAAGCTTCAATCGGTATTCGTACACTCAGAACGATCCAGTGAACTTCATTGACCCCACGGGATTGACCACGTGTTTCGGTTACCACGTTTTCATCTTGCACTTTGAGGATGGCAAGCTCACCGGAGTAGACTACTTGGGTTTCCTACCAGTCTTCTGCTGGGACGACGGGCCAATAGGCGGAGAACCGCGTGGAGGTGGGCCAGGCGGCGATCAAAGGTTCCAGCACCCGCAGAAATCTAAGTACACGAACGAGCAGGTGAGACATGCGATTGATAGCTGTTCGCAGGCCTTATTCGGAATCGGCCTCACGGCGTTCGATCCGACCAGCCGGGGACACAACGGATCGTTTACCGGACAAACGTTGGATGGTCATCAGATCGGCGGAAACTCAAGTGTTAATGTTGTAAACGAAGCCAATGCATTCGACACGGCCGGAATTACCGCGATAGCGAGAAGTTATGGGCACAAAGGAAAATTCGATGGAATCACGATCCCAGAGAGAGTTTCAAACCTGGAGGGCATTGATCTAGGAGAATCCGGCTTTACGCCATATCGAAACTTTACAGCGAGCGATGCCTACAGGTACGCAAACTGGGTAGGAGGTATCCCTGAGTACGTCAGAGTACAGATTCATGAATTGGGTAACTCCCTGTCCTACATCACCGGCAATCAGTTTTCTTCGTTTCCTGAAGAAAAGGACAAGGACCCGGGTAAAGCTTTTGAAAACTGCGTAAGAGATGAACTGGCAAAGGGAGCTAAGAAATGAAGGAGGATTGCTTGGTTGAGTTCACATCCTTGTCTGTCTGCCGCGCACCGCTTGCAGTCGGGTACCAGCGGCAGCTTATTTGCGCGTAACTGCCAGTTTGGCTTGACTCTAGGAGCGGCAGAATCCAAAAAGACACATCTCTATCCAATCTCTGCCCCGGGCGGATATACGAACCCACAGCCGACGCTCTGCCAGCCTTCGCGATCGCGAATAAGTTCCAGGTTGATGATGTACCCTGCGTCCAAGAGCGCCGCGGCCTCCTATGGAAAAATGATCGGCCACACTCGCTCTTCAGTGATTAGGTCCTCTGCTTCGACTGATGAGCCTTCCAGTCGGATTATTCGAAAGTAGCCATCGATTGCGCCGACGTTACCCGGAACGTCGATGTCATAACTGACTGCTGCCGCCCTCTTCAAATGAAGTCAGGAACTCCGGAAAATTGAACGCGCCTCCACGTTCTCGAAGCGCGCTCGTTAGCGCGTTGGTTATCTCCAGAGCGTGCGGCAGGCTGCGGCTCAACTCGATGAGGAGAGGTACGCATTGAGCGGCTAGACCGCCGCCGGATTGCTGGTCAATCCATTTGAAGAACTCCGCAAGCGAGTCGACTAGAACGTGTGGCTCGGGGACTCGATCAATCGGCTTCGCGTTCAGGGCGTGGGGAATGCGACTGGCTGAGGAGTGACCGGGTTCAATTACCACATCGCGCGAGAATCCGCGTCATTCCCGCTCAGTCTGGCGCGGCCTCGTCGGCTTCGGTCTTAACTCCATCCGATATGGCCTAGTTTCAATCCTAATCCTTGCTTTGCTAGCGTGCCTTGCCCCCTAAGGGTGTTCACAAAGGCAGCAAAGGCGAAGAAGCAAAGTCTGTCTGAGTGGATGCGCGACACACTCAAAAAGGCGACGAACACTTGTCCGCCTTGGGTTGGATAACCGCCAAAGGAGTTTGTCTGAAGTGAGCAATTCAGGTACTCTCTTGACGTTTAACAGGACTGAGGCCGGTCCTTGCCTTGGGCTTTCGGCCTCAGTCCCGTATGTTCATCGGCATTTTGCCGAAGGCCCGGGCGTGTTGCGCATGCTACATCCGGGCGTTTGTCATTATGCCGCCATTTCATTGATGCCGTCAATGGAACTTGGGCGGGAAAGTGAAGTTCAATCCAGAAGACTTAGTCAGCCAAGCTACAGCCGCTCGAATGCGCGGCGTGTCGAAGCAGGCAATCACAGGCCTGATTCAGCGGGGCAAGCTCACCACCGTCATCATAGACGATCATGTGTTTCTGCTAAGGAAAGAGATCGAGGATTTCAAGCCGGACGTTCCCGGCCCGCGAGCGAAACAAACCGCAAAGAAGACCCGCCCGAGAAAATCAAATTAGGACCCCCTCCATCCCACCACCTTGGCGTTCGGTTCCCGCACCGATAGAATCCTTTAGATGCGAAGGAAATTCAATGATCGCTCAAAACTGAAAGCCCTCGCGATCATCTTGCTTCTTCCCATTCTTTCGTTAGCCCAGTCCAATCCAAAATCGGGGAGCGCACCTCAGACCAAGCAAGAACGAAAAGCGCAGGCGAAGCAAGATCGCATAGTGCGCGAGGAACAGGCGGTGGCTGTTGCCGAAGCTGGCGCGACTTCAACGTCGCGGCTCGCGCTGCCCTTCAAACGCGCGTGGCTTTATCTCACCGACGAAGCGAGTACCGTTCCTCCCTCAACCGATGCGACGAGGATTTATCTGCCGCTCACCGGCGGCCGCATCGTGTGTTTGGATCGCGAGACCGGATCATTGCTGTGGTCGAGCGAGCCGGGTGGGATGATCGTTTCATCAATCGCAGTCGGTAAGAACTCGATTTTTCTTGCGACCCGCAAGGTGACTGACAGCGGAATGGAAGAGGGAGGCACGCTGCGCGCGCTCGACAAGGCCACCGGGTTGACGCTTTGGCTGAAAGATTACACGAGACCGTTCACATCGCCTCTCGCGTTGGCAGACGACCGAATCTACGCCGGGAGCGCCGACGGATCGCTATACGCTCTCGATTCGAAAAACGGCGGAGTGATTTGGACGGTCGAGACTCAGGGCGTTGTTGAAGGCCGCTCGCTGGTCACCGATAACGCGATCTATTTCGGAAGCGATGACGGTGCGCTGCGAGCTATCGAGCGCGCAAGCGGCAAAGTGATCTGGAAACATCAGGCGAGCGGAAAGATAGTTGGCCAGCCCTCGAGCGACGAGCACGCAGTCTACTTTGGCGGCGGTGACGGCTACTTTTATTCTGTGGACATTGCGACGGGCAAGCTCCGGTGGCGAGCGCGAACCGGCGCCGCGATCGAAGCGTCTCCCGTACTGACAGGCGATCGCGTGCTGGTCGCTTCATTCGATAATTTCGTCTATGCGCTCTCACGCGCAACCGGCGGCAGGATATGGAAGCGGCGGCTCGAAAACCGAATCACCTCCGCTCCGTTGATCGAGGGCGACGCGAGCCTGGTCGCTCCACTGCGCGGGGATTACGTCGCTGTGTTTTTGAATTCCGATGGACGCCGTGTGAATCTTTATCAGCTTGATAAAGAGTTCGAGATTGTCGCGGATCCCATCTTCTCAAATGAAACGCTGGTGCTTGCGACGAACAAAGGACTGGTCGTCGCGACCGCCACGCGGCCTGCCGCTAACGCGCCGAGCGCGGTCAAAAAATAATCATCCAAAAACGGTATCGCCGCCGCGCCGGTGAACGAGGAATCAACTTGCCTCGATCAACGGCGTGACGGCGATAATTCGGAACTAGGATAAAGAGGGCTTAGTCCGACGGGGGTTTTGAAGGGGCTGAGTGCGACAGAACGAACTCTAATAACAGTTTGTAATGGCGGGGGTCGTACTTGTAGTTATCAATCGCCGTTCCAAAGAAGAGCCAAATCGGCGCGCGGCTCGGTAGTGTTCTGTGAGAACGAGAAATCAGAAAACGGGATGGCGCAATCGGGTACGATGCGCATGTCGGTTCGGCCAGAATGAAAGAAGGAACTCGACCGCTGTACTCGAAATTGACCGAGTGATAAAAGCCACGTTTTGTGCGCGTGACTGATTTGAAGAAAGCGATGACGCCAGTTGTCAGTTATCTGTGCCAAGGCGTGTCACCGGGCGCTTACGAGCGTTGCCGAATACCCCGCACATGCGCTCGATTCCGTTGGTTATTGCCTCCGGCGATTCTTTCGAGAATGCAAGTCGCAGCGTACCCGCGCCGCTATCATCTACAAAGAAAGGCTGACCCGGCACGTAAGCAACTCCGCTGTCGATCGCAGCCGGCAACATCTCCGTTGCATCGGCATCACCTTCCAGCTCCATCAACACAAAGAACCCACCCGAGGGTTTCGTCCAACGCGCTCCATCGGGAGCAAACCGCTGCAAAGCTTCGAGCATCGAGCGGCAACGCACTTCGTAGAACCTTCTGAGATCGGGCAGCCGCCGCTCGATCAATCCGCGGCGAATCGCTTCGATGACAATTTCCTGGTCGAGCACGCTTGAAGTGAGATCGGCGCCTTCCTTTGCGATCTCGACCTTCGAAGCAATCTCCTCGGGAGCTCGCAGCCACGCCGACCGCAACCCGGGCGCGAGCACCTTTGAAAATGTGCCGAGATACACAACCCGATCGGGACTCGCGGCCGCAAGCGGCGCGAGCCTGGCCGCTTCTTCCGTGAAAGCGAGATCGAAATACGCGTCGTCTTCGATGATCAGCAGATCGTACTCTTCGGCCACGTCGAGCAGTTCGCGCCGGCGATCCGCCGTCAGAGTCACACCCGAGGGATTCTGAAAATTCGGAATGGTGTAGATGCACTTCACGCGGCGTTCTTCGGCCAACGCGCGATCTATTTTTTCACGCAGGTCGCTGGTTACGATTCCGTCATCATCCTGGCGCACGCCGATCAACTCCGCGCCTGCGTTGCGCAACGCGATTATTCCGCCGATGTAACTTGGAAGCTCGACCATCGCAACGTCGCCGGGGTCCAACAGAACTCGCGCGATCAGATCGAGTCCCTGTTGCGAGCCCGAGGTCATCACAAGCTGAGATGACTTGCAATCTTTTATTCCGCGCGATCCGAGAATCGCCGCGACGGCATCGACCAGCGCGCCGTTGCCGCGCGTCGGACCGTACTGAAGCCCGAACCGGCCGCGCTCGCGAATAACCCGCGCCGCAATATCGGCGAGCTCCTCGAGCGGGAATGTTTCGTGGCTCGGCGCGCCCGCCGCAAGCGAAATGACTTCCTTGTTGCCGAGCAGCTTGCTCAGTTTGCGAATCGCGTTCGGGTGCAGACGCCGCCCCAGCGCTGAGAAGATCAACTCGTAATCGATTTGTGTCTTGAGCATTGAACTAAGCCGCGGGTCATCCCTTTACATCGAACACAAACGAAACTATTCGCGATGGATCGTTGGGATCGTTTGATTTGATGGTGATTGATTTTACGTGTTCGCCGGCCGCTTTCCCGGTTTCGACTCTTACTCTGATCTTTCCGGCCTGACCAGGCCGAAGGACTTTTGGAAAGTCCACGGTGGTGCATCCTCAGCTTGGAACGATGGACTCGATCTTGAGATCGGCGCTTCCACCGTTGCGAATTGCAATGGCGCGCACGAGGTTTTTATCCTGCGGCTGCTTGCCGAAATCAATTCGCTTTTCCGGAGCGATGAGCTTTGGCTCACGTCCGGGCGCTGCGGTTGATGCCACGGCCGGCTTGTCTGCTTTCGACGCGTTCTCGGATGTTTTGCCCGGCGGCGGAGGAAGCGTCTGGACCGTTAGCGGCGGTGTGGTTGAAGGATTAGGCCGCGCGTTGCTCGGCTGTGGATCGGCCGGCGGCAGAGCGTTGCTGTTCGCCTGCCGGGTGTTGCTGTTCGACGGCGCCGAACTCTCTTCGCGGCTTACGCACGCCGAAGTAAGCGCGATCAGCGCGAGCATAACTGCATAGGTGATAAACATCGAGCGTTTCATAGCGGATAAATTTAGCACGGACGGGCCGCGGATGCGCAACGATTCGTGCTGATGTTATGAAGCTGGGGCTCCTCCCGCGGCGCGCGGAAGAGTTAGACTCAACGCGCGCGCCGGACGTTGGACCGTCGTGGGAGGCGCTATGATGCGAACAGTATATTGCGGC
>Ga0070699_100000196_pt1 | contig 59314 bp, 51 predicted proteins | sample KBSK1503metaG_FD_65473 | JGI IMG/M metagenome (GOLD analysis project Ga0070699, IMG submission 65473) | Corn, switchgrass and miscanthus rhizosphere microbial communities from Kellogg Biological Station, Michigan, USA - KBS K1-50-3 metaG | ecosystem: Host-associated > Plants > Roots >... | reverse complement strand
GCCGTGGCATCCGCAAACGCTGCTGACCTTTCTTTGTAGCCGCGAGCGTGAGTCTCCACGGCGCAAGGCCGTGGCATCAGTTTGAGTTTTCACACGGTCGCTACCGCGCGGTGGTACTGATGACTTCATGGGACCGCAGCATGGGTGACAGCGCATGAGACCCTCGCCCGGTGGATAGTATTTCAAACTGAACCAGTACCCGCACCGGAGCTCTCTCCTCGATCTTCACAGGTTTGTGCTTTAATTGGGGTTCCGGCTTATCAAGCGAAGAACAACTGAGATAACAATAAGGGAATACCAATAGAAATATGACCACCATTGAAACTTCGGCCAAGACACCCTTCGAAAATTTTCTTAGTGAACACGGAGAAGAAACCTGGTTCGCAACGATTACAACCTTGCTGCGGTCGATTCACGATGTCGATAAGAATGCTACGCAGATCTGGTTTTACTTCTTTCCCCTATCCTTGTTTGATGCATTCGAGCACGCTGATGAGCCGGAACTACTCGCTCAGCAGTTGCTGCTGCGTGGAAACTGCCATTTGAAAGATCAGATCGACACGTCACACACATTTCTTTACGGTCACCGCTACTGGCCCGAAGTGAACTCTGCCGTGACGAACCACGCGACAAACTTTAATCCGTCTGAAGCGAGAGCATTATCCGATCAAATCCTGAGCGTGGCCCAGGAAGTCGCCTGGAAATTGAAGGTGGACCCGTCGCTGGTTGTGGGCATCACCGCCGTAGCGTTCATGACGATGCAACAAGCCGGCCTCGTTGCCTTCCAGGCTCAAGGCAAGATGCTGCTCGACAAAAAGCACGCGCGCAAATCTCCTGATCAGGTGTTGAGTGAGCGCGCGAAAGACGACAGTCAGGGTCTGCTTGGTTTCCTGAAAACCATCGACAAGAAATGGACTATCACCTACGACGAAAACGACGCAGCGGCAAAATACCGGATGAACAACATTCAGGATTTGGCCTGGGGCGCGGCCAGCGATCAATCGCGCAACTGGCGCGAAATCGATCCGCGGCGCTGTGAAGGACCAATTCCGGTGGAATGTCGTTCAGCCTCCTGCGGCACTTGCTGGGTCGGCATTCTGGGCGGCGCTGAAAAACTTTCTGATGTGGCTGCGCGCGAAGGAAAGAAGATTAAGGAGTTTGGCTATATCGACACAGCAGAACCAAAACCCTTAATCCGGTTAGCTTGCCAGGCACAAACCCATGGTGCAGTTTCGATCGTTATCCCACCCTGGAATGGAGTTTTTGGCAAGTATCTGCGGTCGCTGAAACAAACTCAGGCGGAAGGCTTTGACTCAAAGACGCCCGTCGTCAATAAACAGAATCCACTAGCTTCAAACGATCATTGCAATTGATTTGACCAGGTCCGCAAAGTCCTCAGCTCTCTTTTTTGTCCTGGCCGCTGCTCTCCTTTGGAGCACCGGCGGTCTTTTCATTAAGTGGACCACACTTTCGGGCCTGGAACTCTCCTTTGGTCGCTCTCTGTTCGCTGCAATAACGGTCGCATTATTTACCAGACATGAAGGTTTCGGGCTTAACCGCCTCACAGCCGTGGCCTCCGTGCTTTACGCTGCGTTGTTGCTGCTCTTTGTCTTAGCAACTAAACAAACCACCGCGGCCAACGCGATTTTCCTGCAATACACCGCACCGGTATATCTGCTGATTCTCGAACCGTTAGTCTACAAAGAGAAGTTTCGCTCACGCGACTTGATAACCGTCCTGGTATGCCTTGCTGGCATGACACTCTTTTTTGTGGGTAAGCTGCGACCGCAAGACGTGACCGGCAATCTTCTGGCATTGGCTTCCGGATTATGTTTCGCTCTCTATGTTTTATTACTGCGACATGCCAAAGCTCGGACGGTCAATCGCGCTTCCTCGGTTATTTATGGCAGTCTGTTGCTGGTCATCTTTGCTGCGCCTGCAGGTTTGGCGGCGATACCTCGCCTGACCCGGCACGATGTGCTCGTGGTGCTTTATCTTGGCGTCGTACAGATCGGCTTGGCCTATACCTTGTTTACGGTGGCCATGGCCCGCGGCGTGAGATCTCTCGATGCGGGAATCATCGGCTATATTGAGCCCGTGCTAAATCCTATCTGGGTGTTTCTGGTCCTGGGCGAAAAACCTTCAGGTTGGGCGTTGCTTGGAGGAGTGATTATTATCGTCGCGGTTGTTTCTCACATGGTCCTGGATGCTCGGGAAACGCGAGCAAGAAAGACCGCACTCGCACACTGACATACTGCAACAAGCTAGTCTGCAAAGATTCTTGTTACGTCGAAAGCGAGTTCCTGTAACACGATAGAACGTAATTCCTCGCCCTTCTCGAAAACGACGCCTGCCCCATAGCGTTCTCCATCTATGACTCGAACTTCTACGGTTTCCTTCACCTCATCAATAAGCCACAGTTCCTTCACGCCTAGCGCAGCGTAGGTATCTGCCTTTGTGTTCCGGTCGTAGATTGCCGACCCAGGCGAAATGACTTCCACTACCAGATCCGCGGTTGTTCTGTGATTGGGCTCGAGCCGGCGCTCCGTCTCTTCAGACACATAAAACAGATCGGGCTCGAGGTACGTGTTTCGGCTGGTCCAGATGGCGGCACGAGGGACGTAAAGCCTGCCATTGTCCTCAGACCTAATCAAGAATTCGGAAAGCAAACGGATCAGCCGACCGACAGCATTGTCGTGAGTGTAACCAGGAGGGGGTGTCATGTAGAGGACTCCTGCGATTAGTTCGAGTTTCGAATGATCAGGAGGTTCTGGCAAGTCCCAGAATTCCTGAAGCGTATAGGTCTTAACGAGTGGTGATGTGTTGACCCAGGACATGCAATGAAACTCCGATGAGGGTTGAACTGAGAGGATTGTATCAGATCATCCACTGATTTCTATTGTCGTAATACTTAGGCGAGCGGTCCGGGAATCGTTTTTTGAACCTGTGATAGCGGTCCAGCAATGTCTCATAACGCTTATCGGAAGAATGAAGCCGGCGGTGCGGCAACGCGCGCAGATAGTCTTCGATCTTACTCATCTTCCTTGGTGAGAAACGCCAATCGTAGTTGCCCAGATCGTAAAGATTCGCTGGACCATAGCCCTTTATGCGGCCCGAAAAATCAACGTAAGGGTCGAAGTAACTCCAAGCCAGATCTCGTAACGTCCGAAACAATGGACGCCGCCCATGCAATCCGATATCGCGTGAACGTCCAATCGACCCCCAGCGGCCATCTTCCTGAAAAACAAAAATTACGTGGTCCAGCAGGTCCTGCGATTCTATGTCTAACAGCAGCGGCCGGTAGCCATGCTGCTCCAGTATGACAGCTGCTCCCACAGCTGCCTCCAAACAGTGAGCCTCATTTCGTTTGATCACTTCGCGAAACGACCGCATGGTGCCGCGTTCCCGCTCCCAGTTGTAAGGCATCGAACTGAAGAATCGTTGAACCTTGGCTGGGGTTTGAAGCTTTTCCACAAGTTTCCACTCTCGCTCAGTAAATAGTTCTTTTTCTGGTTTTTTTCTCATCGACTTGTAGCCCAGACTTGCTTCAACTGCCCCGCAGATGTCAGACTTGTCTACCAGCCACGACCGAAGCAGAGTTTATTGTTTGGCAGGTTACACCTCTCAAATAGATCTTACGGAACAAGGAATCTCGCTCTTTTTAAGTTACCAATATGACTTCTGGCACAAAGAAACAAACTACTCGTCCCCAGATGACTCGCGCCGAGCAAGAAGCCGAAACAGAAGCAAATCGGCTTATCGAGCAAATAGAAGCAGCTCTGGCCGCCGTCGTCATGCGTTCGGTTGATGAGAGCGATTCTCTCGAAGCGGCGGCCGATCGAGTTGAGCGTGCAGCACGCGATCTCGCAGATGGCCTGCGCGAGCTGGCCCACGAACGTAAACGAGTGGCGGACGAGAGCTGAACCGGTCTCGCTACCAGCAGTTTCACGAGTCCTTTTCTGATTGGAGATAACTATGGCGTCCATTCGCTCAGAAAGAGAAACGGAACACCTGGGTCGCAAGAATACCTCGTATGAGTTGGATAACTACGGTATCCGGGTTCCTGCGCGCGTCTATTGGAATCTGACTGCCCCTGAACTTTACGAAGAGGTTGCCAGACGTAATGAAGGTGTTTTTTCTGATCATGGTGCGCTAATTGTCGATACGGGCGAACACACCGGGCGCGCTGCAAAAGATAAAGCCATTGTGCGTGAATCTGGCAGCTGGGACAAAGTCTTTTGGGGAGACATTAACAAAGATTTTTCCCAGGAGAAGTTCAACGCTTTGAAAGAACGCATGATGGCTCATACCCGCGGTCGGGACTTATTTGTGCAAGATACCTTTGCTGGAGCCGATGCCAAATACCGGCTGCCCGTAAGGATCATTACAGAGCTTGCCTGGCATTCTCTGTTTGCCCGCACGATGTTTATCAGCAATCAAAAAGAGTCGGGTCCGCAGCAGCCGGAATATACCGTCATTAACTTCCCCAGTTTCCAGGCCGATCCGCAGCGCGATGGCACGCGTTCTCCTACTTTCATCCTGATGGACTTTAGCCAAAAACTGGTATTAATCGGTGGCACATCTTACGCGGGCGAGACCAAGAAGAGTGTCTTCACCCTAATGAACTATCTTTTGCCGCAGCGGGGTGTGATGAGCATGCACTGCTCGGCAAATGTGGGGGCGACCGGTGACGTGGCGATCTTTTTCGGCTTGTCGGGAACCGGAAAGACCACACTCTCCGCGGATCCCGAACGCCGCTTGATCGGTGATGATGAGCACGGATGGTCCGACGACGGTGTCTTCAATTTCGAGGGCGGCTGTTATGCCAAAGTGATTAAGCTCTCGCCTGAAGCTGAACCTGACATTTATCGTACGACGCGAATGTTTGGTACGATTCTCGAGAACGTAGTCTACGATCCCACTACACGCGAGATCGATCTCGACGATGCAAGCAAGACTGAGAACACTCGCGCGTCGTACCCACTCATTAGCATTAATAACATCGTGCCAGAGGGACATGCAGGCAATCCCCGCAACATTATCATGCTCACTGCCGATGCGTTTGGCGTGTTGCCTCCCGTCGCGAGGCTAACTCCCGAACAGGCGATGTATCACTTTCTGTCTGGATACACCGCAAAAGTTGCCGGTACCGAGAAGGGTATTAAAGAGCCTGAGGCCACGTTCTCGACGTGCTTCGGCGCACCCTTCATGGTTCTCCACCCAGGCGTTTATGCCGATTTGTTGGGTAAGAAGATGGCCCAACACGATGCTGCCTGCTGGCTAATCAATACGGGTTGGAGTGGTGGCCCCTATGGTGTCGGCCAGCGAATGAAGATTGGCTATACGCGGGCGATGATTCGCGCGATTCTCGAGCAGAAGTTAGCCGAGATCGAAACGAGCCCAGATCCTATTTTTGGTCTTAACGTACCAGTATCCTGCCCCAACGTCCCGGCGAAAATTCTACAACCCAGAAATACCTGGGCTGACAAAGAAGCTTACGATCGGCAAGCGCGTGACCTGGCAAGGCGCTTTAACGAGAACTTCAAGAAGTATGAAGCTGGCGTATCCGAGGCAGTTCGCTCTGTTGCGCCGAAGAGCTAGAATCTCCAGCCAAACCCTACACCATGGTCAGCAAGGTTCATGCCTGTCTGTGAATTGGAAAGCAGCAGTGGGATTTGAGATTGAATGTGAGGTGCTGTTTGTAAGTTACGCTTTCAGTTGAAAGATAATTGCGCCAATCAGCTCGACAATAAGTGACCTAACTTGGCGAAACTGTTGGGGGCTCCCTCCGTGGGCGCCCCCTCTTCCGCGCGACTTTGGGGCGCCCACGGAGGGACGCCCCTACAAAAATTATGTTTTCAAAAGCGGATGCCAAACCCGATGTTGCCTTGAAAGTTGTGCGTAGTCTCGGCCGCCGCCGGCACAACTACCAATCTGGTCGGACTCAGAATACCCGGAGCAAAAGACTGCACCGCGATCACATTGCGATTGCCGAAACGAATAATTGTGTCACCGGCATCGAAGCGAATAATCGTATGCCTGGTAGGGTACAGTTCAACTACACCGCCCACATCGAAAGCGAAGTCTGTTCGGCCAACTGTCTCAAAGCAGCCTACGGGAGGCGGGAAAGTCGCTGTGCAGACCCCGATTGGCTTTAAGTCGCCTTTTTGGAAACGAACGAAGCCTGGTCGGGCTTTGCCGAAGATGCCAACTCGCTCCATTCTCTTGCCCAGTTTGACGCCAAACAGTCCCTGGGTTTTGCGTCCTCCCTCGAGTTCACGGTCGCGCGGAAAAAAGTTTCCCTCTGCTTCTAACGCCAGGTATCGCGAGAAGTTGTAGCCGAATCGCCCCCCGAAACCTGGCTCAGTTTCGCGGCCTTCTGCGAACGTTACTGTGACCGGACAAGGAAGTGGGCCCACGCACGGTATCGTCGTGGCAGTCCCTGACTGCGTACGAAGCCCCAGCAACGAAAACTGTCCGCCTATTTCGAATTTCTTTTCGTCACTCTGTGCGTGGACCGCGTCGCCCGAGAATACTAAGGAAAGAAGAACTGTTATCCCCTTCAAACGAGTTTTGCGCAACATACAAATCCTCCCTGGTAGGCGGCGACAATGTGTGCCGGTGTTTGCAAGAACTGGTCTTATCAACCAACGAGGGAGTCAACTTTTATTTAAACTAAAAGCAAGTGAGGTGCCACTTCGACATCTCAAAGGGTAAACAAGCGGAGGGGATTTCGGTTAGGAAAACAGGGTCCATTCTTCTGAATTTTGTCCACTCTCGTGAATGCAAAATCACCCGGGAGGCCAATGCATCGTCCGGCCTCCGAGGATGTGAACGTGTAAGTGAAACACTGACTGGCCCGCGCCGCTGCCGTTGTTGATAACTGTGCGATAACCGGTTTCCGCATGACCTTCATCGTTGGCGACTCGCGCGCCGACACGAAGGAGATGCCCAAGCAGCACTTCGTCTTTCTGCGAAGCGTCGTCGAGAGACTCAAGGTGTTCACGAGGAATCACGAGCACATGCGTAGGTGCCTGCGGATTGTTATCGCGAATTACTACACAACGCTCATCCTGGTGAACAATCTCTCCAGGGATTTCACCTGCAATAATTCGACAAAACAGGCAGCTCTCTTCGGGCATTTTTCTGAAACTCCTCTAATTTAAGATAATTTCACGAGAAAAGTATAGAACCCCTTCCAAGGAGTTATACAAACTGTGATTCCTGCAAAAGCGGCGCAGTTACCGACGCTCTTATCCTTTCAATATCTGCTCCCACGGCGCGAAGTTTTGCCTCAATCTTCTCGTAGCCGCGGTCGATGTGATAAACGCGGTCAATCATTGTCTCATCCTGTGCGACCAATCCGGCAAGCACGAGCGACGCCGAGGCCCGCAAGTCAGACGCGATAACGCGAGCTCCATTGAGCGCTGTCGGCCCGTTGACAGTCGCAGTGTGGCCATCGATCTGAATTCGGGCTCCCATGCGCTGCAATTCCGAAGCATGCATAAAACGGTTTTCAAAAACGGTCTCGGCGATTGTGGACTGTCCCTGGGCCTGGGTCATCAAGACCATGTATTGGGCCTGCATGTCAGTGGCAAACTCAGGATAGGGTGCGGTTGAAACATCACTGGCGGTTAAGCCATCTGGACAAGTAACTCTCAAAGTGTTTGGATTTACTACTTTGATGTCAACTCCGACTTCTCTAAGTTTAGCAATCGCGCTTTCAAGGTGTTCTGGCCGGCAGTCTTTGATCTCCAGATCGCCCTTTGTGATGGCAGCAGCCACAATGAAGGTTCCTGTCTCGATCCGATCGGGAATGATTGTGTGTTCACCTCCACCTAATGTGTCTACACCTTCAATCTGGATAGTGTCCGAGCCTGCGCCATTAACGCGCGCTCCCATTTTGTTGAGCAGCTCGGCGAGATCCACAATCTCAGGCTCGCAGGCAGCGTTATAGAGCGTTGTCGTGCCGCGGGCTAGAGTTGCGGCCATCATCAGATTTTCGGTTCCCGTAACCGTCACTTTGGCGAAATGTATCTCAGCGGCCCGCAGGCGTCCATCATTGGGTGCGCTTGCGACTACGTTACCCGCTACGAGTTTTACCTCGGCCCCGAACTGCTCAAAGCCTGCCAAATGCAGATCGATTGGCCGAGTTCCGATCGCACAACCCCCCGGCAGCGAGACCTTTGCCTTGCCAAAACGTGCCAGCAAAGGACCTAACGCCAAGACCGAGGCCCGCATTGTTTTCACCAATTCATACGGAGCCTCAAAAAGTTCAATATTCGAGGCGGTGATCTTGTGCGTCCTGAGTTCCGGCGTAAGCACCGTAGCACCCAGGTCTTCGAGCAAACGCCGCTGTGTGATTATGTCGCGCACGTAAGGAATGTTGTGCAGCGTAATGGTTTCAGGTGTCAGCAAGGCTGCGGCCATGCAGGGCAAGGCGGAGTTTTTTGCTCCACTGATTGAAACTCGGCCTTTGAGAGAACGGCCACCCGAAATACGAAATTTATCCACAGTGGCGACAGATTAAAGGAAAAACGGGAAAGCTCAAAGTGAGAATGCTTTTTTATGAGTAAATAGCGAGGCGCGACAAAGGGTGAATCCCTGTCGCGCCCCCCGATCAAACTGAATTTCGGTGTGCTAGTCGTTTGTTCCGATACGCCTGATGCGGACCCCGCCATTGGTCGTCATTGCCTTTAAGGTAGCGCCGCCGGAGCCGAGATTAATTGCAAGTTCCTTAGTGATCCGTCCCTGCACCGTTACTGGAAAGTCGATGCTCAGACCTCCGTTCACCGTGCCTGTTTCGAGGTGTGCCGAATAATTCTCCGGCAGAGACATGACGATACCGCCATTCGTCGTTCTGACATCCAATGTCTCACCATCCCAATGATCGCCCGCAAGTTCAACTACCAGACCGCCATTCGTCGTACTACCACGAACAGTGCCGCCGACACGTTTCAATACTACACCACCGTTCAGAGCAGTAAACTCAATGCGACCATTGACGTCTGAAATGGTAATGCCTCCGTTATGCGTATCCAGTGAGAGATCAGAACGACGAGGTACAAACACTTCGTAACTCACATCCCAATGGGCGTCGTTACGATTATCAGGACCACTGGCGAATATCTTCGCTCCCCCCGTTTCGATCCTGACTTGCTTTGACAACTCCTCCGCCTCAGCGGCGGACACTGCCCCCGTTTGAACTCTTGCACGCACGAGCATCTGATTCTGGTCCCAGCCCTTGACTGTTACGCCGCCGTTTTGACGACCATCAATCGATACGACGCCTCCGTTTGCCGGGAGTGTCTGCTCCCTAATTTCACAATGCCCAACCAATCTCTCGCTAGACCAATTGTCGCGGCATGCGAGTGAACCCTTACTGTCTCGCCCCTGGGCCACTGCCACTAAGCTGGTGAAACTAAGCAGAGCGACGACAAACACACTGGTTCCTATCAATCTCTTCATGGCTGATCTCCTTGAATCGTTTCTATCGGTTTTTGAGTACTTTGCGTTTCTGCCGAATAAACACCACTCGCAGGTGACTTGTGGCAGGAATTTTTCCGCAACTTATGGAAGGAGCTTTTGCAGGGTCAGGATGCGTGGGATGCCTTGTAAATCAGGATAAATCTCGAGAAGCTTCCATACCTTTGCATCAATGAGGCCTTCCACTTTGACGGCCTGGTCAAACCCAATTTCGATCAGCATGTAACCACCTGATTTGAGAAAATCCGGCGCTTCCTGAAGCAGCCGCCGAATAACCGAGAGTCCGTCCAGACCAGGAGTCAAAGCAATACGAGGTTCGTGGTCTCTTACCTCTCTTTGCAATCCATCCAAGGCTTCGGCGGAGACATAGGGCGGGTTGGAAACGATCAAATCAAATGGTGGCGCGTCTACAAGCGATTGGAAGCAGTCTGAGATCACAAACGAGATCCGGTCGTCTACAGAATGGTGCGTGGCATTGTCCTTTGCGATGCTGATGGCACTTTCCGAAATATCAACGGCGATTGCATGGGCACGTGGTCTTGTGTGTAGAAGGGCGATTGCAATGCACCCGGAGCCCGTGCCCACGTCGCAGATGTGTGGCTTGGAGTCTGGATCAAAGAATTTCAGTGCTCGCTCCACTAGCAATTCAGTTTCGGGCCGCGGGATCAAGACGTCGGGCGTTACCTTGAACTCCAAGCCAAAAAAGTCCTGAAAACCCGTGATGTATTGAAGTGGCACGCCTTGAGCTCTTCGTTCGACGCAGTCTCGAAACTCGTTCAACTGGCCATTAATGAGCAAGTCTTCAGCGTGACTGATAAGAAACGTCCGATCCGCGTCCAGGACATGGGCCAGCAGTGAACCCGCTTCGCGACGCGCTTCAGGCACACCGGCTTTTCGTAACACCCGGGCTCCCTGGAGTATTGCGTCGGCAATTGCAATCGTCATCGTGGATTCCCCTGCTGGGCTTTTCGCTTTTTAGGGTTCGGCATATAATACCCGGCGATCAATAACGCTAATCAAATCGAGTGAACACTCGGCGACTGGACCTGATGTCCTTTTCGTGAATATCAGTAGCGCAATCTCCGGATTTCGGGAAGCGCAACGAGATTGAACTTTTTAAACTGATACTAAGGCACGAGTCTCGTTCCTCCCGTGTACGCCAAGGACCCCCAAACTTCAGGTTTGGGGGTTCTGGCGTAATAAGGGTCAGGTTTAACAACGTTGGTGATAAGGGTTACGCCATGGGTCCGCTTTCCAAAAGCCTGCTTTTATTCGCAATGAACTGGCTCGATGCGCAGTTGACTATTCTTTGGGTTCGCTTAAATATCGCAACCGAAGGAAATGGATTGATGGCTGGCCTTTTGCATCATGGCGAAGCCTCGTTTCTTTCGGTAAAGCTCGCCGTCGGCGCGTTTGCCGCCTACACCCTCTATCGCTGCGCCCATCTGCCAATCGCCAGACGAGGCATGAAATTAGTACTGGCAATTTATATCGCTCTCATGCTCGTGCATGCTGCAACCGGATGCTCTGCGCTCGGCTGGGAAGCCCCGGCTGTAGTCGTCGGCTATTTCGGTAGTTTGCCAAACGCTCTCTTATCGTTATTCTCCTGAATATTTCATTTCGGCTCGTCGCAAAAAAAATCTCCAACGCCTGGTGCGTTCTTGCAACCTCGTCTATCGAGCTAAAAGGTAACCCTGTTTCTTTGGCCCTTGCGGAAGGCGTCCAATAGCTCTACATTTACAATTTAGGCCAGCGTCAGCGGCAGGACAGCGCAACCGAGACCTGCTGTAAATGCATCCTATCGTCCTGGATAAATGTCATAAGTTATTAGTGAAGAAGGAAGAAATGCCATGTATAAACTTTCCGCACGCCAAATCCTGGTAATAGCTCTGATTTCAGGAGTCTTTGCGGCTGGAGTCGTCGTTCTCGTGGACCGATTGGGTAACCGTTTTCAGCCATCCAGTGCAGCGTTTTCCGAAAAGGCTCCTGCTGGAATCACCGATCCGTCGGTAGCAACTGATGAACAAAACAATATAGAAGTCTATCGCACGCTGTCGTCTGGAGTAGTGTTCATCCATTCCACGTCTTACGCCCGCGATTTCCTGGGTTTCGTGGAACCCCAGGAAGGCTCGGGCTCTGGGTCAATAATCGATGAACAAGGCGACATTTTAACGAACTATCATGTAATCGAAGGCGCGCAAAAACTTTCAGTAAGTCTGGGTGGACAGAAAGATTATGCTGCCCGAGTTGTCGGCGGTGATCCCGATACCGACCTCGCCGTTATTCGTTTGCTTGAGAGACCGACCGGCCCTTTAACCGTCGTACCTCTCGGCGATTCCGACAAGCTCGCTGTGGGTCAGAAGGTACTGGCGATAGGAAATCCGTTTGGACTCGACCGGACTTTGACCACCGGAGTAATCAGCGGACTTCAACGACCAATCCGCGCGCGCAATAACCGGTTGATCGAAGGAGCTATTCAGACAGATGCGTCAATCAACCCAGGCAACTCTGGTGGTCCACTACTTGACTCGCATGGACGTATGATCGGAATCAACTCCCAGATACTTTCGCCGTCAGGTGCATCCTCCGGTGTTGGCTTTGCGGTGCCGATAAACATTGCGAAACGAGTAGTGCCCCAACTTCTGCAAGGTGGTCAGGTGCGCCGGCCGAAATTGGGCATCAGCACACGCGACGTCGAAGCAATTCGAAATCAGATTGATTTGCCAGTCTCGGATGGCGTGCTCATTTTGCAAGTAGCCCGGGGAAGCGGCGCCGCAAACGCAGGTCTTCGTGGACTGCAGCAAACCGAAAACGGCGACGTTGAGCTCGGCGACATCATTCTTGGAATCAACGGTGAGAAGGTTGCGAATCAGGACGGGCTGTTCCGAATTACCGAGAAACATCAGGTCGGTGAAACCGTTCAGGTGCTGATTCTGCGCGATGGCAGGCGTATGACCGTCCCCGTGCGGTTAACAGAGTCGCCAGATACGCGGCGTTGATGTTCACGAGATCTCAGACTGATTGCCAATCATGTGAGCTAAAGAGTTCAGGTGCACGGAGCTCCGGCGCCTGAACTCTGAACGCTCCTTTCTCAATGCATCAGACCAACCACTTCTTCAATCTTGGTTACGGATGGCTCTGCAAACATTGCGGTGCCGAAAATGCGGAACGAAAACAACACAACCGTCAAAACCGCTCGCCATCCTCCTTAGAACATGCTGAAGGTCGCAACAACGGGGAGCTATCAAGTCTCCCGCTGGCGAAATGGGTCGATGAACAACGGCAGGGTCTGGCTTGTCCCCGTTGCGGTATTGAAGAACCCCTTACATAGCGGTGAGGTTTAACTGCCTTGGCCACAAAATTCATTCTGGTAATCTCTCAGACTGCGGTTGATGACATCTAACGCCTCAGCGCGATCGTAGACGCCGGCAATTTCAACCCTTTTGGGTTTGTCCCCAGGAAATTGTTTGTAACTGAGGAAGTAGTGCTTTAGACGATCTACCAACCCCTGCGGACAGTCGCTGATATCCTCAAACTTGCCGTAAGCCAGATCTGATTCCAGAACTGCAATGATCTTGTCGTCAGCTTGTTCGCCGTCAATCATGCGCAACCCACCAATGGGCTTTGCGTTCAGAAAGAAACTGCCATGGGCGAAGGATTTTTCCGATAACACGCAAACATCCATGGGATCTTTGTCACCCTGAATGCCGGTGAACCCCGTACGCTGCGCGCACAGATCTGCTACCTCTTTGTCGCAAAATGTTTGAGGAATAAAGCCGTAAAGTGTCGGACACATCGACGAGAAACGCTGGGGCCGATCGACGCGCAAATGGCCCGACGTCTTATCCAATTCATATTTTACAGCGTCGGTCGGTACAATCTCGATGTAAGCATTGACCAGTTCTGGAGCGTTGTCTCCAGGCGCAACGCCATGCCAGGGGTGGGCCTGAAACAGATGTCTTCTCAACTTACCAGACACGTCTTCCTCACTTCAATACAGCCAGTCAGCGCTTTCTTCGTCTACTCCCGACGATGATAGAATGCCGCCGACGCGAAGACAAATTACCCCATGGCTGCCAGTGCCGAGATCATCACCAAACCCCTCGCCAGTGCAATATCGCTGCGCTGGATTATCAGTGCCCGAGATGATCTCGTTTGGTTCATAGGTTCAGTTATATCCAGTTACGCTCTCCTGTTCCTCTATGTTAAGGATCTCGTGCCGTTGATTCCGATGATGGCGCTATGGGCCATTCTCATCGACGCGCCACATGTCTTTGGTACTTTTTCGCGCACCTATTTTGATCGCACGGAACGAACGACTCGGAGAGGCCTGCTCTGGGGATCACTGCTCTTCTTCGCGCTTGGACCTTTGCTCGTTCTGGCGGGTGCCGGCTTTGCCTTCTTCTTTGTCGCGGCGCTTTGGGCTTATTACCATCTTGTGAAGCAACACTATGGTTTTATGGTCCTCTACAAAAAGAAGAACGGCGATCTCGCGCCCATTGACAACGCGCTCGACCGCCTGCTACTCCTCTTTGCTTTCAACTATCCTTTTTTCGCTTTTATCGCGAGAGATCCTGAAGCGATGGCGCGCGTTCCCACGGTACTGCGCTCGGAGATAAATGGTTTAGCGTCGCTGTTGCTCGCTGGCACGGTGGTTCTGGCAGCTGCCTGGTTAGTTCGTCAGATCCAGAGAGCGATGATTGGCGACCCGCTGGATGTTCCCAAGTATCTACTGTTAGTAGCTGCCATACCCATGCATTGGATTGTCTTACTGACGCCGATGCCTCACAAACCGATCGCCATAGTTGCAATCCTGACGATTTATCACAATCTGCAGTACCACCGGTTGGTTTGGTTTCACAATAAGAAATACAGCGCCGGGCATGAGCGCGAGTCCAGCGCAAACCGGTCGGTAGTGGATAGGTCTTCCCGCAACTCGTCAGAGGAGCTTAGGATCTCCGATCACCGCCAGAAATACGGCGCCGCGGAGCTCATTAGCCGCCGTCTCATTTACTACGTCGCTTTCGGTATTCTTTTCGGCTTGATCTACCAGGGACCACGCCAGTTTCTAGGTTATGTCAGTTTGAGAAACGCGAGCAGCGGCATAAGTGAGCCATCCTTGTCCATGCAGCTCTGTATCTCTTTTCTGTGGGGCTACGCTTTAATCCATTACTACCTCGACTCGAAAATCTGGCGTGTTCGCAGAGATCCATCCGTGGGCAAGGCCCTGAATATGAGCTAGGCAGTTGTCACTAGTCAGTCCTCTTCGTGCTCGTCACCGTTGTAGTGCAGGACCGTGGTTTCTTCGTCAACTATCGTTTCCAGGTGCACAGGACGACCCCATAGGGTATGGACGTGTTCGAGGGCTTTGCGTGCATAGCGCATATCGAGTTCGGTTCCTTCGTAGCAATGCTTTAAATAAAGTTCGCGATTGCCATCGTAGTCGCCATCCTCGACCTGCATGTAAGGAAAACCAAAGTTGGTCATGTTCGCCACCAACTGGTCACGGACTTTCTCCCAGCGTTTCTCAGTAATCGTCCACTCTTCCTCGTCCGCTAACTCAAATACAAACAGATCCAGCTCTTCACACAACTCTTCCGTGAGATAGTTGCGCAGGAAAGAGACGTCGTTTTCCAGTTCCCGCACCTCGAAGATCTTTTCGTTGCCAGCTTCACCCGCGCGGCCAAACTTTTTGCGTTCTTCGTCCGACGGGCTATTCCAACGTCGCTCGATGTCTTCGTAGATCTTGTAGCCAAGATAGTAAGGATTTAGTTGGCCCTTGTGCGGTGAGACCACGCCCGAATGCAGGTCTGCAAACTCGAGGTGCTCCTGATCCGGAAGATCGAGCTCGCGCATGATGCGTGCGTGCCAGATGCTGGCCCAACCCTCGTTCATTATTTTCGTCTGCATCTGCGGCACAAAGTATTCCATCTCTTCATGCACCATTGCGATCACGTCTCGCTGCCACGTGGACAATGAGGGCGAGTGTTTCATGATATAGAACAGGACGTCCTTTTCGGGAAGCCGTTCCGGCGCAGGATGATTCTGATCTTTCTCCCGTTCGTTATCGCTTCCCTTACTGACCTGTTGCTCGGCTGGGTTCGTACTCTTGTCTAGTAGCCAAAGGTCGTCATAGCGTCCTTCTTTTGGCTGGTATTCGGCGCGACGTTTTTCTTCGGCCGCGGATATGTCTCGCTTGATGAAGAAATGGGGATCGATATGTTCCTCAATAGCCAGCACGGAGTCGAGAAATCGCTCGACCTTTTTGCGACCATGCTTGAACTCGTATTCCATGATCCGCTGTGAATGAGTGGTCACGCTCTCGACCATGCGGCGGTTTGTTTTTGAGAAGTAGGTATTGTTTTTGAAAAAGTCCACGTGACCCAGCACATGAGCGATTACCATCTTGTTCTGCACCGGGCTATTGGTTTCCAGCAGAAAGCCGTATGCAGGGTTGGTGTTGATGACGACTTCGTAAATCTTTGACAAGCCGAAGTCGTACATTGTCTTCATCCGGTGGTAGGCCTTGCCGAACGTCCAGTGAGAATATCTGCCCGGCAAAGCATAAGATCCGACTTCGTACATCACAGACGCCGGCACGATCTCGAAGTTAGTGGGATACGGGTCGAGGCCAAAGCGACGAGCAACTTCCCAGATTTGCTCGACCGATTTTTCGAGGTCCTTAATTTCCCGATCCTCAATCATTTTCTTACGCGGGTGTCTCTATTCCTCGCTGTCCAAAAAACTGTTTCAGCGCCGGATAGACATCCTCCTTGTCGTCGATGCGCACGCCCACAAAGTGATCTTTTGCCTTCAGCCTATCGTTGAAGATCGACAACAAAGCTCCGGAGGAACGTCGATAACTTGAAGAACCTTCCTCGCCAATCTCTCCATAACCAAACAAATTGCATGTCGTGATCAGCTCATCAGCAAGCCTAACGGCCTCTTCATTATCCGAGTAGTAGTTGTCGCCGTCGGAAAAATGGAAGGGATAGATGTTCCAATCTGAGGGCCGGTAGCGCAGTTTGATGATGTCGAGCGCCAGTTGGTACGCGGAAGAGACGACGGTACCGCCGGATTCTCCCTGCGTGAAAAACTGCTCCTCGGTGACTTCCTTAGCCTCCGTGTGATGCGAGATAAAGACGATATCGACGTTGTCATACTTTGTTCGCAGAAAGCGGACCATCCAGAAGTAGAAAGATCTCGCTACATATTTTTTGAACTCACCCATCGAGCCGGACACGTCGATCATCGCGATTACGACGGCGTTTGACTCGTAACGCATCACCTCTTCCCAGGTCTTGAACCGCAAGTCATCCTTCTTGATATTGCCAAACTTCGCACCCTGGCCTTCGCGCGCGTTGCGCCTGATGTTTTCCAGAATCATCCGGCGCTTGTCGAGGTTGGCAATAACCCCGGTGCGGCGAATCTCGTTGAATTGAGTTTTACGGGACTGCACTGCCTTCTTCGCCTTTTCCTGGAGATAAGGTAATTGCAGGTCCTCAAAAATCAGCGCAGCAATTTCGTCGATGCTGACTTCTGCCTCGTAGTAGTCAGCGCCTGCTTCTTGTCCTGCCTGCCCGGATCCAGTTCCCGACCCGGGGCGGCTTTCGCGGCCTATTACATCGCCCACACGCGTCTTGCCGTCACCCTGGCCGACGTGTTTGCCTTTGCGGTGGTCGAAGCGAAACTTGTATTCGTCTAATGCCTTGATGGGAACTTTAACAGTGCGCTTGCCGTCAGAAAGGATAATTGCTTCGTTGGAGACGATCGAACCGAGGTTTTTGCGAATCGCTTCTTTTACGCGATCTTTGTGGCGCTCCTGATCGATGATGCCTTTGCGCTGCAGTGACCAGTCGTTGCGTTGGATGGACATTGCTACAAACCTCGCTACGAAACACCGCCGTCAAACCTCAACTCATCTGAAACGCTTTCGAATCGCGCCCACCAGAAGTCCGAGCGACAGGGAAAGCATGACGCACGCTCCAGTTACTACTGCGATGCTTCCATATGAACGATAGCGCTCGTGGTAGCGACAGCGCACGCTTTTACGCTTCACCTTCAGCTCGTAAGGAACATCGATCGGCTTGGTACTAAGACACGAACTGGCTAACATTCGACCTTCGATCTGCTCGGCATAAACGACGTACGTCCAACCCAGGTAAAACTGTGCGTCGCAATCTGTGAGCCCGGAAACCACTACAGTGCTCACTGGGGACCCTTTTAATGAGTGCCGAACCTCAAAAGTAGTATTAGTCGATGAATCCGATCGCTCAACGCTTATTACTTTGCCAACGAAAACGGTGTCGGCGATCTTGAAGCTCTCTGACGCTGAGATGGTGAGGCAGTCGCAGGCAAGAGCACTAACCGACGCCATCGCAATGAGCATCGCAACGAGAATCACAGTGCTGATCCGACTCATGATTGTATTCCTCTAAGCCGACTGTAAAGCAAATTCCGCTAAAACGTCGGTAAAAGTCTCCGGATACTCCTCATGGGGAAGGTGACCACACTCGCGAAACACTATCAGCCGCGAATTGGGGATTTTACTTTGCAACCGCTCGCCCTCAGGTAGCGGGATTTCAGGATCAGTTTCACCCCAAAGCAAAAGAGTAGGCTGACGGATTAGATGCGCGTCGTGAGAAATTCGATCAGCGTCCCAACCACGAGCCGTGCGAATGATGGCGCGCTGCGTGGCCGCCGCTCGCAATGGCAGATGCCGGGCATCGACCCTTCTTTCATCCAGCACCCAGGAGTGACGGTCATAAACCCGCTTCATTCGCAGGCGCAGCAGCCGGCGTGAACCGATCAAAAGTGGCGACACTACGTCGCCGAGCACTGGCGAACGGAACAATCGCAGCAGCGTAAACTTTAAGGGTCGATTGTTGTTGACCGCCCCGACCAGAACCAACTTCTCGATACGCTCAACGTAATCGAGTGCACAAGTAGCGGCAACTGCGCCGCCGTAGGAACTGCCCACAATCGTAGTGCGCGCAATTTCCAAACGGTCGAGCAGGCCGACTATCAATCGTGCCTGGGCGCCGATTGTGTATTCTCCGTTACGTGGCTTTCCTGAATAACCGTAACCAAGCAGATCCGGCACTATCACGCGAAAACCAGCTGCAGCCAACTTCAAGAACACCTTGCTCCAAACCAGTGTTGAGGAAGCAAAACCGTGAAGCAGGACCAGGGGCGGTGCATCTCTCCTTCCGACCTCCTGGTAGTGCACACGCACGCCATTAACATCGGTGAAGCGCGAATGCTCCGCATGGAATACAGTCTGGCGACTTTTCTCCCAATCAACCTCGCGCGGACGAGTCAAAAGCTTCGCGGCAACAGCCGCAGTGACCACACCGGCAATCCAATAACGTTTCTTCATCGGCTGCTTATCATAAAGCCCGCACTCCTGAGGAGCGCGGGCGTTGCACTGCAAATCACAGACTGGAAGTCTGTGCCACTAACGTGACAATAGCGTACCTACGTACGTCAGCAACTCGTTCGCGCAGACCGGACAGTAACTATGGTCCTTTACAAGCCGATCGATAACTTCGTTAATGCGCCGCAGCTGATCGGGATCGGGCGTCTTGGCCGACGTTGTTATCTTCACTACATCCTTGAGGTCCGCGAATATCTTCTTCTCAATGGCCTCTTTCAGCCGTTCATGCGAACTATATTCAAAAGGTTTGCCCTTGCGCGCATAAGAGGAGATACGGATCAAGATCTCCTGCCTGAAAGTATTCTTGGCGTTATCGGAGATGCCAATCTGTTCTTCGATTGAGCGCATCAACTGCTCGTCGGGATCCATCTCCTCCTCGGTAATCGGATCTTTGATGCGCTCTTTGTTGCAATAAGCCTCAACGTTATCGAGATAGTTGTTGCACATCGTGCGCGCCATCTCTTCGAATGAATAGACGAAAGCGCGCTGCACCTCGATCTTCGCCAGTTCGTCGTATTCCTTGCGCGCCTGGGAAATGTGGTTCAGATAACGTTCTCGCTGTTCTGTGCTTATGCCGGTATGCTGCTCAAAACCGTCTTTGATGGCCCGCAGGGCATCGATGGGATTAATGCAGGTGACGCCATCGCGCACGAGCGCGCTCGAAAGTCGATTGATAATGTAACGCGGCGAGATGCCATCCATGCCTTCGCGCACGGTCTCTTCTTTCAGCTCCCGAACGTCTTTCGATTTGTAACCTTCGACATCCTCGCCGTCATAAAGCTTCATCTTCTTTACAATGTCGACGCTTTGACGCTTTGGTTCTTCCAGACGCGTCATCACGGCAAACATTGCCGCCACTCGAAGCGTGTTGGGCGCAAGGTGAACACTGCGTAGCGCCTCCGACTGCCGGAGCAACTTGTCGTAAATGCGCTCTTCCTGCGATACGCGCAAGTTGTATGGCACGCGCACCAGGATGATTCGATCCTGCAATGCCTCAGACTTGCGGTTCCCGGCAAAAGCTATGTACTCGTTCTCATTCGAATGCGATAGGATCACTTCGTCCGCATAAATCATCGCGAAACGGCCGGTCTTGATGCTTTGTTCCTGCGAAAGGGTCAACAGGCTATAGAGAAACTTCTCGTCGACCTTCAGCATCTCCACAAATTCCATTAAGCCCCGGTTCGCGATGTTCAACTCACCGTCAAAGCGATAGGCGCGCGGGTCTGACTCGACCCCTACCTCGCCGATAGTTGAAAGATCGATGGAGCCGGTTAGTTCAGTGATATCTTGCGACTTCGGATCGCTGGGCGAAAAGGTGCCGATACCCACTCGTTCCTTTTCTGAGAAAATTACGCGATGCACCTTGACATCTTCATGACGTCCGCCGTACGTGCGTTCAAGAGCGTAGCGGCACTGAGGGCATAGATCGCCTTCAATATAGATACCATAGTGCTTCTCGATTTCTTCACGTAGCTTGTGGGGGATCAGATGAAGGGGTTCTTCATGCATCGGGCAATCCTTGATTGCATAAACCGCGCCCCCGTCGGTCTTGGTCCACTCCTCCATCCCACGCTTCAGCATGTTAACAATGGTCGACTTACCGCCGCCTACCGGACCCATTAACAACAGGATGCGTTTCCTTACTTCCAAACGCTGGGCGGCAGATTTGAAGTACTCGACAATTCGGGCGATTGGCTCCTCGATGCCAAATAATTCCGGAGCAAAGAAATTGTAGGAAATTACTTCATGCTGGGTACCCTCATTGAGGCGTTCGATACCCGCCGCATGAACCATGTCGTTGACGCGCGCGTGCGAAAGTTGGGCAATGCGCGGATTTTGCGCGACTAGTTCGAAATAGTCTCGAAACGTTCCTTCCCAGCGGAGCGCTTCGTGTTCGCGGCGCAAATCTTCCAGACGTTCGCTGATGTTGAATTGTTTGTTGCCATCCTGCTCTTGCATAGCCTTTGAAACCTCTTCGGCTTTCGCGCATTGGATAGCGTGTGGGGATCGGCCACGCTTGGGGGAAGCAGCCGCTCAGGCTCGCTGGAGAGCCTGCGTCGGCTGTCGAATCGTCCTTGGCTTCGATATGCGCCCCTGACGCGCGCGTAAGCGTGGGCCACATCTTCGAAGCACCCGGTTCTCAATGATCTTGAACTATCAACGTAATCAACAGGAAGTCGCAGAGGAAACACTTGCTGGAAGCGAACCACGCGCGCTTCCCTTAATTGCCGCAAGTATAGCACAGGGTTGAAGGGCTCAAGTCAATGCTTATTTTTCCTGAGCGATAACGACGCGGGGATGCAATGAGCCGCTGCTCGCGGCGAAGTAGCCAACAGCGATTAACTCTCCATCAATATCGCGCATTCTTATCTGCGCCCCGTCCGGCCATGCGGCCTCGGAAACTCTGACCTCCATTCCATGGCGCGCTCTACGCGCGTCGTCAGCGCTTAGATGCACAAAAGGCAGGCGCGAGAGCGCCGCGTCCGGCGGGAGTAGAGCAGTACCGAGCGCTTCCTCGCCAAATCGGGTTTTTAACTGTGCGAGGGTGATTGCATCGCTGATTCGTAAGTCGGCGACACGCGTGCGACGCAGTTCGGCCAGATGGGCGCCTACCCCCAGACGTTTGCCGAAGTCTTCCGCGAGGGTCCGCACATAAGTTCCCGATGAACAGACGACACGCACATGAAAATCAAAAGTGCCATCCAGATTGTCCTTCATCAGTTCCCCGTCGGGTTTTATGGGAGCGAACTCATGAATACAAACGGAGACGGGCTTTCGTTCAACTTCTTCCCCGCGACGCGCAAGTTCATAAAGTCTCCTGCCTCCCTGTTTTTTCGCCGAATACATCGGCGGAGTTTGATCGATTTCACCGCGCAAGCTTGCGAGTGCGGCTTCAACCTCAGGTTCACTCCAGAGACCACTCGACGTGGTGTCTTCGCCCTCGTCGGGATAGGTTATGCGATCGCCAGTGACGTCACCGGTGTCCGTGGCAAAGCCGAGCCTTATAATCGCGTCGTATTCCTTTTCAACCCCGCTCAGGAATTGCGCCAGGCGCGTGGCCCTACCGACAACCACAACCAGTACCCCGGTAGCAAAGGGATCCAAAGTGCCTGTGTGGCCAATGCGACGTTCGTGCAATATGTGCCGGACACGCGCCACGACATCGTGTGATGTAAGGCCGGCGGGCTTGTCGATAACTAAAACTCCGTCCATGGGGAGCATTGTAGATTGTCGATTGCCGATTGGCGATTGTTTGGCAGGCACTGGTCTTGAGCTCTTGAGCGGGGCGTGGTGACTCTTGCACTCAATCTTCAATTGACAACTCAAGCTCCGCGAATTCGCAGGTTGGGAACGTGGACCTTGCCCCCGCCTCAAGCTTGAGTGCACTCAAACTTGAGCGGGGACGGGGTCCCCCTTCCCAACCTGCAAAATTTACCGAGCTTGAACTCTTAATTTGGCGGCTTTTCGGTCTTTTGTGTTTTCTCTTTCCTTCCTGACATGTCTGGGTTAAAACCTTGTTCCTATGCGTCGACCCACAAGACGGAAAAAGATCTCCGACAACACACAAGTGAGCACGCCAGATGAGATCCGCCGGCGTATATTTCAACGGGCTGTCAAATTACTGGCCGCGAAAGCCCGCTCGATTGCGGAGTTACGCGAAAGATTGCTCGAGGGTCGCGGAGCGGACGACGAAGTGGTCGAAACGGTGATTTCACGGCTGCGGGAGTATGGCTACCTTGACGACGAACACTTCGCCGTCAGCTATGCATCATTGAGAGTGAAACAAAGACCTATAGGCCGTCGGCGGTTAGAACGAGATCTGACAATGAAGAAGATTGATCGCTCGGTAGCAGAGGAGGCGCTTGAGAAGGTCTATGCGGAGACTTCCGAAGAAGATTTGATTAACCGGGCGATTGAGAAACGTATTCGGCTCCGTGGAAGACCTACAAATCGCGTGGAAGCGAAGAGCCTGTTTGATCACCTGCTGCGACAAGGGTTTGCTTTCGAGTTAGTAAGCGAGAAGGTCCGGGCGGCAGCCGAGGTTGATTTGTCTGAAGAGTGAGGCCAGCCTCAAACCTCAATGGCAGTAACCGGGAGCATTCATCCACCGATTACGCGGATGGAATCCCGATCCGTCGAATTCTCACTCAATTTCATCGCTAACAGGCCTGCATGCTAAACTCCAGTCAATCATGACTGGCAACGAGATTCGCGAAACTTTCCTACAGTATTTCGAACAACATGGGCATACGCGTGTGCGTTCGTCACCCTTGTTGCCCGCCAACGATCCGACCCTGCTCTTCACCAACGCTGGCATGAACCAGTTCAAAGATGTCTTTCTTGGTCTGGAGAAGCGCGACTATGTGCGTGCCTGCTCCTCGCAGAAGTGCATACGCGCAGGGGGCAAACACAACGATCTTGATGAAGTAGGAAAAACAGCCCGGCACCACACCTTTTTCGAGATGCTCGGCAACTTTTCGTTTGGCGATTATTTCAAGCGCGAGGCAATCCAGTTTGCCTGGGAATTTGTGACTAAAGTCCTTGGAATGGATCCGAAGCATCTGCGGGTCTCTGTGTTCCGCGAAGATGACGAGGCCCGCGCTTTGTGGCGAGAGATCGCCGGATTATCAGATTCGCGTATTTACGGTCTGGATGAAAAAGACAACTTCTGGCAGATGGCTGACACTGGCCCTTGTGGTCCATGCTCAGAAATCTTCATTGATCTGGCTCACGTTGCGAAGGACTTTAGATTTCCTGAAGGTGCAACCGGCGAGTGGACGGAACTCAATCGCGAAGAGTTTTCACGCGAGGCTTTCATTGAGGGTTCGGACGCAGGTCGTTTTCTGGAGTTCTGGAATCTGGTCTTCATGCAGTTTGAGCGAACAAAAAACGATGCGGGCGAGATCGTGCAGACGCCTTTGCCAAAACCCTCCGTGGACACAGGCGCGGGATTGGAACGTATCGCCGCCATCCTGCAAGGCGTCACGTCGAACTACGATACGGATCTCATTAGGCCAATCATTGAGTTTACCGCAAAGCTAGCCGACAGGAACTACGAGACGAATACGCAGGAAGGCTTTGCAATGCGCGTGATCGCCGATCACGCGCGCGCGACTGCGTTTGCGATCGCCGACAGTATTTTGCCTGGTAACGAAGGGCGAAATTATGTTCTTCGCAAGATAATGCGCAGGGCGATCTACCACGGCAAGCATGCGCTGCGGCTTGAAGACTTGTTCTTTTACAAGGTTACCGATTTTGTGGTCGATCTAATGCACCAGACCTATCCGGAGCTCGAGGCATCTCGAAGTTTCATTGAGCGAATGGTAAAGCTCGAGGAAGAGCGATTTGGTGCCACCTTGACAGCCGGACTCCAAAAACTTGAAGAGACCTTCGCCCGGACTAAAGCTGGCGATACTCCCGCTTACCCAGACCTTGCGCGTCTCTACGACACCTTTGGCACTCCGCGAGATCTGATTCGAGTTAGTCTTGAGGAGCGGGGTTTCAACTGTCCGGAGGAAGAGTTCAATGAAAAGTTTGAAGCAGCCTTAAAAGACATCCAACAGGCGGGAGTTCGTGAACAGTCAGGCGCGCAAGCGAAGACAAAACGTGTTTACGCAGAAGTGGCTGAGCATGGTGCGAGAAGCATCTTCACCGGTTATGACGGCACGCGCTTGGAAGATTCAAAGATACTTGCCCTGATCAAGGATGATCGGGAAGCAGAGCTTTTGACTGAAGGCCAGATAGGTGAAGTAGTTCTTGATCGCACGCCCTTTTACGCTGAGTCAGGCGGTCAGGTCGGGGATACTGGGACACTCGCCACGGGCAGTGCACACGTCACTGTAAATGACACAATCTCTCCCATCAGTGGGTTGATTGTGCATCGAGTGAGGGTGGACCAGGGCTCATTGAAAGCCGGCGACCTAGTCGTCGCACAGGTGGATGTGGAAAAACGGGATGCCACACGGCGAAACCATACGGCCACTCATCTGCTTCATGCCGCGCTGCGTGAAGTATTAGGAGGACATGTCAAGCAAGCCGGTTCTGTCGTGGCGCCAAACTATTTGCGCTTCGATTTTGCGCACTATCAACCGTTGACACCAGCCGAGACCGCCGAGGTCGAGCGGTTGGTAAACAACCAGATTCTGCGAAACGTAACGGTCAGCACCGAAATAATGCCGGTTGAGGATGCAATTCGTTCGGGTGCAATGGCGCTGTTTGGTGAGAAGTATGCAGGAATGATGCGCGTGCTTACTGTGCCGGGTTTTTCCAAGGAGCTTTGTGGTGGGACACACGTGCGCGCAACAGGTGACATTGGTCTCTTGAAAATCGTCAGCGACGAATCGATCGCCTCCGGCGTGCGTAGAATCAGGGCCGTCACTGGTGTCGATGCGTATGAACGTTTCCGTGAGGCGGAGATTCTTGTAGATGAAATTAGTAGCGGCCTCAGAACGTCGCGCACGGAACTTCCTATTGTTATCTCTAAGCTTCAGGACGAGCTAAAAAAGGCCCGACGAGAAGCCGAAGAGCTAAGACTTAAGATTGCCAGTGGTGCCGTGGGTGCGTCGTCTAATGGCGACGAGTCGCGCGAAGTAGCCGGTGTCCGAGTATTGGTGCGTGAAGCCGGCGGGCTTGATGCAGCTGCGATGCGTCAGCTTTCCGACACACTGTTGGCCCGAATCAAATCCGGCGTTGTCGTGCTGGGACGCAGCGGTGAAGGAAAAGTCTCCCTCATCGTGCGAACTTCAGCCGACTTGACGAGTAAGGTCCCGGCCGGCCAGGTAATCAAAGAACTGGCTCCGCTTGTTGGCGGCCGCGGCGGCGGCAAAGCAGACATGGCGGAAGGCGGCGGCAATCAGCCCGAAAACCTGGCAGACGCGCTGGGTGAAAGTTACAACGTCGTCGAACGGTTACTGGCCAAGGCGGCTGCCACCTGACCAAAGCTAGTTGATGAAAGGAGTCGAAGCGCGAGTGCATATCGGTTTCCCGGACATGCACTCGCGCTTTCGGTTGGCGTTCAAGATTCCTGAAGAAATCTTCAGAAAGAAGACCGTTCACATAGTCTTCTGCTTATCGGTGAGCGCGATGTTCATCTTTTCCAGTGTGACCCTGTTAAGGGTGCCCGTAACCTTGATCCCTTCAGCTTGTTGATACTTCTTGAGTCCGTCGCGAGTAGCATCATCAAGCTTGCCAATTTGTTCTCCGCTGTAGAAGCCGCGTCCCTTGAGCACCGCCTGGGCCTGGTTTATCTGATCCTTGGTGGCACGAAAGACCGGCCCTCGTTTAGAGGTCTGTTTGCTGGTTGTCTTACTGCTGCTGGTTGAAGAGTTAGGGGTTTGGGCCAACACTCCCGTTGCAAAAACAAGAATGAGTGGCAGAGATAGAGTGAGGAGTTTCTTCATGTTTGTGTCCTTTTGTGAGGCGCGTAGAAGCGCGCGGGTTAATTGAGTTGTGAGGCACTTCCGAAAAACGCGGTTATGATACTACCGCTGTCAATACCCATCGCCAAGATTTCTTTCCACCTTCTTGACCTCGTTTGGAAACTTCCCTTTAACCGCGCCCTCTCCAAAACACTGCTTTGCACAACAAGTCCTGACTACCGCCACGTGCAGCGCGATCAGTACAGTACCGCGAGCGAAGCGACCGGATGTTGCAAGTCAACTAACTAATTGACAGGCTGCCAATTATGAGAATCTCATCGGGAAGTCGAGTGTAAGATCCGGTCGCTTCGCTCGCGGTACTGTACAGACCATCCCATCTTTTTGTCCAAGGCCCCAAAACACATCAAAAACCGCCAATTTAAACCAGTTGGCAAAACTTGTTGGCAGTGGTTCAACGTCTATGTTAATATGCGTTTGGCTCTTCTCGCTGGATGCCCTGGGACAACAAGCAGCGACCTCCCTTCAAAGATCTCAGTTGCTTCACTTCGACACTGTAGTTACCGACGCGATGCGAAAACTTTTTCTTTTCTTGGCCTTGACCCTGGTTTTGGACTCGTCCGCTCTGGCACAAACCAATTCGGGTTACCAGATCGACAACTTCGATTTCTCAAACGGGGTCCGCATCGAGACACCTGCCGCGCCATCCGCTAGAAAAACTTCCCGCCCGTCACGTCAGTTCGCTGCTTCCCAGAACTTTAAATACACTCCCGCCGCCGAATCGCTTACTCAACTCACCAGCATGAACGTCAATCCCTCGCTCGGAGGGTTTACCACTGGCGATTCAAATGTGGACAATCTGATAGCCGAATCCGGTCGACGAAATTCAGTGGATCCCCTGCTGCTCTATTCCATCATGCACCAGGAGTCGACCTTCAAGCCTCGCGCGATATCGCCGAAGGGCGCGCGCGGCCTCATGCAGTTGATGCCTCCTACAGCGGCACGTTTCGGCGTAACGAATATTTACGACGCGCGCCAAAACATCGAGGGGGGTGCGCGTTATGTGCGGTTCCTGCTCGATCTCTTTGGCGACGTAAATCTGGCTCTGGCTGGATACAATGCTGGTGAGGGCGCGGTCATCAAGTACGGCTATCAGGTTCCACCCTACAGCGAAACGCAGGAATACGTACGCCGGATAAGCAGACGTTATAACGTGATCCGCGATCCACTGGCCACGGCGAACGCGAACCACATGACTCGCGATCAACTCGTCACGATGCGGCAAAAAGACTCTGCGCCTCTCACTGTTTATGAGCGCAGCGTGTTTGCCGCGAGGTTGCCGGATGGCCGGCTCCAACTCGTAAGTCAGTAGCTTCATCCACAGAAAGAATAACGAGGCGGAACCTTTCATGGTCTCCGCCTCGTTTTGTATTTATGAGCCTTTCGGTATCATTGCGCGGAACTTGCGTTAAGACGAACCTTGGCGATCAAGACCAGTTCGCGAGAGACCCAAACGAGGACCCAATCCTATGACTTGTTCCAAATGCGGGGCCTATGTTCCTCCAGGCGTCCGTTTCTGTTCGAATTGCGGTACGGCTACAACCGATCCTGAGATAACTCACATTGCTCGGACGCAATCTGACGTCTTGGCCGCAACAACAGATCAGGATCTCGAACGCACGATCTTCACAGTGCGACCTACATTAATCTTCATAAAAGCTGGCTATGCTCTAGCTGGGTTGGGCGCAATCGCTCTGGTCATTCTCCTCGCCCTGATCCAGGTGCCCTACTACATTTCAATTCCGCTAGCGTTGGCTTTGTTGCTAATACCCGCCTATTACCACATCCGGCGCAACATGATTCGCTATACAGTGACGGACTCCAAATTGGAAATTGACACGGGTCTGATAGCCCGCAGAACGCGCAACATCCCCCTGAGCAAAATACAGGACGTCACCGTTTCGGCCAGCATTCCTCAACGTATTCTTGGTTTTGGCGACATCATCGTGGATAACGCAAGTGAATTGGGCGGTACTACCATCTTGCACAACATCAGCAATCCGCGCCACTATGCCGACCTGCTTTTGCGCGAACTAAGACGCTGGCATTAAACTATTTACTGATTAGAACCACGAAATCTGCTTCGGGAACATCTGAGGTAGTGTGGGGTCTAACAGTAAACGGTCGATGAGGTTCTAGTTGCGCTTAAAGCCCGTATCATACCTTCTCGCATTATCCTTAATTTTCCTAATAGGCGTGTCTGCAATCGCAGGGGAGTCGCCGTCTTCCGACCTTGGGAAACTGCTACCACCGAAAGTTGGCGAATTTTATCAAGTTGAGTCGATTCAGCCACTTCAATCACTGGCCAGGGAAGGAATCCTAAACACGGAAACAATCATGAGCGGCGCTACTGTGGGAGCTGAAGCTCAATATCTTTCCCGAAAGGGTGAAAAGTTTCTCGTTGAGTCCGTCCAGTTCCGTAGCGATGCGGAAGCGTACTCGCTACTCACGATTGTGGCGAAACTGATGAACCAATCAGTTCCAACCGAGAGTACAGGTCTCGTCAGTGACGTGGGAACTGCAAGCGTAGCTTCATCTCGACAGATTGCCTTTTTTAAGGGGAGAGCCTTTGTGAGGGTATCCCTTGCTGATGATCATCGAAAACAGCTAAGTGGTGCAATTGATTTAGCCCGGTTGTTTGCTGATCGGATCGACAGGGGTGATTCAGACATTCCGGTTCTCGTCAAACACCTTCCTGATTGGCAGAACGGACAGAAGCACGCCGTCTACCTCTCCAGCTTTAAATTGTTAGACGCCGTCGTAGCGAATCAGCCAGTTCTCACTGCAGTTAGCGCGGAAGGAGACGCTGATGCTGTTGTTTCAAACTACGGTTCGAGCAAGCTTCTCATTGTCGAGTTCAACACTCCTCAACTCGCCGTGGAAAACGACCAGCGCATTGTCGCGAGAATTCAGGAACTCTGGAAGCAAGGACAACCCGCGCCTTCCGCATATCGGAGGGTAGGTAATTATTCGGTGTTTGTTTTCGACGCACCCAGCGAGCAGATGGCAAAAGCGTTGATTGACCAGATCAAATATGAGCAAGTAGTGCAATGGCTCGGGGAAAATCCCAACATACTGAAGGAAGCTGAGAGGCGTTACGTCGAAACCACGCTGGGAGTTTTTCTTGCCGTTGTGAAAGCCTCGGGAGCTGCGGCCTTAGCTTGCTTTGCAATCGGAGGATTTCTTGGAGCGTTGTTGTTCAGCCGCAGACGTGCACAGCAAAAGTCAATCGAGGCGTATTCAGATGCCGGGGGAATGCTGCGGCTTAATATCGATGAACTAACGCCGCAAACAGATCCCGCAAAATTGGATGGTGCTCTAATTTGTCGGGGCGGCCCTCCGTGGCCGCCCCAATGAAAGATCATTCTACGACTTAGGGCGGCCACGGAAGGAACTCAATACAGTACCGCGAGCGAAGCGACCGGATGCCGCCACTCGATAATCCCAAGAACTCTTAAAACGGTGGTTGAGTGCCGGCATCCGCTCGCTTCGCTCGCGGTACTGTATTGGGTGGCGACACCAACCGCATAACTCATGCTCAATCGCCAAGGTTCTACCCACCCGCTACCAGTCGCGTGGTGTTTCAGCTTCAACCTAACGCTGCGGTTCTAGTAATATTTTGGGAGACCACCGGGCTTAGTCGTGCGGGGTTCAGTTTAAGCCTTCTTCGACGGTGAAAAGTTAAGTTAGAGACTTAAACAGGTCGGAAGTATCTAATAATAAAAGCGCGGTAGACACTGCTGTTTACCGCGCGTCTTATTAAACCGAATCGACAGAATGCGGGCTGCTGGTCTTTCCTGGAGGGCTCCCCCAAGCCCCATCAAGACGTCAACCAGCAGCACCGCTATTATTGCTCTTCAACTGCGTGCAAGCTATCACTCCGTTCCCCCAAAAGAGTCAAAACCTGCTTATAAAAATGTGAGAGGATGCCTCCCCCAAAGCTTCCACTCACCGCAGTTTTCCGAGCCTGACCCGATTTACCCTTATCTACCCTTCTTGTTCTTCTGGACTCTCTTTTGGCAACGACCGTGCCATGGGCCTTTATTCGGGGTCATTAGTTTCCGATATTCATTTTTCTTCGGAAATCTGAACCGCGACCCCGCGATTAGTGCTTGGCGGGATTTTGCTGCTGTCGCCGATTCGTACATCTTCGATACAGGACCATCTGTACAGTCGGACGATTATCGCTCGCTAGCATCGACCTCAAGGCCGGGTAGTTGTTCAGGGAAGATTGGCAATCAGGTCATCGATTTCTGTCACTGTATTGTAAAGATGGGGAGCAATACGCAAACGGTCTCCGCGTGGTGCTGTCACAATGTTTCTAACCTTGAGACGGGAATAGAGCGCCATTGGGCTAAGATCACCACGGTGTCGGATACAAACTATCTGAGACTTCTCACCCGGCAATCGTGAGCTCACAATGTCGTAGTTTCCTGTCTTGAGGGCGTTGCAAAGATGATCGGTCAATTGCTCAAGATAGCTGGCTATCGACCCGATGCCAGCGCTGCTTATGAGCCTTAGACTCGCATCCAGTCCATGGATCAGTGCTGTTGGCCCGGTTCCGGTCTCCCAGGCAAGGGCGCCCGGATTCCACTGCTGATCAAAATTGCTGTAATCCTCCGGATTAGGAACACTGGTCCATCCCACCAGGGTGGGTTGAATCCTGTCTCGCGCTCGATCGGAAAGATAAAGAAAACCTACCCCTTCGGGTGTCAGGAGCCACTTGTGACAAGCACCGGCCGCCGCGTCTATCAAATCCGTCTCAACATTTAGGGGTATTACACCCAATGACTGAATTACATCCACTACTAGTAACGCGTCATGTAGTCGCGCCAAACGACCCAGTCGCTCGAGATCCGTGCGAAACCCTGAGGCGTATTGAACGTGGCTAATCGCAACCACACGTGTTCTGGCATCGATAAGGTTTCCGAGTTCTTTGAGATCGATTCGACCTTCTCTTTCTTCACACATTCGCACCTCGACACCGAGAGCGTGTCGAAGGCGCAACCACGGATATACGTTGGAAGGAAACTCCTGCCGGAATGTGACTATGTTGTCCCCTGGGCGCCACTGGAGACCGTTTGCCACCGTCGAGAGACCATCGGAGGTATTTCGCGTGAAGGCCAACTGTTCAGGTCTTGCCCCAAGCAAATCCGCCATTAGCTGCCGGGCTCGCTCTTTTACTGCTATCCAACGGCGAAAATTGAGTGATCCATTCTCAACAACGTCTCGGAGTTGGGCCTCGACTGCCTTAACGGTAGAAATTGGGGGTGGTGAGACGGCTGCGTGATTCAAATAAATAACGCGCTCCGTGATCGGAAAGAGCGCACGTAATTCTGGCGTCATCGGCTAGGTTCCTGAATTCTCACGGCGCGTAAGGTTGACCGTAGAATTCCCTATACAGCCAGCCTAACACCCGGGCCTCGGCGGTACACAAAGATTCAATCCAACAGTTGAGCAGGAAATCGGATCGCCCTTTTTGAAAGGGAATCTTTTCCGCCTGCTTGAGTATTGATCCACCGCTTCGCAGATCCAGTTTGTAAGCCTCAGTCGTAGCTTCGTTTGCTTTTGAGGCCGTTTCCAGCGCGTTTAGCAGTTGGCTAATCCATGAGTGTAGCTCCCGCTCAGTGGAGTTGTCGGCGAGCGCCTGGATGATCCCGATTGCCAGACGGTCTTCAGCCAGGTTGAACATAAAGACGCTTTCGCCGGCAGCCTGGCTATGCTGTTGTTTCCACTGAAAGACTTCCTCCACCGCAGGATGTTTGACGATGGCTACGCGCTGATCATACTTGAGGAACCACTCTATGACATCAGGCACGGAATCAACATCTACCTGACCGTTGGAATGCCGCCTCAGAGGCGGGGAGTTAATTATGGACGTACCGTTATCGGCTGGTGATTCAGACATCGACAAAGTTCTACGAGCGCTCTTCTGGTCGTCTGAGTGAGAAGGAGGCGCGGATTTCACCAACTATCTCTTCGCGTCGATTGCGAACAGGAAAAAACGCATAACGCGAAACTGCTTCAAGTGATTCATCGTGAAGCACGCCGAGTTGGCGTAACGATTCAATGACTACGGTAGGCCTGGCGCGATGGTCGTCACCGTCTTCGATCTTGAGAGCCAATCCTAATCCCGAAGGCCATTCTTCACACGGCAGAACACCCGCCGTGTATACGCCTTCAGCACCGACCTTGGAAACAACTCGTCCTTTCGCACCTCGCATGATCTCGGTGTCGAGTCGTTCACTGGTACCCCCGATCAATTCTGGATACTCAGTCATGGCCTTTACTATTCGCTGACATGCATCTCGAATGGGCTTCCCAAACTCCACCGGTGGAGAAACCAAGCGAGCGTACGCCAAAGCCATGGCCTTTACCGTTATGCCGAAAACCGGAACGCCACAACCATCAATCCCTATGGAGATGTCTTCCAACGGGATGCTCGAAAACTGTGCAACAATTCGACCAATTGTGAGCTGCACCGGATTTTGAGGATTATCGTAGTTTTCAGTCGGAGCATTTAAATGAAGCGCGAGTGCGAGCATTCCAGCGTGCTTGCCTGAACAATTATTCTGCAGGACGTTGGGTTGCTCGCCCTTGGTGCGAAGTTCTCGCGAGACCTCCGGACTAAACGGCTCATGCGTACCACACCTCAAAGCTTCAGGTCCGAGTCCCATTTTGTTCAGCATTGAAGCCACAGTCGCAGTATGAATTGTTTCACCGCTGTGTGAGGCACAGGCCAGAGCAACCTCCTGGTCTGTAAAGCCAAAGTGCTCAGCAGATCCAGAAATCAGGAGTGGCAAGGCCTGAAGCGGCTTCGCCGACGAGCGAAGATAGGTCACATTCGTGGGATCTCCTAGATAAGCAATAATATTCCCGTCCGGTTCGGCTGCCACCACATGGCCGCGATGACGTGATTCCGTGATAGCTCCGCGTCTGACTTCAACCAACGGTTCGGCAATTGGGATTTGTTGGTTTACGTCGCGCGGCTTATGAGCAGACATTAGGACCTGTGAACTCCGTGAAAGAAATGAATTTGAAATTTGGAGACGATCTTACCATGTAATAAAAAGAGTTAGACCTTGGATTTGTTGTTGAAACAGCCTACAAACAAAAAAGGCAAGGGGCCTCTGCCTCTTGCCTTTGGATTTCAGGTCAGTTCGAACTTATGGCTCGTTAACTTTGGCTAACTTTACCGCGCGTCTTTTCCCGCCCAGACTCAGCACTGTGAGCTTTATTGTGCGACGCCCAAACCGCATGGCCTCTCTAATACTGGGCGTCCATATGTCGATTCTATGGCCGCGTACTGCACCGCCCGTATCCGCAACTAAATACTCGCCACTGAAGGTGCCAGCTTCGAGCCGAACACGCGAGCCTAAAGGCAGAATCCGCGGATCAGCTGCAATCAAGCCTCTGCTCACGGGTTGGCCACTGGCCGTACGGCCTCGGAGCGTGTAAGCAGTTGCAACGTAGACAGCGGGTGCGATTACAAACACTGGTTGCTTCTCAACGATTGCCTGGCCAGCTGGCTTTGCCAGCGCTGCACCAAGTGTTTCTGTCACCGATGGATTATTAGCTACCGGAGCCTCTGCCGCCGCCTTTATCTGTTTCTGGGCTCGTTGCTGAAGTTGGTAAAGAAGGGTCTCAGCAGCAAGAGGACGGGCGGAAAGAATTAAAGAACCAGTCAGAAGTGCTGTGCAAATAAGTGCACTTCCACTAAAGATAGACTTTATTTTCAAATTCGGGTCTCCTGTCCGAGTGTATTACTGCTTTTCAGCGTCCTGCGCGAGTCTGTTCTTTCCTAAGACTCGACCCCCGGCCCGAGGAGTCAACGATAAGAGGTCAGCCGGAGTTGGGGGCTTGCATCCTTGATGCGGTGCGCTGAAAAGAACTGCGTGGCTAAAACACAAAAGCGAGCGTAATGCTCGCTTTTTCATAAGGGAGGCTAGCACAGGGGTCCTGGGGTGTCTAGCCAAAGAAAGGCACCGCCAGTGTGAGAAAAACTCCAGACCTGGACCTAAACACTGAAATATCAGGACTTAAAAAGACACATCGGCGAAACATTCTCTTTTGGTTGCGAGGAGAAAGGGGCCCCCAGGGTCCTTATCGGAACCAACCCGGCGCGGCGGGCAGGAGCCCTGCAAGCTATGGTCGAACCTCGAAAATCCCACCCACTCTCAAACCTGGTACATTGACTATTCTCCGTGCTCTCAGTGTCTCAGTGGTGACTTCTGGTTGTAGATAAATCACTGCTGAGACACGGAGAGCACTGAGACGGACCGAAACTGTGGGTGGGATTTCATACTGCACCCGCCGTCGATTAAGTTTACCGACCTTATTTCTATTAGTAGAACTTCAAAGACTGAGGAAGTTCTCGACGATCTGACGACCTGCGGGATGGTCGTCATCGAAGAGCTCGGGATGAAACTGAACTCCATAAAGTCGGCGTCCAATATGCTGCATCGCCTGAATCTTGCAGGTTTCGTTGGAAGCTGTTGCACGGAAGCCGTTCGGCAGCTGTTTCACTTCGTCGCAGTGTGAATGCCAGACCGTTACCTCGCCCGGCAAATCTTTGAAGATTCCTTGTCCTGTATTCTTAACCGGGAAATAGCCCCGTTCGCGTTTGGCGCCCTCGTATCCCTCACCTGGCCTCAGACGCTTCATCAATCCAACGGGCGCGCCATAGGCAAATGCAATCTGTTGATGACCACCGCAAACACCAAGAATCGGCTGATTCGCCTGCTTGATGACGCCAAACACCCCTGCCAATGATTCAGAAGCATACTGATCCCACGGGTGGCTTTGACCGCTAAGAATAATGTGGGAAGGCTGCAGCGTGCGTATTCTATCAAGGGAGACTGTGTGAAAAGGTTCGGTCAGAATCTCGACATCCGGAACGAGCCGTCCCAAAACGCCCCGCAGTTCACGGGGGCTCGCCCCCTGACCGTCAATCGTGTTGTCGACAAGATAAATCAGCAAGTTATTTCAAACAATAAAGCTTCCCGTTGAAAGCGCCAATGTAGATATGACCGTCCAGGATGGCGGGCGTGGCATCGAGGTTCTCCCCGATGCGAATTTCGGAGATCAACCGGCCATCATCCGGAGATAGGCTGTAAACCCACCCGCTCTTATCGCCAAATATTACGCGGCCTCCGGCTACCGGTGATGTGCCCCAGATTGCGGCACGCCCTTGATGCTTCCACACCAACTCACCATCTACGCCGTTTAGACAATACAAGTAGCCGTTATTCGAACCAATATAGACTCGACCCTTAGCAACCACCGGACTAGCCCAAAAGCCTGTTTTTTCCTTAGTACGACGATTCAGGCCTCCCTTCGCCTTAAATTTCCAAATCAATTCTCCGGTGTCCTGCTTGTATGCGCGAACTGTGCCATCCTCTGCCGCTGTGTATACAAGTCCGTTGACCACGGCTGGCGTCGAGTTTGAATCGGCGCCAATGTGCGTCTTCCAAACCACCGCGCCATCCTGCATGTTCAAGCAGTAAAGATCTCCCGCCTCAGTATTAACGTAGATCTTACCGTCAACAATCGTTGAGCCTCCTTCAACAGACCCACCTAACTGTTGTTTATAAATCAGCGATCCAGTTTTCAAATCAAAGCAGTAGTAGAAGTGGTCTTCGCCTCCGATATATACGCGGTCGCCAACAATTGCCGGCGAAGAATCGGTTTCAAACCCCGTCTGATATTTCCAGACAAGCGAGCCATCGTTGGTTTTTAGACAATAGACCGTGTGATCAAGATTGCCGATTACCAGATAGTCTCCGGAAACAGCCGGCGAGGACTTAGCGCTATCAGTAGTTTTAAAACTCCAAATGACGCTTCCGTCTTTTGCATTGAAACAATAGACGCGGCTGTCGGCTGAACCGAAGTAAACACGCTCGCCAATCACCGCGGGTTGGCCGGGCCAACCTGAACCCGCCCACGGGTCTTTGTGCAAGCGACCGCTCGACCACTGCGTTTTAAATTCCCAAACAACTTGCAAAGGTTTACTTGACCATGGGCCGCTGCCATAAAAGCGCCGGGCTGGATTACCTAACCACATGGGAATATCCGTTTGAGCCGGTTGCGCTACTTTAGGTTTGCGAACAGGTTCAGCTTCGGTCTCTTTTATGATTTTTCCGCTGCAGGCGGGCAATAACAACACCGCAGCAAGGAGCAACAAGAGCGATGAGTTTTTAGACAGGACTGGCAAAAAGCCTGCCGTCAGGAGAGTTGTCATGGGGGATATTGACGTTTTGGGCCTGCCCAGGCTTGAACATTACAGTTCAGAAAATCTAACCTGGCCGGCTTAAGAGTTACTTAAAGGAGGTTGGCGCGCGCGGAATTAGGCCAGCCACTCAGCACTATAGACTACTTCACAGCTTCCGGTGATTTCAACCTCTCCGTCGCTGCGCCACTTAATTTTTACGCGGCCTCCAGGCATGATCACTTCCACTTTACGGTCGGCCTTTTCGTTGACCATTGCAGCAACGGCCCCGGCACATGAGCAGGTACCCGAGGCTGTGGTTTCACCTACACCCCTTTCCCAGATACGCAACTCGATTGTCCTTCGGTCTAGCACGCGCACAAAAACAACATTGGTTCGCTGTGGAAACTGCTGATGGTTTTCGATCTCACGACCAATGCGGCGCCAATCAAGGGCCTCAAAATCATCGACAAAGATGCAGCAATTGGGATTGCCTATCTGTAATGCAGTTACTCGGAAGCTCTCTTCGCCAACCACCAGAGGATAATTGATTACTTTTTCGAGTGGCGGGTCGGTAGACATTGGTATCGAGCGCGAATCAAACTTTGGTTGACCTAGTTCAGAATCAAAAATGTACTTTCCGGGAGAGAGTTGTTCACGTAACCGATATTTCTTGACTCCCGACCGCGTACTCAATTTCAACTCATTTGCGGACCAAAGCTTTTTGTAGTGAAGATAGGATACCGCACAACGCGTCCCGTTCCCGGAAAGCCCAGCTTCACTACCGTCAGGATTGAATATGCGAACATTGAAATCTGCCACTTCACTTTCCGCTTTGCCGATGATCGCGATTCCATCAGCGCCAGCTCCGTAGTGACGATTGCAAATGCGACTAGCGAAGTCGCCCAGATCCTCTATCCCGGCAAGGTGTTCGGACTCAATCACGAGATAGTCGTTTCCCAGTCCGTGGAATTTGATGAAGGGTGGGGGCATGATCCTACTCAGATTTCCCGGTAAACGACGCCAGCAGAACTGCAATTGGATCAATGCAGGTTACGCGTGGCTCCAAGTCTGACGGGAAGTTGTTCACCATAATCGAAAATACGAGTTTCTCGCCAGCTCCGCTCGTAACATAGCCAGATAAGCTGGCGGCCGAACTAAGCGAACCGGTTTTTGCCCGTACATTGTTTTCCGCCGCAGTTCCTTTCATCCGGTTTCGCAATGTCCCATCGACACCGGCGATTGGTAAGGCTTGCCAAAAGACTTCCGCATAGCGATGACGACTCATAAACGTCAACAGCTGAACCGACGCCTCCGCCGTTATCATGTCGTTACGTGAAAGGCCGGAGCCATCGCTTAAGACTAACGACTCTGGCCTGATACCCGCAGTTTTTAGAAAACTTTTTACGGCTTCCAGGCCAGCATCTTCCGAGGTTTCACCGGAGGAATTAGTAGCCACTGAAAGTGGGCCCAGTTTGCCAAGCGTGCGCAAGATCAATTCGGTGTAGAGATTCTGGCTGGGCTTGAGTGTTTGAGCAGCAATCAAACTAAAAGGCGGCGACTGGAAGGTCGCTATCTCATTTTGGGAGGTTACCGGGACAGCGACGGACGATCCGATTGCGACGTTCATGGTTGCACTCGATACCGTCAGGGCCGTTCGATTCATTCCTCCGGTCGTTCGGGATTTCCCTGTTATTGAAACTCCCTTCTGCACCAGCGCTGCTCGGAGAAGATAGACGAAGAGCAAAGCCGGATGGGAAATACCTATACCGCCGGTATATCCTCTATCGTCCAGCGGAATATTGCCGCTGATAGTCACCGAGTTTTCCCCTAACCCCCGGTATATCGAAATATCTCTTCTGCTGCCTCTTGCACTAGTGGTCACTTGATTGGAGATCGTCAATAGCGGATCCGGTGGTCCCGTAGTTACCGTTGCCGGCTTTCCAATCTCGACGGCTGGTTTCACGAAAACATCCAAGGCGTTGTCGTTGACCGTCAGGGCGCTAACCTCTGCACCGTAATACCAGGTCAGGTCTTCCCACTCCCATCCGGAGCCATACTGAGGCCCAATGAAATAGCTCTCGTCGCCAACCAAGTCGCCTTCAACTCGCTTCACGCCCGCGGCGGCAATGCGCGAGGCAAGGTCGTCAATTGCCTTGAAGTAGTCACCGTTGTTAAAGCGCGCGGCAATGGATGGATCGCCACGCCCATATATGGTCAGGTCGCCATGAATGATTCCAGAAGTATCGGGTCGAGCTCGAGAATAGACGGAAGTGGTGAAACGATAGTCGGGCGAAAGGCGATCCAGGGCAGTTGCCACAGTGTAAAGCTTCATGTTTGAAGCCGGCCGCAGAAGTTTTGTTGCATTCTCTTCAAACAGTACGCGGCCGGAATCCAGTGAGGCTACTTTAATGCCCACCATTGCCGGCTCGAGCTCAGGTTTCTTCAGGATTGCGGAGATTCTTGTTTGTAGTTCGGAAAGCGACTTCGCGGGCTTTGATACCCTTGTTTGGGATTCGCCAACCGCGGCCGACGGAGAAACCCTGGGACTTGGAACCGGGCTCGATGTGGGAGAAGGTCTCGGACTTGGTACTGGTACTGGATTTAGAACGGTGGGTGGCGTAGGAGTCGGGGTAGCTCTTTGACTTTCACCGCTCGGCGAAGACTTCTGGATTGCGCTTGCGCGACGCGCACGCTGTGCTTCCAATAATGCACTGGCGGGTGTAGTGGCAGAAAAAACAAACGACAGCAGTAGCAGGAAAGCTACTTCTGATGCTCGTATTTGATTCATCATTCGTCTGGCCCAGTGAGTCGTAACCAGTTTGGCTACTCCTGTTCTGTAGCGGGTCTGGATTGGGTCGAACTGTGGGGAATTTTATTCATCAACTCAGCAAACTCAGGTTCCACGCGCAATGTTGCCCAGTTTGGATCATTCTCAAAACACGGGCGGTTTTCGTTTCCGAGGGCGATGGCCCGTTCCAGCCAGGCAAACGCTTCGTTGCGCAAGCCTTCCAGCGCATAAACCGAGGCTATCGAATAAGAAATATCCGCATCAACCTCTCCGTTTCGCTTCACGTGGTCGGTCAGCTGCGCCAGCGCTTCATCGTGCTTTCCCTGGGCACTCAGGAACATCGCCATGAAGGGCTTAACACCATACATGTTCGGATGCTTATTAAGCACTTGCCGCATCAGATCCACAGCGGCGTCCGCTTGGCCTGTGTAATACAACGCGAGCGCACGAATCGTGCGGACAAGTGGATTCTCTGGCTCGCCAGCATTGTCGAGTTGACGAAAAACTTCGTCGAAGTGGCCCATGTACATATGAACCAAAGCTCGATTGTAACTGGCCACCACATGCGCAGCAGGATCCAGACGAACGAGGCGATCATAACTGCGCAGCGCACGTCCATATTCGCCATCCAGTCGGTGCAATGTAGCCTTTACAAAATGCACTACGGGTTCGTCGGGCGCTTCCCTGCGCGCGCGCGCAACCTCTTCGCGAGCCTTCTGCTTGTCACCGCGCCACAAGTAAACGAAGACCATCAGCATGCGGGCCTCGAAGATATTCGGATCGATTGCGAGCGCCTTGTTGAAAGCCATTTCCGCTCGCTCGTAGTCTTCAGCTCCACCAAAGCCCTTGAAGACGCGATTCACATAACAAGCTCCGAGCCCGTCGTGGGCCAACGCAAAATTTGGATCCAGCTCTATCGCCCGCTCGAAGTGTTGTATCGCAGCAGCACAATCCTCTGGAGATGTAGTGCGGAATATGAAGCGGGCAAAAAGGTCGCGTCCGCGCAAGTATTGTTCATACGCTGCTGCATTTTGAGTGGAGGCTTTGGCAATTCCCACCTGCTCCGCGGGGCTAAGCTCAACACGCAGTCCCTCGACGATGCGTTGGGCAATCGTATCCTGCAGGGCAATGATATCGGAAGCAGCAGTATCGATCCGATCGCTCCATAGGATGTCTCCGGTGTTAACGTCCAGCAGTTGGGCCGTCACGCGAAATTTTTCGCCGGCATGCATAAATCCCGCAGTAAGGACCGCGTTGACATTCAATTCTTGACCAATCTCCCTAGGATCTCTCTGTTGCCCCTGGTATCTGGCGATCACGGATGACGGACGTACAACAAGAGAGCGCACGCGCGCAAGCTCCGTAATGACCGCGTCCGCCAGAGAGAATTCATAGAAACCGGAAGACGGATCATTGTTCAAATTTCGAAAGCAGAGAATCGCCAGGCTTTTCTTTTCCTGGTCTGCAATCGTGGTGAAGGGCGTTTCATGAACCCCCTGCCTGGGCGTTGACACGTTCGGCGCAGTCGTCTGTGCCTCGGTCCTGGTGATTGCCTTTAGCCACTTGACGGCGCGTGAGACAGGGCTGGCGCCAGCCAGGTGGCGCGGTGGCTCTGGAGTGACATTTGGAAGTGCACCACTCTGGTCGGTAGTCGATAACTCCTGCAACACCTGCCGCAGATCGTCGCGAAAGTCTTCCGTCCTCTGATAGCGATCACGCGGCTGCTTCGCCATTGCGCGATCGACAATCTGCTGCAACCGCGGAGGAATCGCACCCGATCGCAACTCCGCAATCTGCCTGGCAGCATCATGCATCACCGCATGTCGAACGTCGATCGTGGTCTTACCCCGAAAAGGCCATGTTCCCGTAAGCATCTCATAAAGCAGAACACCCATGGAAAATATGTCCGCCCGTTTGTCTACGCGATCGCCTCGGGCCTGCTCCGGAGCCGCGTACGTGGCCGTTCCATAAGGCACGCCGACTTCGGTGAGTTCAGTCCGGTGAATGCCCGCGATGGCTGCTTCTCCTTCATCCAACAATTTGGCGAGGCCGAAGTCGAGCACCTTAACCTGGCCTGACGGTGTCACCATCACATTACCCGATTTGATATCGCGATGAACGATGCCCCGGCTATGTGCAGCAGCGAGAGCATCGGCGACCTGCAATGCGATCAGCAACGTCGTCTTCAGCTCAAGTGGGCGGCCGTTTACCAATTGACGTACATTGCGTCCTTCGACATATTGCATGGCGATGAAATGCACGCCTTCTACGACATCGAGATCGAAGATGGTGCAGATATTTGGATGATCCAGAGATGAGGCCAAACGAGCTTCTCGTTCGAAGCGCTTGAGGTTCGCCTCTTTTGCGGTTAACTCCGGCGGTAGGACCTTGATCACAACTGTGCGACCCAGCTTGGTGTCGGTCGCTTTGTAGACGGCCCCCTGCCCGCCCATGCCGAGCTTCTCCGTAATCCGATAATTGCGCAGCGTTTTACCGATCATGTATCAATCAAACGTAGCAATCAACTCCTCTCCGCCTGCAGTCGCGGTTCCTATCTTGCCCACTACAATTCCAGCAGCATGGTTTGCTAAGTTCGCCGCCTCGATCATGGATGCTCCCGCGGCCAGCCCGCCGGCGAGTGCGGCAATGACCGTGTCACCCGCTCCAGTAACATCGTAAACTTCACGAGCCGCCGTCTGTACGTAGACAGGTTGGCTATCTCCTTCCATCAACATCATGCCGCGATCGCCTCGCGTGATGAGAACCGAATCACAATGTAACTTGCCCCGAATGACTTTCGCCGCCTGATGCAAACCGCCATCAGAATCTTCTTCCAGGCTACTCATGCGTAAGGCTTCATGGTGGTTTGGTGTGATCAAAGTTGCCGGCTGATAGAAATTAAAGTTCCGCATTTTTGGGTCGATCAATACAGGAACACGTTCATAGGCGAAAGGTAAGATTTCGGAAAGGATCTTCGGAGTCACAACGCCTTTATCGTAATCGGAAACAACAAAAGCATGCGCTTGACTCAGCGCTTCTTTCAGCTGGGAAATAATTTGCGTTTCAATTTTTCCATTTACGGGCGCGCGCGTTTCCCGATCGGCACGCACAACCAGTTGATTGTGGGCAATGATGCGTGTCTTAGTCGTTGAAGGGCGGCTTTCATCGACAACCAAATAGTCGTCCGCTTGCGGGCTGATCTCCCGCAGACTCGAGCGCAGGCGTTCACCGGCGATATCCTTTCCTACGGCGCCGATAACCGCGGCTTTGGCACCGAGCGAGATTAAGTTGGCGAGCACATTCGCCGCCCCGCCCAGATGGACCGATTCGCGCCTGATATCGACAACGGGCACCGGCGCCTCAGGCGAAATGCGCGTGACATCGCCCCAAACAAACTCGTCAAGCATGACATCGCCAAGCACAACCACCGTGCGGTTGCGGATGGAATGCAGGATTTCCTCAGCGCGTTGTTTGGTTAAAGCCATTGGTCAGTTGTCAGTTGTCAGTTGTCCGTAGTTGATGACCCGCAAGCCGCCGTTGCGCCGCTTAATCGGCAATCGGCGATCGGCGATCGGCAACATTCAGGATTCTATCAATCGCCGCAGTAACGCGAGTCACCGGTACACGAAGAATGCATTCGGGTTGCTCGAACTTTTCGCAAAAATAGCCGTGACATGGTTGGCAAGGCATTTCTTCAAATACAACTTCAGCAGGAGAAGTGGCCCAGGGACGCCAGTGCGACAGGTTTGAAGAACCAAAGATTACAACAGACGGAGTTCCGACTGCGGCGGCGATGTGGGCGATGCCACTATCGTTACCGACAAACAGTTGGGCACGTGCGAGCAGAGCCGTTACTTCAGGCAGCGAAAGATCGAGGCAAACCACGCGCACTGAAGACTCGGATGCCAGTTCGTTCAGCACAGCACTTTCGTGTGGAGCGGCAACCGAGACAGTTGCGTATCCTCGCTCGGCTAAAAACTCCACGACGCGGGCAAACTTGTCTGTCGCCCATTGCTTGGTGGCAAAAGCCGCTGCCGGATGGACTACCGCAAATTTTCTACCGCCGAGCCCGGCAACCGAAAGACGGCGGGAAATCTCCGCCTCAGCCTGCGCGGTCACGCCTAATCGCGTCGGAGGACGATCAGTTACCGGAACACCGGTCCAGCCCAGGAGAGCAAGTTGTTGTTCTACGGAGTGTGTTTTTTTTTGTCCCCACAGCAATAGAGGAGAAGGCGACAGGTGGTTATGCAGGGCCGCATATTGATAACTTGCGTAGCCAACTCGATGCGGTGCGCCGGTGGCTCGCGTGAGTAACGTCGCGGTTGTGCCGCCGTGTAAGTTGTAAACGACCTCGTAGCCGCGGGACCTTATCTGGTGGGCCACGCGAGCGCGCGCAACGACGCTGCCGCGTTCAAACGTGATCACGTCGTTAACGCAATCAAGTTGCGTGAGCAAAGGCGCCACCCAATCCTCCAGCAGGATATCTATTTCGGCGTGAGGCAAAAAACGCTTTAGCGCGTAAAGCGAAGGGGTCGCAAGCACCGTGTCGCCAATTGAGCGCAACCGAACTAACAATACTTTACGAATGCCTTGCCAATCCCAAAGAGACGGCGCGAGAGGTTGGGCCAATTCTTCGCCGCGGATCGTGCGCTTAACGTTCGTCGCCAGGCCACGCAACTGCGGAGACGATTCAATTATGTCGCCCAGGCTGTTCATTTCTAAAAATCGAACGGGCTATCGAGTGTGCTTCCGCTTAGTTGAGGCTAGCAGTCTTCTATCGTTGCTTCATCAACAAGCATAACGGGAATGTCGTCTCGTATCGGATATACTCGCTTGCACTCGACGCACTTCAGACCGCTGCCGTCCGGCTTCAGTTCAACCTTTGCTTTGCAAGCTGGACAGGCAAGTATCTCTAACAAATCCTGACTAATTGCCATGGACACAACCTCTCTCTGGGAATGGGAAAGCTTAACACAGGGGAGTAGCGTAAGGCAGTGGACGACAAGAGGAGGAATCATTGGTCATATCCTTCTACTCATCGTCGTCTAATCAACGTCATTTTCATTCCATGCTTAGGACGCAGCGTTATAACTGGCTTGAGAGCGACCGGATGATGCGGCACAAGTCGCATCTGCCATTGTTGCGCTAAGGTTGCTATAAGCAGAATCCCTTCCATCCACGCAAAGCCCTCACCGATACAACGTCGCGGCCCGCCACCAAAAGGGAAGTAGGAAAACTGCGGCCTCGATTCACGCGCTGCCGTGCTCCAGCGTTCCGGATAGAACTTAAGCGGGTCCTCGTAATATCGGCTATCTCGATGCATTACATATTGACTCATCACTACGAGCGATTTCCGAGCAACAGCATATCCACCAATCTCGCAATCAACAGCCGCCAATCGGCCGATGGCCCATGCTGGTGGGTAGAGACGCATAGATTCAGCAAGCACCATCTCGGTGTAAGACAAGCGCGCAACGTCTGCGAAGGTGGGCGGATGGGTGCCCAGGGCCTCATCCAACTCGCAATGCAGCCTCTCTTCAACTTCCCTGTGCTGCGACAAAAGATACCAGGTCCATGTCAATGCATTTGCCGTGGTCTCGTGACCAGCAAGGAAGATCGTCATAGCTTCATCGCGCAATTGCTCGTCAGACATCTGCCCGCCATCGCCTTCTTCGTCATGGGCCAGCAGCAACATCGAAAGCAAGTCGCCGCGATCTATGCCACTTCGTCTTCTATCTTCAATCAAACGATAGATGACGCTATCAAGCTTGCGTTTGGCATTGTCGAAGCGTCGTAATTGAGGCAACGGCAGTTTTTGTAAGAGTTCAAAAAACGGTAACGTCAGCGTTTCAAATAACTCCATTACGACGTTCATTGCCTCACCAACGTCTGGGGCATCCGAGTCCACATCCGCATCGAAGAGCGTTTTCCCCACAATCGCCAGCGTGAGTCGCATCATCTCTTCCGAAATGTCGCGCGTTTCGCCATCGCGCCAGCGCTCCCTGGTACGCAGAGCGTAACCGGTCATGATGTCGGCATAAGATGTAATTCGCTGACGATGAAAGGCTGGTTGAGCCAACCGTCTTTGCCGTCGATGATAGTCGGCCTCGCTGGTCAAAAGACCTTCGCCAAGTAGACGCTTGGCGCGTTGGAGCACGAGTCCTTTCTTGAAATTCTGATTGTTTGAAACCAGAACGTCTTTGATGTAGTCAGGATGATTGAGGAAATAAGCTTCCTGCGGGCCAAGCTTGAAGTATGAGATATCGCCATACTCTCTTGCGAGATTCTGAAAGAATGGCAACGGGCCGCGGCGATAGGCAAGCAAGCCGGCAAAGGGAAGTTTTCTCTTCGGACCCGGGGGATAGGAAGGGATGATCGCCTTTGCTTGATCCATGACAGCCACTGTGTTAGTGATTTGAAACGAAATCGGCGCGCCCGTCAAACGAAGTTTTAATGACAACAGCGTTCAAAGAAAGACAATATTACCCATGTCAATGGAATTCGCACTTCAATACTCCTGCCGACTACGCGCAAACTACTCTGAAAAACATCTGCGCGATTGGGGTCGGTTGAGCAGTTTGCACGCGCGTCTAACAACGGGCGATGCGAGCGCGCCTTCAGATGAAAAGTTTCGCTGGGTGGAAAACGCCCGCGACGAAGTGGAACGAATGCAGGAAGCTACGCAGATTTGCGCGCACTGCCCGGCATGTTTGCCGCTCGATGCAGCCGGAGAAGGCGAAGCTGTTGGCTGTCTGGGCCGGATTAACTATCCAATCGAAGCACAGTTTGAAAAGTTTCTGGCAGATCGAGTGCAGCTTTCGCTCGACACTCTGGATAAGGAAGACCAGCCACGCCTCCTGCGCATTCTGGTCGATCCGGAATCACCATTCGACGGTGAAGCGACAAAGGAATTGCGTCGAGTGGTTACAGATGACGGTCTCAGATTTTTTGAGTTACGCGTTCCAATCGTACTTACGCGCGACGCGGCGCGACTTACCACCGACAACGTCTTCGATCTACTGGCGGGCTTTCGTTCTGATGATAACGAAGCAACGTCGTACACGCGGGAGTTTCCCTTCGAGGCCACCGCTGACTACTACGACTTTCTCGATCTCCTTCTGCGCAGCGAGTTGAGTCAATCAGAAATTTCCCGCCTGACGACACGCAGCAGAAACTATCTGCAGTTTCTAAGATTATTGACAGCGATTGAAAAAGCTGAAGCGCTGAATACGCGGGTGTTAATCGATTAGTCTCAACTGAAGCACATTCACGAGTCCTTGCTCGGAAAGAAAGAGACTATTGCTTCTTTTCGTCCAGCTGGCTCAAGACGTCGAGAATGAGATTCGTATTGCTTGCGGCCTTGATTCTAACTGGAAACTGCCGTGCGGATTTTTGAAATTCAAATGTGCCGCTGGTTATCTCTACCACGTGTTGAAAACCACGGGGGCCGGTTGCTCCCGCAGAATCGGCATCCACGATTTGTCCTTCGTTGAATAACACGCGACCACTCTGCGCCTCACCAGCCAGTACCAACTCTCCGGTTAGCTTCGCATTCTCAATTACCTGGATGGCATCGAAAATGCTCACAGCACCCAAGTCGCCGGCAAGCGTAAAGTGACGACGGTCGAAAGTTGCTTCAGCCTTCGGTGCCGGTTTCAGGTCAGGTCGTCGCGCTCTACGAATTGCTTCGAGGCCGCCGGCGATATTTATGCGTCCATCCAATTGCTTCGCTTCAAGCAGACGATCGTAGGCAGAGTCAAACTCTTCTCGCTCGATGTAGAGACTCGCCAGAGCCAGAGATTGGCGAGCTGCTTCTTCCGTGTGTTTGTAGGTTCCGCAAACTTCGCGTAGCCGTTCGCGCAGGGGAACTGAGCGCGGATTCTTTTCAAGGGCTGTTCGTAGCCGCTTGATCGCCCGCTCCGGAGCTTTGTATTTCAAGAACAGTTCAGCGTCGAGCAGGGCCGCTTCGACATCATTGAGGTGTTCAGTTTTTGAGTCCGACAGGGGCATTTTTCTAAACCCGGGAGCAGCAATGAAGTTTAACACAGCCACAGATAGACACGGATCGATAGACTGATTTCCAAAAAGCCGTGTCCCAGTTCATTAAAGACGTCGAAGAAGACGCCAATGACCTTCTTAGTTATTTCGCCATGTTTGAATCCGTGTGTATCCGTGTTCCTCTGTGGCTAAAACTCCAATCGCAAACCAAGGCGTATCTGCCGCTGCCGCAATGTATGGGTCGGCACGAGAAACGAATCGATGAATGCCTGGCGCTGTTCCTGCGAGGCAGCCGGCGAGAGCGCGCTAAAGTTGATGAACTCTGTGCCGAAGCTGAAAACTGTCTTATTAAGTATGTTGTCAAACTCAATTACGGGTCGTAAACGCACTCTTTCACTGATCCGAAACTCACGAGTGACGTTCATATCCAGCAGAAAAAATCCTGGCCCGCGTCCAGAGTTACGTGGCAAGTTTCCTGACTGACCGATAGTTGGTAAGGCGAATGCTGCCAAGATTGCCGAATCCATCATTTGCCCGGGAGCACGCCAGCGAAGCAAACTCGTGTCGCCGTAAAAGTTTGGTCTATCGTTTCCCACATCATCAAGATTACGATCGGTGCCGCCAATTGAGATATTGAAAGGCGCTCCCGAAGCTATGCGCCACACTGGCGAAAAGCGCAGACTGCCGAGATAACACGGCATATTGAAGATCCCCGAAAAGACAAAACGATGACGCCGGTCAAGCAGGCTGCGCGCTCTTTCGGCGTGGAAATCTCCCGGCACTAGCGCGTCTGATGTATTCACGATGCCATCGTCTCTCAAACTCGAAAGCGTGTAAGCAGCGCGAAAAGAAAAACCAGCGTGTTTCTCGTTTTTGCTAAACCGTTTGCGCACTTCGAGCGTGAGCCCTCGATAGAAGCTGTTGCCCGCCGAAACTAGTTGTTCGACTTCTGCGCGCGACGGATCGGGTCTGAGATTGTTGAGTGCGGCGAGAGCCACTTCCAACGATGTAGTTGAGCTGGAGCTATTGAGATTGATTACAGAAACCGGAACACCAAACTCCATAACTCGACTAACCGCATTTACGTTTGCGAGGTTTGACGTGGCATAAACAAACCTTACGAGCTCGCCTGCATTTCCGACGTTGTAGAGCGGGCGCGCACCGGTTGGCGCATTAGCAAAGTTGGAGAAGTCACGAGAAGCCAGAAAAGCGGAAAAGTTTCGGTAACCTGAAGGCAGGACAGGAGCGTTTGCGTTAAATTCCCGCCACAAATGCAGACCGCGATTTAGCGTGAAGTTTGCCTCAAGCGAAAATCCTCGGCCGATGTACCGCTCAGCGCCGAAGTTTGCCTGATAGCTCTCAGGAATGCGCAGAGTGGGATCGAGCCTGCGGGAAAAATTTGTATTCAGTACCGCAAATTGTTTTACGAGGGCGGAGTCTGACGTTAGCGTCGACGGAAAGTGTAGATTTGTCGCGATGAAAGTGCGGCGCTGATCGGCGGTCATCAGTTTTCCAGTCAGTGGATCCATCACTGTGTTTGTGTCAAAGAAAAGCTGTTGAGTTCCCAGTGTGAAGTCATCGATGGTGCGTAGCAAAGCGCGGTTGTAGAAGATGCCGGCCCCAAAACGCAGGACCAGCTTGCCGGACTCTAGCGGATTATAAGCAAGCGAGAATCGTGGTCCAAAGTTGTTTGCGTCCCGAACGATTGTCTCGCGCTCATAACGTATTCCGTAGCTGAAGAGCAGCTTGGGCATCAGCTGCCAATCATCTTGAACGAAGAAACCAAGATAGGCATTCCTTTGCGTCGAAACCGTCTGGAAGTTTTGCCGAAAACGATTTGGCACGCCAGCAATGAAATCCCCGGCGCTCGCAAAGTTGAAGGTTCCGGTCGCGTCCGAAAGGTCAATGAACGTCGACCGCACGTGCTGGAAGTCCACACCCAGTTTGAGATAGTGAGTGCCTTGTAAGAACGAGAGCACGTCTTGTAATTGCATTCGATCCTCGCGCCGATCGCTGGCGCCTGAAGTCGACGACCCGGCAACGAGCGTTCCCGAACGGCTCGCTGGATCATCAGCCGATAGAATGTCATTGAGCGTAATTAGCACGACCGGCTTCCCGGCGCGATGCGTTTGCACGGCCGGCGCCAAACGTGAAAATTGCATGCGGGCTTGATTCACCAACTGCGCGGTGAACACATAGTTGTCAGAATACGAGATCGCGTCTGAATTGCGTGTCTTGCCCTGAAAAGCATCAGCCAGTCGATTCCCACCGCCAGACTGGCGTAGATTGAGGAACCTACCCATTTGATATACAGCCGAAGCGTTGTGAGTTTGACTAAACTGCCAATCCACACGCGCAGTCAACCTGGTGTTTCTGAGTGGAGTGCTGATCGAGGAGAAAAAAGGGGCTACATCAGCCGCCAACGCAGGTGCATTAGCTTTTTCCAAGCGCCGACCAAGGAGGGTTGTAGGCGACGGCAGGGGAAATGCCTTGTTCTGTTCCACAGGAACCAAGGTGTCGATGAGCGCACTGTCGAGGACCTTATCCCGCTCGTATGAAACGAAGAAGACGACACTACTGCTTCGTTTATAAGCCGGAATTCCCAGCGGTCCGCTAAAAGTAAAACCGCCATCGTGTTCTTGTAGCGGTAGCCGTGAAAGCCCGAGTGAATTGTTGCGGAAGGTGTTGGCGTTAAGCGCTTCGTCGCGGAAGAAATAGAACCCGCGACCGTGGAAATCTTTCGACCCCGCACGGGTGCGCAGATTGATACGACCACCAGAGGCCCTGCCGTATTCGGCAGAGAATTGATTGGTGATGATCTGAACTTCTTCGACGGCTTCAATGGAAGGTTGAAAGCGTTCGCGCGCCGCGCGATCGTCGTTGTCGTCCAAACCGTCGATAGTGATGTTGTTGGAATATGCCGGCGCCCCGGAAAGGGAAAATATGCCGGCCTCTTCGGGCGTTGTGGCTGAGGTGATATTGCGATCTTCAGCAAGGTCGCGCGTCGAAAGTGGTTCTTCGGTTATACCGGGCAGCGTAAAGATAAGGTCCAAAACCGAACGGCTGGCGAGGGGCAGCACCTCGGCTTCACGCGCTGTCACAGTGCCACCGACCACAGTTCGCGTCGAATCAACCACGGGCCTGTCGCGCGCGGTTATGGTCACCGGATCAACCTTCACATCAAGTGGGTAAAGAGTGACGTTAAGCTGAACATTCTGTCCGGCGACGGCCGTGATGTTTTGGAACTCCTGTGCTGCAAATCCGCTGAAGGAGACGCGGATGACATAGGTTCCAGGCTCTAACTGAATGAGCCGGTAACGACCAGCGTCGTCACTGACTGTTGCGCGAGTTGTGCCGATCTTAATTAGCGTCGCTTGAACTTGGGCTCGTGGAATCACTGCGGCGTTTTGATCCAGAACTCGGCCACTCAGCGTAACGTTGTCGAGATCCTGTGCTTGGCCTTCAATTGTCCAGGTGAAGAGAAACAGCACTAAAGCAAGTTGAGAGAATGTGAAGGTGAGACGATGTGAGGTATCGCGTTTCATTTTTGTCTCCTCGAAACAATGGTGAAGTCATCGCCCGGGGCAGCGCGAGGAAGCCGGCGCAACAAAGTTTTGCAGACGGCTGAACTCTGCTTCTCGTTAGGACCTATGCATGCAAAACAATGTGAGGAGAAGCTTGAACTAGCCCGGTGCTGAATGCGACGCGAACTTTATCATGTCATTGACAGTCTGAACAAGAATATTTAGTACTGGTTTATTTCCAGTATTGAATCCGACGTTGAATTCGACCTGCCCTTTGGTAGTTAGGCCGCGCTCTCTTGATTGTGGAAATGGTTTTCGCGCCCCGACTCGTCACCAAAGCGCGCAATCTTATAGCGCTTAATCTTGCTATTGAGCGTCGTAAGCTTCACCCCGAGCAACTTCGCCGCGCGCGTCTGGCTTCCCCCAGTTCTCCCCAGTGCGTGACGAATCAAGGCGGTTTCAAATCGTTGCACCTCATCATAGAGGCGGACGCCCTCTCCCTGGTGATCGGGCTGTGTGGTGCTTAGAGATTCGATCTCTCGCAAGAGGGTGCGGGCTACCTCTTTCAGCTCTTTGAGTCTGTAGTCCAAAGCTGCTTCTGGTATCGGTGCGGAAAGCTCCGCTGTCGAGATGTCGTTCCTACCCCATGTTGCTGCGCTGCTCATGTCATACCTCCTGAATGGGATGGTGATCGATTCGCGTCTGGGGTGCCGCATAATCTTGGTCCGTTTTCTATTGAATGCACGCTCGAATAGTTTCACGGCCCTGGATCGTTAGTGTTAGATGTCGGATCTCACTACAGAGTTACAACTGCCAACGATTCGCAAGATACGAAATGACGTAGAAAAAAACCGCGGATTTGTGATGAGAAGGCCATGCGGGGTGATAGAGCGGCCAGAGAAATGGATAAAATCTCTTTTTAAAGCTGCTTTCCCACAGCCTCCTGCAGATTTGCGCGGTAGTTCCGGCTAAGAGTCAACTGCTTACCATTCTCCAAAATTACGTGATATTCGCCGTGAAACCACGGCTGGAGTTCCTTGATTCTGTCAATCTTCACGATCGCTGAGCGGTGGATGCGCAGAAACTTTTTTGGGTCGAGCTGTGACTCAAGACCACTGATTGTCTCGCGCAGGAGATGCGACTTCCCGCCGCTGTGAACGCGGACGTAATTGCCTTCCGCCTCGATATAGTTGAGCTCATCGATATCAACGAAAAAGACGCGTCCTTCCGATTTCACAACCAGCCGCTCGAGGTATCGCGGGCCAGCCTTTAACTCTTCGAGCAAAGCGAGTATATGCTGGTCCCGTTGGCTCGTTTGTTTCTCCAGAATTCTCGCTTTGGCCAGTTGCCACGCAGTTGTAAAACGCTCCTGATCGTAAGGTTTGAGCAGGTAGTCGAGAGCATGTACCTCAAAGGCACGGACGGCATACTGATCGTAGGCAGTAACAAAGATGACGTAAGGCTTGTGCTCGTGCAATGACTCGAGCACCTCAAAACCACCCATCTCCGGCATTTGGATATCCAGGAAGATCAGATCCGGGATTGTCGAGTTAATGGCCTCGACTGCAGCGCGACCATTTCCACACTCACCTATGATCTCGACTTGCGGATCGCCTTCAAGCATCTCGCGAATCATCTCGCGTGCTAATGGTTCGTCATCAATGACTAACGCTCGGATACACTTTGCGTCTGTCATTCAGTCACCACTTTCAGCTGTTTATGACATTGACCGGATTCCTGGCTGCAGACACCCATGCTTAATGAGTGAACACCATGATTGATCGATTTGTGGCAATAAACGTATCGAAATGCCTTCCAGCTTAAGGAGGTACGCGCCAGTGGAAACAAATGTTTCTTTCTTCAAGCCCCCACTCCTCTTTCATGATCTCGTTGCTTTTCCAAATAACTGGATTGGTTAGTGCACCTTTGATGCTGGCGGCACCTCCGCGGTTTCTTTCGGGGCGTAAGAAAACGTAGATGTGTGGCCCTCGGCACCTGAGCAACGAACATGACAGCCACTCAACATCAGCGACCTCGCAGGTAGGGAAGGCGGACCCAAATCAGGGGCATTGGTCTAAGACAGGATAGAGGGATTTCTTTCTGTGGGAATTTCGAGAATAACGATAAGGCCTCCGTCGGGATCATTCGTCAGCTCGAGCAAGTGGTCGGCACCGTATAGGCGTTCGAGGCGCGCCCTGGTATTTGCTAGGCCAAGGCCCTTTCTCAAGTGCATTCCATCCTGATCAACCTGTAGGCCAGGTCCATTGTCTTTTACTTCTATGCGTAGCGCGCCGTTTCGCGGACGTGCCGTTATCTCAATTCGTCCAAAACTGGAGCGGGTCGCGATAGCATGACGCATTGCATTTTCCACAATTGGTTGAAGAATCAAGTTTGGCACCGGGACGTCAAGCATCCGGGGATCGACGTTAACCAGCGTAGTTAACCGATCCCGAAAGCGGACACGCTCAATCTCCAGATAACCATTCAAAAACTCCATCTCCTGCTGCAGTGTGACTTCCTGTGTCCCGGCATTTTCGAGGGTCAGCCGGAGGAAATCGCCCAGGCGAGTAATCATGCTGCGCGCCGCGGGGACATCTTTATTTAGCAACGCCGAAATTGAATGAAGCGTGTTAAAGAGAAAATGCGGGTGCAGCTGCATCTTTAGCGCTTCGAGTTGTGACTGCACGAGCTCGGTACGCAGCCGCTCCGCCTGCAATCGACCCTTTCTGTAGCTGTTGTAATAGTTGATTACGTGACTCATCAACAGCAAAAGCCAATAGATACAAAGCTGCCTGTCGAGATTAAAAAATACGTATTGAAAATCTCTGAACGCTGTGATGTCTGAGGGGCGGCCCATGAATGGCATGAATATCATGAAGTGGATGGCGGACATCAGTCCCACTAGCGCCACCCCTCCAAATGCGTGGAACAGAATTCGGCTGCGCCAGTTTTGCCGCTCAATCCGAAAACGTCGAGCGAGCCACAAAACCAACGGAGTCGCCAGCGCCCAGAGATAACAGATCGACATCTGCATGAACAGCACTCGGCCAAGCAAGGGTCGCTTCTCCATATAGGCCGTTTGGACAAAAATCTGGCTCGTAAAAAAGAGCCCAACGAGCGTCCATGCGCCCCAGATCAGTGCGAGCCGAAACCACCAAAGCTTGAGAAGCCGTGCGACGCTCGACGAGGCTTCAGCGGAATCAAGTGTGTCGTCCGTGATCGTCATCATTAACTGCCAACTATTTAAACGAGAGCCTCGGAGGAAGGTTGCAACTTAAAGTCATGACGCGACTGTCTTCCGGCAGATTAGCGCTGGAGGTAACTCAATGAAGCAGTTTGTCCCAAGCTGTCGTTTGCTAGCCAAAGTTTGTGACAAAGTGGCCTCAGCCAGTGGTGAATCGGCTTCTGGGCCGCAAACAATGTCGACTCACGTTCAGTAACTTTCAGGTAACGAAGGACCCCTTTCAACCCTTAATGGCACTTACCAACCATAAATCACTCAACCACAGTAACCTCTCAGCTGAGGTTGAATGCTTTGGTTCAATGGGGTCCTCCGGCTCATTTTTGTTTGGGGCTCAATCCTTTGATGATCTCTCGAATTTGTGCGGCGTCCTTGGCCTTCGGTTCCAGGCGCAAATATGTTTCCAGCTCGGAAATTGCCCGCGCCTTATCGCCACGTTCGCTATACAGAGCACCGAGGTAGCGATGTGCGAGGTTAACTTCCGCACCGCCGAGCTCGAGCGCACGGCGCAACTCCCTTTCGCCCTCATCATCGCGGAACAAGCCCAGTAAGGCACGGCCCCGGTAGAGATGAGCCAGCGCGAGCGAATCATTCTTCTGAATCACCAGACGAAATTCCGACTCAGCGGAAGGATAGATCTTCTGCTGCAGAAGCACGAAGCCATAGTTTAGCCTCGTGCTAAGAGCATCGGGGACGAGTTTCAAGGCTGCGCGAAGTGCTTCAGTCGCTTCTTTATAACGGCCTAGCTCCATATTCTGAACTCCCAACTCATTCCAGGCGACTGCAAAGTTCGCATAAAGCGCGAGCGCCTTCGTCAACTGTTCTATAGCCCTCTTGTGATCGTTTGCTCGCGCAGTGACAAGCGCCTGTGTGTACAACTCTCGCGCGACGTCTGGAACGTTTGCTAGCGAACCATCCAATGTGTGAGCGTCGTTGATAGGCGCGGTCCTCGGACGAAGTTGAATGCTAACAGTCATCGTCTGGCCGAGACGTCTTGTGCCAGTATCAATGAGGTCGACTTTCTCGTCCGTAATCTCATACTCCCTCCCAGCATCGATTGTCAGGTGATAAGTTCCATCAGTGAGGCGGCGGAAGACAAACGAGCCATTGTCGTTCGACATCGTTGCTGAAGCACCTCCTCTTACACTTGTCATTCGAATGGTGACTCTTTTATCGAGCGGTCGGCCGGAGGGATAGTAGATCTGACCCTGGATTGTGTTCCTACCTCCCAATCCTGGATTACCTACATCGGTGTCGATACCCGGATCCGATTGGCCGCGGATGAGCGCAGCGCAACCGATAACCAGCAGTGTGGCGGCAAGGACCAAGCGGAGAGCAAGAAAGGGAGACACGGAGATGAGTTCGCGACGGATCTCCCGCCTCTCCTCGTCCCCGTGTCTCATCTCCGCCTCCCAGGATTTTTGTAGTCAATCCACTAGAAGATGAACTTGACTGCTAGTTGCACATTGCGGCGTTCCTCCCGCGCAGCCAGCACCGACGGATTAAGCTGCGTGTTTACGCCTCTAACTCCGCCGATGAAACTGAACGAACTGACATCGTTCTGATTAATCGCCGCGAACAGGTTCGAGTGATTGAAAAGATTAAAGAACTCGCCCCTGAATTGCACCCGGTATCTCTCATTGACCCGGAACGTCTTGTAAAGACCGGCGTCGAAGTTCCAGAAACCGGGTCCGCGAAACGCGTTTCGGTGGGGTGAGTTTGTCGGAAATGGTCCCACTTCTGATGTGCCAGTGATGGGATTGGCAAAGGCGCCCGGAACTACATTACTGAGGTCGATGTAATTGAAGAGGTTTGGCGCGCCAGCTACAGGCGCTGGATTGCCGGATCCACTGAATCTGATTTGCACCGGATTACCCGACGCGTCTACCGGCACGATGCGGTTGCAAGTGGTCACCGCGTTGGTGCAGTCAAATACTGTGAACGGAAAACCTGTCCGCGCATTGAATATGCCCGTGAAGCTCCAACCGGTCAGCACTTGGCGGGCAAGGCCCCGGGTCTCCTTGAACAAGGGAATCTCCCAGTTGTAGCTGAGACTCAGGTGATGGCGCACATCAAAGTCTGCGTAACCGTAGTCGTATTTCGGATTGAACGGATCTGTCAGCCCCAGATTGGTGTTACCCGGTGAGTCACTAAAGGTCGAACTTAGATTGTCTTTGGCGACCGCATAGGTATACCGCGCGGTCAACTGCAACCCCAGCTTAAATAGATCGTTGCTTTGGAGCGAGGCGATCAACGCGTTGTAGTTGGACATCCCGTTGTTGCCGCGCGTATTGATGTTTGTGTATTGACCATTCAACCGGTCGGAGGTCACACCAGTGAATGGATTCCTCGAGAGGCTTCCCAGATAGACAAGCCCTGACCCGGACCGGTTGAGGTTTTCGATACTATAAAGCTTTCTTCCCGCCGAGCCGGAGTATTCAACGGAGGCAACCGTGCCTTTGGAAAGCTCACGCTCGAATGCACCGCTCCAGAAGTGGGCATAAGCGTTGACGATGTCGTTTCTGACAAAGCGCAAACTCGCCGCCGGGATAATTTTGCTGCCAGAGCTCCCTGCCAGCGGGCCGGAGTTACTAAGCGTTATTGGCGTAAAGCCTGCAATGTCCCGCTGCGAAATGATCGAAAGCACTGTGTAACTGGGCGGATTCTGGATCACGTTGAATGTAACGTTGCCAAAATTTCGCTCGTAAGCAATGCCATAACCTCCGCGCACACTTGTCTTCCCATCGCCAAACACGTCCCATGCGAATCCCACGCGAGGTGCGAAGTTATTCTTGTCGGGTTTCCACAGGCTGCCCAGCGAACTGTCGGGCGCAAGTTGAACGCTGCCGTTGCGAATCTGCTCGAAGAGGTTTGCGCCCTGTCCAAAATAGAAGTTGGAATCAAGCTTCTGATTCTTGTTGTGTTGTACGCCGTAGTATTCGTATCGCAAACCGACATTCAAAGTCAATCGCGGGTTCATGCGGTACGAGTCATTGATGTAAGCAGCAAATTCGTTGTAACGATTACTGCGATCAAAAGCAGGCGGACCCACGGGCAAGGTTACCGCCTGTCCGGGAAACTTCCCTTGAGGATCGATAGCGCCCTGAAACTGGCGCATCTGCCCCTGCACAAAGTTGCCTAACGCATCGGAGTAGCTGCCTTGATTTCCCAGACTCTCAACTGCCGTTGCATAGGCGCCGAAGACGCGGTTGTCCTGGATGTACACGTAGTTGCCGCCAAAACGGAACGTGTGTTTCCCAGTCGTGAAGCTGAGATCTTCGTATGCCTGGCCCAGGTTCTGTGGTCCACCAAATGGCAAGCCATTACCCGGTGTGAAAGGCAAATAGCCAGGTAAGGCAATCTGATCATTGCCGATCTGGGCCCCAGTGCCAGGGAAGAAGTAGAGCGTCGGACTCGGCGCCCCGTTGAGCGGATCTTGAACACTCAAGCGGTTGAAAACCAGTTTGGTTTCAGATGCCAAACGCGGTGAGAAAGTATGAGTGAGACTGACGAGTACATTTTGGTTGAAAGTCGTTTGTCCAGTATTGAAACCCTGGTAAGGGCTGGCTGAAGTGAAGCCTGGAAAATCGAGACGGTTCTCAATCGCATAACGTCCGAAGAGTTGACTCTTGCCGTTGATGTTCCAGTCACCGCGGTTAACAGTTTGATATCCATTCTGTGGACTGCCACCGCCAACGTCTTGCGGGATGCTGTAATGAACTTCGCCGAATGCCGGAAGGTTGCCGGGAAGGGCCGCAAAAGCGTTAGTAGCCGTAAACCCAGCCGCCGCCCCACCGAGCGTTGACGTTACGTCATTTACAGTGAGTATTCGACCGTTGATTTGCGTAGCGAGCGGGAAGGTCGTAAAGAAGTTGCGAGTATTGGCGTTCGAAGCGGCAAGCAGTTGAGGCGTTGGCACCAGGTTGATCGACTCTGCATTGCTGCGAACGCGAATCCACTCGGTACTGCTGAAGAAAAACAATTTGTTCTTCAGTACCGGACCACCGACTGAATAACCAAATTGGTTGCGATTGAAGTGGCCTTTGGCGATATCGTTTGCATTATTGTTGAAGCTGTTTGAGGCAAGTTTGGAGTTTCGGTTGAACTCATAGAGTGAACCATGAAATTCGTTGCCACCGGACCGTGTCGTGACATTCACAATCCCACCAGACGCGCGGCCATACTCCGCCGAGAAGTTGCTCGTGATGACGCGAAATTCGCCCACCGAGTCTAGCGGAACCTTTTGTCCAACGGTGGCCAGATAGGCATTAACGTTCTCTCCGCCATCCAGCAGGATATTTGTGCTCGCAGCGCGCTGACCATTGATAGCATAGCCGGCGCCGCGGCTGGTGGCGCTGACACCGGAGGTGTTTTCTACTTGTCCCTCGCCCGACACGTTTCCAGAAATACCGACAAGATCATAAGGGTTACGTGTGATCGTGGGCAGCTCGCGCAGCTGTGTTCCTGAAACAACACTGGAGAGCTGTTGCTCCTGGGTGTTGACTTCCACGCCTCCGCTGGCAACGACATCGACTGTGCCGACGGCGACTTCAGCTAGGCCTAACACGGTGTCGATTGAAATTCTTGATCCGACTGTCACCTGCACACGTTGTGTGCTCGGCTTAAAATTTCTCCCTGTGACAATAAGGTCATAGAGACCGGGCTGAAGATTCGTAACGGAGTAAACCCCTTCGTCGTTTGCTGTCGCCGTGACCTCACGGCCGGTGTTAACTGACTTTAGGGTTATTGCCGCGCCTGGCACAACGGCACCGTTTGGGTCGGCTACCTTTCCAATGATTTGGCCCGTTTCGGCCTGGCCCATCGCAGTGCTTGCCATCAGGGTTATCGCGAATACGACTGTTAGAAAGGCTAGTCCTCCAGTTGCAGCCGTTTGTTCTGATCTGATCTTCCTCATGATAAATTTCCTTTCTTGCTCTAATCTTTTTCGATTGATTCAATCCACTGATTTACCACTACTGGGGAGTTCGTCCGTTAGACTCGGGCTCTACGAATTCTCGTAAGAGTCGTGAAGCGTTCCCTTTTGCCACCCTTTCATGGCGCAACGATCATGCCGACACTACGCCTACCTCGCGTCGCTCAATGAATCTCAACTGAACGCAACTGAGAAATGCAGTTGGTCCATCGAAGAGATCGCGGCTTTCGGATTTTGTTCATCGGCAATCTTGCGAGAATTG
>Ga0070699_100000195_pt1 | contig 59336 bp, 54 predicted proteins | sample KBSK1503metaG_FD_65473 | JGI IMG/M metagenome (GOLD analysis project Ga0070699, IMG submission 65473) | Corn, switchgrass and miscanthus rhizosphere microbial communities from Kellogg Biological Station, Michigan, USA - KBS K1-50-3 metaG | ecosystem: Host-associated > Plants > Roots >... | reverse complement strand
CACATCGCGAGATCGTCGTCCACGACCAGCACCTGGGAGTTCTGACTCATTGCCCTTGTCCTTCTGTCCAGCTGTCCCGGACGGGCTCCGTTGAGCAAGCGAAATGCCATCAAAGTAAATTGTTGGAACACAAGGGAAGAATTGGCGGGAAAGGAAATCCGCGGGCACGAAAGTGGAAACGCGTTGTCCTTGTGGTATCGCGTTTCTCTTTTAGGGCCGATTCAGGGTCGGCCTTTACGTACTATGGACGCTCGATTCCTGTTTCTTTGATCTTGTTGAGCAGCGTCTTGTAGCTCACGCCAAGCAACTGGGCCGCCTTACGGCGGTTCCAATGAACCTGGCGCAGTGTCTCGCCGATGACCGTCCTCTCGGCGTTGAGCGCCGCCTCGCGTGCAACGTCGGAGAGGCGGCGGCCATCCTGGCTCGGTGGCGGTGGCACATCATCCTCACCGTCGTCATCGTCGTCGTCGACGGACGGCGGCACGACGGCCGCGGACGGCGGTGTGCCGAACGTGGACGGCGACGCGCTATGTGTCGGCGGCGCGTGATATGCCGGCGGCGCCGGCTCGACCGGGGGCAGATTCGGTATAAGGCGGGGTTTACTGAGCTCGCGCGATACGAGCGCCTCGTCCTGCAGGATCACGAACCGCTTGATCATGTTCTCGAGTTCGCGGACGTTTCCGGGCCACTCATACGTCACGAAACTCTCGCGCAGGTCGTCGGAGAGTGTTCGGACCGGACGGTTGTAGCGCTGCGAGTATTTCGCGATGAAGAAGTCGGTGAGCTTCAGGATCTCGTCACGCCGCTCGCGTAGGGGCGGCACGTACGCCTCGATGACCTTGAGGCGATAGTACAGATCCTCGCGGAACTCGCCGCGCGTCAGCATCTGTTCGAGGTCCCGGTTGGTGGCGGTGACCACGCGGACATCGACGTTGATTTTCTTGTTGCTGCCAAGTTTGGTGAACTCCGCATCCTGCAGCACGTGGAGCAGCTTGGCCTGGAGGGGCGGCTTCATCTCGCCGATCTCGTCGAGGAAGATCGTTCCCGAGTGCGCCTGCTCGAATTTGCCGATGCGCGTGGTCGCCGCGCCGGTGAATGCGCCTTTCTCGTGGCCGAACAGCTCGCTCTCGAGGAGCTCCGCGGGGAGCGCGGCGCAGTTCACCTTCACGAACGGCCGCTGCTTCCGTGTCGAGTGCTGGTGAATCGCGCGCGCGACCAGCTCCTTGCCCACACCGCTCTCGCCGCGAATGAGCACGGTCACGTCGCTGTCGGCGACCTGCTCGATGATCAGGGCCACCTGGCGCATGGCGGGGCTGTCGCTCCAGCCGATGAACGCGTCACTCTGATCGTCGCTGAGCTGCCGCCGCAGGTCCGTCAGCTCGTGGACCAGCCGATTGCGTTCGAATGCCTGTTTGATCGCCGCGTCGAGGGCGATTTCTCCCAACCCCTCGGGATCGTCCGGTTTGACGACGTAGTCGGCTGCACCGAGGCGCACGGCTTCGACGATCGTCTGCGCGTGCTCGCGGCCCGACAGCATGATGACCTGCAGCTCGGGGCGTGCCGCCTTGAGCGCCTTGAGCGTCTGCAGGCCATCCATCCCGGGCATGGCGACGTCGAGCAGCACGATGTCGGGTGGCTCGCCCTGGCGTATCGCTGCCACGATTTCGTCGCCGCGTGTATAGGAGCGCGCTTCGTACCCGCGAAGCGCAAGGAAAGTGCGAAGGTATCCCGCGAAACCCGAATCGTCATCGACGACGGCGATCATCGCCGGGCGACGATCGGTGGTCACGGTTCCGCTCGCGTCAGGCCCCGTATTGGCCTCTGTCGGCATTCGTTGTCCTGTCCCTTAGGTTCGAAGAGGTAAGCGGAGTGCGGAGCCTGCGCGCGCCCGTTCGCCCGGTGCTGACCAGAGCGCGCCGCCGAGCGTTTCGACGACGCGCCGTGCGACAGGAAGCGCGAGACCGAGGCCGCCGCGCCATTCGTCGAGGGGCGGGGGGGCGCCGCGTGCGGCCTGCAGCAATGAGGGAAGAATCGCTTCGTCACCGACCGTCAGGATCGCCCACGCGGGGGCAGTGTCGGCCATAACAGAGCATTCCGCCACGATCATGCCGGGTTCGCCGCGTTCTCGTAAGGCTGCGTGAAGCAACGTCGTAATCGCCGCGGAGAGCCTTCCACGGTCGCCTGTCACCACGATCGGCCGATTCGGCACACGAACGTCCAGATGCACGCCGCGGTCTTCGCCTTCATGCATAGCGCTCGCCAGCTCCGCCACAAGCGCGGCCATATCCACTTCGTGCCGAGAGACGGCGAGCTCTTTCGCTTCGAGCTTACCGAGGTCGCTCATCTCCGCGACGAGCGCGCTGATGCGCGCGCACGAACGTTCGGCTTCCTCCAGCATTTTCCGTTGTTTGTCGGTGAGCGGTCCGCCGTGCTCCTTCAACACCATCCGCAGGTATCCGCAGACGACCGTGACCGGCGTGCGGAGTTCGTGCACCGCAAGGGACATGGCGCGCGGAAAGCGATCGTGTTCAAGAGGCTCGTGGATGGTCTCGATATCGTCAAAGAACCCGACGCAGCGACGCCGGTGTCCTCCTCCAACCGGAGGCTATCACGCATGCACCACGGGACAACCTCGGCTGTGTACGCTCGTCGGCGGAAAAATACTTCCATTTGGGGATGGCATATCACTTGAAGTCGAGGCTGGACGGTCAGGAAAGATCGGCCGGGAGCCGCGTTTCTGCGGGCGTATGGCTCGCATTCATTCGCGCCACTCGGCCGGCCTTTCTTCGTGTTTCCACGTCATAATGTTCGCATGCTGATACGAAAAGCTCCTGACCTCCGCTTCTCGGACATCACTCCGAAATCGCTGTACGTGCGGCGGCGTGAGTTTCTCCAGACCGCGGCGGGCGCCGCGCTCGGCGCGGCAGCGACCGCCATCGTCCCGCCGTTTGCCGCGAAGGCCGAGGCGCAAGGGCAAACCAGCGCGCACGGGACCAAGCTTGCGAACGTCAAGAAAAGCCCGCTCAGTACGGCCGGCGAAGCGCTCACGTCGTTCGACGACATCACCAGCTACAACAATTTCTACGAGTACGGGCCGTACAAAGAGGATCCGAAGGCCAATGCGTGGCGCCTGAAACCGCGGCCCTGGACGATCACGGTCGAAGGGTTCGCGGCCAAGACGGGTACGTTCGGCTTCGAAGAGTTCACCAAGCCCTACACACTCGAAGAGCGCGTCTATCGCATGCGATGTGTCGAGGCCTGGTCGATGGTGATTCCGTGGGTCGGCATCCCGTTGAAGGACATCATCAACACGTTCCAGCCGACCTCGCAGGCCAAGTACGTCGAATTCGTCACCGCGCTAAACCCGGCGCAGATGCCGGCGCAGACCACGCGGTCGCTGCCGTGGCCCTACGTCGAGGGGCTGCGCATGGACGAAGCGATGAACCCGCTGGCGATTCTGGCGGTCGGTCTGTATGAGGAAACGCTGCCGAACCAGGACGGCGCGCCGATCCGGCTCGTGACCCCGTGGAAGTACGGCTTCAAGGGCATCAAGTCGATCGTCAAGATCCGGTTCGTCGATTACCAGACGAAGAATACGTGGCAGGTGATGCAGCCGAGCGAATACGGTTTTTTTGCGAACGTGAATCCCGCCGTGAGCCATCCGCGATGGAGCCAGTCGAGCGAGCGGCGCATCGGCGAGTTCTTCAGGCGCAAGACGCTCCCGTTCAACGGATACGCCGATCAGGTCGCGTCGATGTACGCGGGGATGGACCTGAAGAAGAACTATTGAAGCCGATCGTCCTCCTCAAGCGGGTCATCTTCGTCGCGGCGCTCATTCCCGCCGCGACGCTCATCGTCGGCGCCTTCAGGGGCACACTCACCGCCAATCCAATCGACTACATCACTGACCGGACCGGCGACTGGGCGCTGCGCTTCCTGATGATTACCTTGTGTGTCACGCCACTCCGCCGCATCACGGGGTGGACCCCGATCATCAAGCTGCGCCGCATGCTCGGTCTGTTCTCGTTCTTCTACGCGACGCTGCACTTTCTCACCTGGTTGGTGCTGGACTGGTTCTTCGATTTCCAATCGATGATCGACGACATCGTAATGCGCCCGTTCATCACGCTCGGTATGGCGACGTTCCTGATGCTGCTGGCACTCGCCGTGACCTCGACCACCGCGTCGATGCGAAGGCTTGGGCGGAAATGGACGCAACTTCATCGACTGATCTATGTCGCTTCAATCACGGCGCTGACGCATTTCTGGATGGTAGGGAAAGTGCTCTTGACGGAAGTGACGTACTGGGCCGTGGCGTTGACGGCGTTGCTGGGATTCCGCGTCTGGTGGATCCTCCGAACGCGCGTGCACGCTCGTCCGGCTCCCGCAAATTTTGACGGCAAGAAATCATTTCCTTGAAGCCGTCTGCCTGAGCTTTCGAATTTGCTTGTAGCGCTCGTACGCGCGGACTAAGTTTCGGTCCTGCTGGCGTGTGGGCATGAACACCGAGCCACGAGGATCGGAGCGGATCGATCCGCTGGTGCTGATCGTCGAAGACGATCTTAGTACGCGGACCTTGTACCGCGAGTACCTCCAGCAAGACGGTTTTCGCACCGTCGATGCCCACAACGGACATCAGGCGCTCGAGAAGGCTCGCGATCTTCGTCCCAACGCGGTGCTGACCGATCTCAATCTGCCCGGGATGACCGGATTCGAGTTCTGTCGCGCGCTGCAGCAGTCACCGGCCACGTGGGCCATTCCGATCCTCGCCGTCACCGGTCATTCCGAATATCTCGATCAACCCAATCGTTTCGCCGACGCAGGCATCACGCACGTGCTGATCAAGCCGTGCCCGCCCCACGTGATCGCCTCCGAGCTGCGCCGGCTGTTGAACGGCGACGCGCGGACTACGCAGATCGCCTGATCCGCAATACTTTGGTGAGCGCGTCCGCGAGCACGTGCGGCTCGAGGGGTTTGCCGAGGTGTGCATCGAAACCGGCGGCGAACGCGTGCTGCACGCTCTGCGGATCGGTAAACGCGGTGAGTGCGACCGCTGGAATGTTTCCAAGCGCGGAGGGCAGTGCGCGCACGCGCCGCATGAGCGCGTAGCCGTCGTCGCCCGGCATGGCGATGTCGGTCAGCAACACGTCGGGGCGCCATTCCGACAGGATCCGCATCGCGTCGGACGCGCGACCGGCCGTCCTCACCGACACGCCGTACATCAGAAGCATCGTCGCCACCAGTTCCTGGGTCGACTCGTCGTCGTCGACCGCGAGGACGCGCCGCCCGCGAAGTGTGTGGCCACGCAGCGTCGGATCGGCGTCGTGCAGCGCGGGTCGACCCGTCGGAAGGCGGACGACGAACACCGATCCTGTTCCAGCTCCGTCGCTGTCCGCAGTGACCGTGCCGCCGTGCGCTTCGACGACGTGCCGGACGATCGCGAGGCCGAGGCCGAGCCCGCCAGCGGTGCGCGTGGAGGGCGATTCGCCGCGGCGAAACGGCTCGAAGACGTGCGGAAGAAAATCAGGCGGAATCCCCGGGCCTGTGTCGCTCACGGTGATTTCGACATCGGTCGGGCCTTCGACCGCGTTGACCTCGACGCGCCCGCCTGCCGGCGTGAACTTCACGGCGTTCGCCAGCAGGTTCCACAGGACCTGGCGCAGCCGCGAGGTGTCGCCGGCAATGTCACGGACCGACTCTGCAATCGAGACCTGGACGGTGATCGTCTTCGCGTCGGCTGCGGGCCGGATCGTTTCCACCGCGCCGCCAATCAGATCACGGAGATCGACCGGCGTGACGTTGAGGCGAAGGTTGCCGGCGGCCATCGAGGACAGCTCGAGCAGTTCTTCGACGATCTGCATCTGCGCAGCCGCGTTGCGCTCGATGGTCTCGAGGATGGCCGCCGTTCTCTCGAGGGGCACCGTGCCGCCGCGCAGCATGCGGGTCCATCCGAGCACCGCGTTGAGCGGTGTGCGCAGGTCGTGGGAGAGCATGGCGAGGAATTCGTCCTTCACGCGATTCGCCTGCTCCAGGTCACGAATCAGCTGCGCGCGTTCCCCGGCGAGCGCGCGCTCGTGATCTTCGAGCTGCCGGCGCTCGGTGACGTCCATCACGGCGCCCGTCGCAAAGCGCGGGACGCCGGCGTCATCGAGGATGATCCGCCCCCGGTCCTGCAGCCAGCGGATCTCGCCGCCGGTCCGGACGATGCGGTACTCGAGGCCGTATTCGCGGCGTTCGGCAACCGCATCGTTGATCGCGCCCATGACGCGCGCGTTGTCGTCGGGATGGATTCTCGTGAAGTCCGCGTCGTCCAGCGAGCCCTCGGTCTCGACGGCGTCAAGGCCGAGGATCCGATTCAGGCTTTCGTCGTGAATGGCGATGTTCGTGCGCAGGTCCACGTGCCACGTGCCCACGCCGGCGGCGCCGAGCGCGTTCCGGAGGCGGTGCCAGGCAAGGAGGACGTCCTGCGAGGTCGGCATGGCCTCCCGCGCCAAATGCACAGGCGATGCCTCAGCGGGACAAGCGCTGGTCCAGCTTGCTCGGGGGACCGTGCGTCGAATGAAATTCCGGCGCCGCCGCGGGCCGTTTGAGGCGCTCCATCGCCGCGCGCTGCCTCTCCATCTCGCGTTCGAGGATGGCCGCTTTCTTCTGTAGATCGGTGAACGGATCGACAGACGCCTTGCGTGGGCGAGCCATGGAAACCTCTTTTCAGTTGTCGGGGGGCGAGGTCGACGATTATAACCTCGGCTGTAGCGGATGCAAGACCGTTCACGGATAATTTGCACAGATGTATCCGACGGTCTTCCGCATCGGCAATTTCGACATCACGAGCTTCGGCGTCCTGGTCGCGATTGGCGCGCTGGTCGGCCTCTGGGTATTCGGGCGGGAACTGGCACGCAGTGGCCTGCCGCCGTCGGCGGGCGATGCGGCGATGGCGGGCGTTTTCGGGGGCCTGCTTGGCGCGAAGCTGCTCTGGGTCGCCGAGCATCTTGGCGAGGAGCCGTTCAGAGACCTGCTTTTCAGCCGTGGCGGCATGAGCTGGTTTGGCGGGCTCGCTGGCGGCGTTGGGACGGCTTTGATCGTGATCTGGCGCCAGCGCGTGCCGATTGTGGCGACGCTGGCGGCCGCAACCCCGGCGCTGGCCATCGGGCACGCGATCGGACGCATCGGATGTTTTCTGGTTGGCGACGATTACGGCCGGCCGAGCGACGTGCCCTGGGCGGTCGCGTTCCCGCAGGGCCTGCCGCCAACCACTGTGCCGGTGCATCCCACGCAGCTCTATGAAGCGATCGCGCTGGCGGTGGTCGCGTGGCTGCTCATTCGATGGCGCCGGCGAAACGTGCCCGATGCCGTGGTCCTTGGACGATATCTGGTGCTGGCTGGATCGATCCGCTTTGCGATCGAGTTCATTCGCGTCAACGTCCGCATCGTGGGACCGTTGACGCTGGCGCATCTGGTCTCGCTGGCGCTGGTGATCATCGGCGTGGGAATGCTCGCGTTTCGTCGGGGCGAAGCCTGACAACTCCCAAGAGTTGAGGGTGTTTTTGGGAGTTGGGAGTTGGAGGTTGGGAGTTGACGTGTTAGATTGAGTGTTCCGCCGCAGGTAGAAGTCCTGTCTTGCGGGCCTGTCGCGGGGTGGAGCAGTCCGGTAGCTCGTTGGGCTCATAACCCAAAGGTCGGGGGTTCAAATCCCCCCCCCGCAACCAACCTTTTTCCCCGATAAACCTTGATCGAAACACACCGGCCGCCAGGCCGCGTGTGTTTTACGTGTGGTTCGGTTTCGGAAGATCGCCGCGAACTGCCACAAGTGAGGGCCCGTAAGAACCTCAGCGCAGGCTAATAGTGGAGGCGCACCGCGCAGCAGATACGTTCCCGCGGCCCGTGGGGGAGTTCAGCCTGGCTCGCATAATTAATCCGACTGACGGTGCGCTGCCGCCCCTCGCGGTGGACCTGGCGAGTGTCTTCAGAGCTAGGACACCTTCAGCTTTCGCTTCTGGCTTTTCGCGGCTGCTACGGCAGCCTTGATGCGAGCGTACTCATCCGCGTTGGTATGTAGCGAGGCGAAGTCGACGTCGCGGTAGTTGTTTTTCAATTCGTTCATAAGGTAACTACGACGCGTCGAATGATTGTCGTGAGAGCTCCAAAAGAAGTTCGTCGGCGAGTCACCGTGTTTCGAAGCGACGAGCTTCCACACGGCTGGGGCTTCCCGCGGATCGTACCCAGCAGCAATCATGTACTCGAGTCCGATACGGTCAGACTGGTTCTCCAACTGACGCTGGTGTCCGCTCACGATCGCGCCATTCACCAAGGTGGTAAGGTCAGCGAGGCCGCGAAGTCCATAGGCGCTCGCCACCGCTCCGGCTAAGGCGATTCCAAAGCGAGTCTTCTTGTGGTACCGCTGCTGACGCCAGGTGTGTTCGTGCGTAGAATGCGCGATTTCGTGACCGATGACTGCGGCCAACTCAGCCTCGTTTTCCAGAAGTTCGAGCATCCCTGAATTGACCACGACGATGCCGTTCGGAGTGGCGAACGCGTTTACGCTGTTGTCGATCACAACGTGAAATTGGAACGGGATCTTGCGCGGATCATCAGGTGCCAGGTCGCGCTGGTACGCGGGGATGAGGCGCTGTCCGAGCGAAGCAACGTAGTCCTGAACACCCTGATCGGGGAGGAGTTTGTATTTGCCCGCATGATCGATCTTCAACTCTCCCGGTTTGAGCGCCTGCGCTGGCGTTACCGTCGTCTTGAGCGACCTCCACATTCGAGCCTCGCCGTCGTCAAGATCGTTCGATGAGAACTCGATTCGTTCGGCGATTATCTTCCCGGTCTCTCGGTCGCGTTTTCCGTGATACGTCATCGCCATGCCGACGGTGACTTGATCGAGCGAACGGAGTGCCTCGAACGCCTCCCCCTCAGGCTGTTCGGCGCTCTTTGTGGCGCGTTCTGCCAGTTTCTTCTCGCGCTTCGTCGGCTTAAACAGTACCTTCGTCGCATCGGTGACACGAATCGTTTGACCGTCAGCCTTCAGTTCCCCGGCCCAACTTCCATCGAGAAGCTGGATCCCCTCGGGAACACGTGCGACGAATGCCGTTTGCTCCAGAGACTTGAATTGCTCTAAATCGACCTTGATGGCCTTGGCCTTCAGCTCGCCTGTGACTTCGTTGAGCAGGCCCTTGATCTCAAGCTCCACACCGACGCGTACGTCGTGCAGTTGGAACGTCACGTCCGGAGTGGCGTTCTCAAAATCCAGCGTGAACGCCTCGTCGCGCGTAATCCTGTAGTCCTCAATGTCGAAGTCGGTGGGAGACCGCATATCCGTGACGTACCCGCGAATCTTCACCTCTTTGAGGCGTGTCGTGGTTATTGCCGGCCGGCTGACTTCCGAAGGTGGTGTGATGGGTGCAGCGGGTTTGGCAGCTGATGACGCCTTCGTCGCCGGCGTTGGCGTCGCCGCTGCCGCTGCATGAGGCGTTGGGCTCTCGGGCAAGGATGCTCGAGTTGCGGGTTCCGCTGATCGCGGAGGGAGAGTTGTCGGCGAAGCCTTCTGCTGGACGCTGACGGGCCCGACGTACTTCGCTTCGACGTACCCGGTTCGGTCTCCCCACTGACTCCCGGAAACAGTGACGTTCAGCCAGGTTCCCTCAGTCCGTAGGACACGGACTTCGACGCCAGCCTCCATGAATAACAGCGGGCTACGTTGCGAATCTGGCAGCAAGTACAACGGCGCATTTTCGATGATTCTCGCAATGCGCTGCTGCGCAACCACGCTATCGGGTGCTGCGATAACAACGGCGAGTGTGAGTAACAATCCCGTAACGACGGACACTCGGTAGGAACGCAACCTCATCTATTCAGAATAGACGAGTTAGATATTTCCGCATCAACACTTTGCACAGTTTTTCCGTGAAAATCATCGCCGCGACTGTAGTTGACGCACCCTTCACGAAGACCGTGCATCGGCGAATGTCCGGAGATTTCGCTATGTAGAACTTCTGCGAAGAGCAACAGCTCAAAGCGCTGCAGAGCCTCCGATAGTTCACGGTAGCGAAGCCCTCCGCGCGACGCATGGCTCCGAACGGTCAATCAGAATCGGGCGGGGCGGGGTGTCGGAAGTGTCCAAACTGTCGGTCTCGGTCCCGAAGCCCTCGTTCGATGATGTCGATTAGCCGACTCTACCGCTGGTTGCCAGTGACCAATGGTGCCGCTCGGTCGTCTTGAGATCGACATGCCCCCATGTGAGAACGGACCCGCGTCCCGTTCAGCTTGTCCAGAGATCGGTCATGACGATAGAAGCGCAACCCTGCGCGCGCTCCACTACGCCTAGCATCGCTCACGCGCGACGCACCGTGTTCAGCGTCGCGTCCCATTGTCGCGCGTGCGGGAGGTAGTTCACGCAGCCGTTGTCGGCGTGTTTTTATGATGGCCGCAGGCACTCGCAGCGACGCCCCTTTGTCTTCCGATGCTGGATTTCTGGACTGCTGCATCGCGTGGGTTGAATACATCGTCAAGAGTACGAACTTTCAATTCATGATGGGGCGCCTTCGCTGCGCGCTGCGCACCCGCGGCGCGCACGAGTTGGAGATCCGTACGGCACGATGCCGCTACTGTTACCGGAATTGGGTCGACCTATATCCTCCGGCTAATCGCACGCAGGACGACGAGAGACCCTCTTAGTCGGTTGACGAAACACGGCGCGTCACACCTAGCGATTCGATATGAACGGGCCGTGGCCGACCCTTGGACTCGACCTGAACCCGTCCCGCCACCCGAGCCGATGCTCGGGCATTTGCGCGATGTGTGGACGCTCCACGGCATCATGTCGATCGCCACCGCATGCATCTATCGCCCGCCGCCATTGAGATGCCCGTGTCGGTGAGAGCATCGTTTTGAAGCTGCTCAAGCTGAGATATCGTCGTTCACAATTGAACATACAGGAATTCTCAAGTCGAAGTACTTTGCAGGAATGGCTCGCTGAGTCGACTGGAGCCGCGACTACACGGTGACCGCCCCGTACGGCATTCGGCGCGCGGGCCTGCAATGCACAGCCGCTAAAAGGACTTTCATGAAAACCGCCTTGTTGGGTCTCATCGCGGCGCTGGCGATTTCGTGTAGCGGCGGCAACGGTGACGATCCGAGTCCCACCGGGCCCACCACCGGGGTCCCTTCCGCAGGTGCGCTGGAGGAACCCACGAACGCAGATTGGGCCGAACTTGGCGCAGATTTGGCCGCGATAGCGATCGACGGGTTGAAGGAAGCGCTTGCGTCTACGACGGCTTCCATCCATTCACCCGCCGGACCACGGGAATTCGCGACACGCTTGTTCCCAATGCCGCCTCGCAGCCGTGCGTTCGAGGCCACCTACTGGTGCTGCGGCGCCTTCGGTCCGGATTCGATGAGCCGTCTGTCAACGTTCGGCGAATTAACAACCGTCGCCAACAACCCGAATCGGCTCGACATCCAGAACCAGCTGCGGTCGCCTGCGCCGATAGACTGGTTTGCGAGAGGATTTCTCTGGGAGGCGAATCTCTCGAGCGGGCTCCAGTTACGATCCACACTTACTGCCTCCAACCAGCAGATCCAACCGGCTCAGACGTTCCAGCTTACCGGCTCGATGACCTATTCGGGCAAGTCGGGATCACAAACGCCGAGAACCGCGGTCATCAATCTTTCTCTGCAGTACTCGAATTATGAGGCGCCGCAGCCGCCCACTGCGACGGGACAGATGGGAACCGTGAGCTTCACAAATATTGCCTTGCCGATCCGCCCCAAGCCGACTCGCGGGTGCCCCTGCCCCAATGGCGGCGCATGCGACGCCCCACCGAATCCCGGGTGCTCTATCATGTGCAAGTAACGGCGCGGCGTACATAGCCGCGCGTCCATCGGCGCCTTGGTGTCCGGGAATCAACCGCCCCCCACGACTGCGAGTTCGTGCCCGCACGAGAGATCCCCGTCGAGGCGGTCTTACTCGGGATGGGAGGGGTTGGGGCGCGGGCCGAAGAGCGCTATTCGCGTAAGAATCCGTTTACTCGAGCATTAAGCTGCGGTCCACGAAAACTCCAAATTCAGCGGGTTGCCGGCCCCCGTAATTCCCTTCAGCAGAAGATCAATCGCTACAACAATTGCGGCACCGCGATCTTGCGGACACGATTTGAACCCACGTCGTCCGGAGTTCGATCGCTCATCGCTTTTTCCCTGGATCGGGTCCGCGAGACACGACGCGCATATCCGCCAGAAGAACGCACGGGCCCTAACTGTCACGGTCGCCTGCACCGTGTTCGGCACGGTCAGCGGCACGCTACCGGGAATAGCGCTAGGTGGCGCCTGGGAAACACGAAGGATCGCTGTGCTCACAGTAGGTAGTTGGGCTGGCACCGAGATACTGAGAGGGGAGCCGCCCGTCGTGCGGCCACCACATACAAGCTAGTCGGTATTGAGGGTTGCGGGCCCCCGAAATGCCACCTGATGTGAAAGTCCGCAAATGTTTTTCGCGGGTCTTCTTGTGTACCCGGGGGTCGATTCTCTGACCTCGCAACCAACGATGTTTGGCCGAGGATGGACGGCGGCGCGAACAGTCCTTCTCACGATCCGAGCGCGGCGCTCGGCCTCTACACGACCTGCTCTTTATCCTCTAGAATTCGATCATGCGCGTCGCGATCATTGGACAGCAGGCGTTTGGCAAGAGCGTTCTGGAGGCGTTCGTCGCTCGCGACGACGAGGTCGTCGGCGTGTTCTGCGCTCCTGAGAAGGAAGGCGCGCGACCTGATCCACTGCGTCTGGCGGCGCAGCAACTCGGCGTGAGGGTCGTCACGTTCCCCACGCTCAGGGCGGCCGCCGCCGAAGAGGCGTTGGCCGCGCTCGGCGCCGATCTGGCGGTCATGGCCTTCGTCCATCAATTCGCGCCGCCAAACTTCGTCAACGTCCCCAAGCATGGAACCATCCAGTACCATCCGTCGCTCCTGCCGAAGTACCGCGGCCCGTCGTCGATCAACTGGCCATTGATCAAGGGCGATCGACAGACGGGCCTGACGATCTTTCGACCGACTCACGGACTGGACGAGGGCCCGATCATCCTGCAGAAGACCGTCGAGATCGGATCCGACGACACGCTGGGAACCGTCTACTTCGATCGCCTGTTTCCGATGGGCGTCGCCGCGTTGCTCGAAGCGGCGGATTTGGTCGCGTCGGGGCAGTCACGCGAACGTCCCCAGGACGAAACGCAGGCGACGTACGAAGGCTGGTGCCGGGACCCAGAGGCGCAGATCAACTGGTACGCCCACCTGGACGCCATCTACAATCTCATCCGCGGCTGCAATCCGTCACCCGGCGCGTGGACGACCATCGGCGGATGTCGTGTCCGCCTGTTCGATGCTCGAAAACATGTCGCGCGCCGCTTCGGCGACGTCGCCGGAAAGGTCGGCGAAATCTGCGCCGTTGGCGATCAGAGCTTGCAGATCGCGGTGCAGGGCGGACGCCTGGAAGTGTTCAAGGTGCGGGCCGACGGCGGCGAGAAAATGACGGCGGCTGCATTTGCGGCGGCCGCCGGACTGAAGCTCGGATCGAACGTGAGTATCGCTATCGATCAGTCGTACTCGTAATCGTCGCGTCCTTCCTTGGAATCCCACTCCCGATTGGTCGGATCGCGCCAGCGTCGCCGCGCCTCGACCGCGACGTCGAAAGTACCCATCAGTGACGACCTCCGGCAATCGCCGCGATCAGCTCCTCGAGCTTCGCGCTCGGTTCAGCCTGGTGCCGCTCGATGAAGTCCGCCTGGTTGCGACCGGCAGCGCCTCATCATGACGGCCCATGCGAGAGTACACGCCTCCGGCGGGATACAGGGTCACGAGATAGTCGGGATCGATCTCGAAGGCCTTGTCGAATTCACGCAGCCCTCTTCAGACCGTCCTCAATTCGGGCACGTGAACTGCGTGGCGAGGTACTCTTCGACGCCGTCTTCCTCGATCGCCTCCAACAGGCGAGCGACGGCGACCAGATGTCGTTGCCGGAGGGCCGCAAGCTCGCTCAGTAGCTGAGCGGATCCGCCGACGTTCGCCAGATACTGATCCCCGTCTGGAAACGTGAGCCAATCGTTTTCGGGAAACGCGACGCCCGCTCGCGCCGTCGTCGGCGTGCCGTTGTTCTTGAGCGGTGAATACGAGGCGCGCGGTTCGTCCTCCACCGCCGCCGAAAGACCCGAGATGAACCGTCGTTTGCTGACGGCCGGCTGGAGGAACAGCATCGAGTTGTTTGTCAACGAGCCTGGGAGATCGACCTGCGTGAACCCAGCGAACAGCCCGCTGAACAGCGCCTCGTCGATCGTGTCTAGGTGCTCGAAGAAGGCTTGCGCTTCGTCGCCGCTCAACATTCCCAAGAACGTCACGAGGATGTAGTCGAGCGGAAACGCGTAAGCCTTGAAATTGTCCGGACTGAAATGCGCAGTGCTCCCTTGGCTCAGCACGTAGCCAAGCGCGTTGCCGAGCACGTCGACGTCCGCCTCGGTCACCGAGCCCGCTCCAGAGTCCTTCACCGTGAACACGAATGATGGGTTGGTGCCGCCCTCGAAGCCGCCGGCGGCAACGACGACGCGCGTGTTGGTGGATGTGACCGAGCTGATGGTCGCGTTCGCCGTCAGCGCGTCGATCACGGAGTCGACCACGCGACACTCGCCGAGCAGTCGCTGACTCCAGCGCTCGAGGTTGGCGTAGCCAATGCTGCGAATCGTGACGACATCGTCCTCACCGACGACATCTCTGTTCGGAACCGTCTCGATCGACATGTAGGTGACGGCCGACGCTGTGTGAGGGCACAACAGCAGGAGGAAGGCGACTAAGTAACCAATCGTCCGGCTCGTCACGCAATTGAATGAGGTCCGCATTACGATGTTCCAGTCGAGGGGAAGGGCGGCCATCTTATCTCAGACGTGTCACACCCGCGCGAAATTCAGCGCCATGTTTTGATCTGTCCGCCTAGCTTACTCACGCGCGAATCTCCATGACGTTGCAAACATGGGCGCACGTCAGACATCTCGTTCGTGATCGTTTCCGTCCACCGCGAGTTCATTTCCGCGGGCCCTGTTACACGCAATCGGCTCCGCGATCGCATGCGTGCCCGGCGCGCAGCTTCAATGTTCTGCCTTTTCTGTCCGGCGAAGACGACGACGCCCGACAGACGTTCATGTTCTGCTTACTTCAGCTCGACTCGAATCGTGTGGATCTCCGACTTGCCGACGTTGCGCAGGACGTGCAGGCTGGCATCGCTCCAGTTGACGGTCCCGGCTTTGGGCTCCGACCGGACCCATTGGCCATCGGGGAGAATGCGCGTTTCGGTCATGTTGTTGGTCATGTACACGCTGACGCCGCGCAGATGGCGATGAGGCTTCTCTTCAGCGCCCGGGGGAATACGCGCATCGATGACCCGGACGAAGGTGTTCTGGAAGAGCAACTTGTAGTTCTCGGGGATCACCTTCAGCACATCGTCGTCCCCGGGCTGGGATAGCGCGGGAAGGGCAAGCACCGCGAGAATGGCCAAGACACCGCCGGCTACGACCCATCTGCGAATCCACCTGGTCATAAGGGCTCCGAGGAAAAACCGACTGCACGTCGTGAAAGACCCCAATGCTACATGTGACCACACCCTCGCAGCGCGCAAGAACATGATCGCGCAGGGGAGAGACGATGAGAAAGAATGCGGGAAAGATGGGCTCGCGACCAACGTCGCGCCGTACCTGCGGTGATCGGGGAGTCTAAGAGCCCAGCTTCTTAGGCTTGCCATCCTGTGGAGCATTGGCGAGTGTTCCGCGGAGCGCAGCTGCCTGATGCGTCTCGCGGACCTTGCGGGCGATATCCGTCAAACCGGCAACGTCGAGGATGACCGAGGCGGATCCGTCTGGTTTCCGTTCTGTCGAGTGCGGCCCATGCATCTCGGCTTTCACTGCGCTAATCGCAGGCGCAAGGGTTTCCTCGGTCTTCGTGATCGCGATCACCGCTTCGGCTAGGACCTGCGTCTGCGTTTCGAGTTTCGTGAGTCGATCCTCGTCGTCTGTCTCTTTATGTGCGAGTGTATCGAGGTCCTGTTTTATGGCGTCCACGAGGGTTACGACCTGCGCCTTCGACAGTCGGATGAATTCATCGTCGGAGAGTTTGGTCAGCAGCCGAGCAGCTTTGGTGTCTGTGTCGCCTGGGAGGTCGGCAGCCATGATTTCAGTGTTTTCTCAGTGATTCGATGTTTTCAGTTACAAGGAACTCGACCCTAACACAGGAATTGTCGAGCCGATGCTCAGTATTGAACACCTGCGATGCATTGACGAATCGGCTTGGCTGCACTTCATTTTCATCGCTGGGCGGTCTGTAGGTTTTTGGATGACATAGACATTGGTCCCTTGCTCCACATGCCGTCGCACATTTACATGCGCCTCGGCGCCTATCAGGCCGCATCGCTGGTCCAGGGACCGGAGCGCCCAGCTGCGGTGCTACGATTGCCCGACATTTGTCTTTCGCCGACCTCGCACGAGGTCACGTACGCGGGGCATGAGGGAGACCGTGATCCAAGTGACGAATTGCGAAGATAGAGCGACTCTCTACCGTGCTGCCTTCCTGGCGCTGATCGCGGTGTGTGTGTGTTCGGGCCCGGCCCGCGCCCAGACGCCGGCTGCGCCGCCCCCGGAGCGGGAAGGATCCGCGGAGTTCGCATTTGTTGGCACGACGGGCAATTCATCCACGCAAACGATCGGCCTTGGCGGCGAGCTCATCTACCGTCCCTCCCCGTGGGAGTCGAAGTTCAGGGTGAGCTACGTGCGGAACGAGGCCGAGGATCAGCTCCGAGCGCAGGCATTAGTGTTGACCCTCCGTGCGGGCCGGCCGATCAAGGATCGCCTGTCCGGCTATGCACAATACGGGTACCAGCGCGATCGATTTGCCGGAATCTTGAACCGCAACACGATTGAAGCCGGCGTCGCGTACTCGTGGATCGACCAGGCGCCCCACAAACTGATCGTGGACGGCGGACTGGGCTACGCCAATGAACACCGGCTCGTGGGGAACAATCTGTCGACTGCCACGCTGGCAGCAGGTGGCCTCTACACGCTGAAACTGTCCGAGACCAGCGAACTGACCGAGGACGGCCACTTTGTGTCTTCGCTGTCAGACGGGGACGACTGGCGCTACGGGAACGTCATCACGCTGACCGCGAAAGTGACGACCCTGTTCTCATTGAAGCTGTCTAACACGATCCGCTATGTGAACCTTCCGGTATTCGGCTTCAAGAATACCGATGCCGTGACGGCCGTCGCACTCGTGGCGAAGTTCTAAGGACACGAAGAGATGCCTGCGTGTCCGGCCCAAGGATCGCGCTACACTTTGCGCGACGATGGACACAATTGAACGCACGAGGCCATGGTGGCTGTTGCCTGTGGGCCGGATCCATCCGCTCTGGTGGAGCGGGATTGGCGCCCTGTTGATCTGGATCGATTACGTTGTCGGCCCCTTGGCGCAGTTTCCAGTGCTTTACGTCATTCCCGTAAGTCTGGCGGCATGGTATTCAGGACGGTGGCCCGCTCTGGCATTGGCCACCGCCGTGCCCCTGGTTCACATCATGTTTCTGGTAACGGTGTGGGCAGGACCCGGTGAAGCGGCCACTCTTATTCCGGCGACGATCTTTCGGGGGGCGGTCATTGCGGTCATGGGACTCTGGTTCGCCCGGCTGTCGGAGCACGAACGCTCCCTGCATCGGTACGTGTTGAGGCTGGAAGGACTGTTGCCCATCTGCTCGTTCTGCAAGAGCATTCGAAACGAGGTGGGTGACTGGGAACCGCTGGAGGCGTTCATCTCCACGCGGTCTGAAGCCCAGTTCTCGCACTGCTTCTGCGCGAATTGTCTGCAGAGGCAGTACCTGACGCGCAAGCGGTAGAGCGCTGGAGCGCTTCCTCGAGATGATCAGTTGAGGCGGACGAGGCCGCGCCGCGTCGCGATTTTCACGGCCTCAGTGCGGCTCGTCACGCCGAGCTTTTCGAAGAGATGGCCCAGGTGGGTCTTGACCGTGCGTTCGCTGATGTCGAGCTCGCTGGCGATTTCCTTGTTGGACTTGCCGTCGGCCATCAGGCGCAGCGTGGCCAGCTCCCGCGGCGTGAGCTGGACGCGGGTGACCCCCTCCGCCAGCTTTGCGGCTGCCGACGGCGCGAGATAGGTCTTCCCGGCCAGCACTTCGTGGATGCACTCGATGAGGGCGTCTGCGGAAATGTCTTTCAGCACGTACGCCTTCGCGCCGGCCTTCAGGGCACGGGAGATGTCGTCGTCGGTGTCGTACGTGGTGAGCACGATGACCTTGGCGAGTGGATCGCGTTCGCGAATCTGACGCACCGCTTCCACGCCTTCCATCACCGGCATCCGTAGATCGAGCAGCGTGACGTCCGGTCGATGTCGCACGAACGCCTCAACTGCCTCGAGCCCGTTGGACGCTTCGGCGATCACGTGCAGGTCCGATTCCTGATTGATGATGTTGGCAACGCCGGTGCGCAGCAGGGCGTGATCGTCCACGACGAGGACGTTGGCGCGCACGATCGCCGCCGTTGCTGCGTCAGCTGGCGGCATCGGCCGATCCCGGAATCGAGAAGGACGGCGGCTCCCATGCAAGGACCACTTCGGTGCCGGATCGTGGAGCGGTCACGATCGTGAGAGAGGCGCCGATCCGCTCGGCGCGCTCCTGCATGCTCGTCATACCGAAGCCCGTGCCGCGGTGTTCCTTGGCGATGCCGCGGCCGTCGTCCGCCACCGACAATCGGAAGCCGACCGACCGTACCGCCGAGGCCTGGATCGAGATCTGCCGCGCGCGGGCGTGACGCACGGCGTTGGTGAGCGCCTCCTGAGCGATGCCGATAATCTCGCGATCGACGCCGCTGCCGAGTGGCGGCAGATCGGCGACCGTGAGCTCGATCGGGATGTCGGTGGTGCGGCGGGCGAGGTCGGCCATCCGCGTGAGCGCCGCCGCGACATCCTCTCCCTGGGCGGGCTGAGGTCGCAGCGCCGACACCGATCGCCGCGCGTCGATCATGTGCGTGCGCGCCAGATCGACGGCGGTCTCGAGACTCCTGGCGATACCGGGCGGCAGCGTGGCGCCCGAGCGCTGTGCGGCCTGAAGCTGCATCAGGATCGCGCCGAATCCCTGCGCCAGCGTGTCGTGGATGTCGCGCGCCATCCTGTTGCGTTCTTCGAGCACGGCCTGTCGCCGCTCCTCGACACGGCTCTGTTCAGCCGCGCGGCTCTGGTGCAGCGCGAGCGTGGCCTGCTTGGCCATCGCCTCGACCAGTGCCCGTCGCCAGAGAATTTCGCAGTCCGAGGTAGGTCCCGTGGAGAGCGCCACCCATCCGAGGTTGCGCGTCGAGAGCACAAGTGGCGCAATGACAACGGACTCGACGCCCGCTGCGCGATTGAATGCCCGCACGGGCTCAGGGAAGCGTGCGTCGCTCCCCGTGTACTCCACGGTCTCGGTCCACCCTTGCTTGTGCGCCAGCAGGTGCTCCGACACACTGTCTCGCGGAAGCGCCAGCGTTTCCCAGTCCTGGCTCTCTTTCATGACAAAGCGGCCGTCGATGTACACCATCCAGGGATCGCAGCGCGAGCCGTCCTGATCGAGCAGCCATACGCCGCAGGCGTGGCTCTCGGACTCCTCGACGAGCGTCTTTACGAAGGCGCGAAAGAAACCGGTGATGTCCGGCTCGCGGACCAGAAGATCCAGAGCAAGCTGCACGGCGTCACTCTGGATATGCGCCATGCACTCCGCGCGGCGTCGGCTATCGGTCTCGCGAGCGAGCGCCTCGCCGAGCGCCTCGATCGTGGACTGACTTGCGTCTCCTCCGACGACGTCCACGCCGTTCTCTCCTGCCTGCACGAACCCTCCTCATCGGCCGGCGATCCCCCGGCCACCTTGGATTATCCGCCAGATGACGTCACGTATGCGTCCGCCAATGGGCGCAGCGAGACCTCAGCCGAAAGTCGCAGATGGTCGTGGACTGAACGTGTCGCCGGCGCCTGCACCGTTCGAGCGAGCGCCCGGTCGGCCCACTGCCCGATTGTGGTGGAGCAGCGGCGGATGCCAAGCTGGCGCACATGTCAACACGTCGTATCGCCTCGCGCAACGCCTCTCGCGGTCCGTGGGATCGCCTGACTTCTGTCGCCATCGTGGCGCTGACCGTTATCCCAATCGTGGTTCTCCCGGCGTGCTCGCGCACGGCGGCGCAGGCCGCCGATCCTCCGGCGCCCCAGGTGACGGTGGCGGAGGTCGTCTCCCGAGATGTCACCGAATGGGACGAAGTCACCGGCCGCCTGGAAGCGGTCAACGCGGTGTCGGTGAGACCCCGCGTCTCCGGATTCGTCGCCGCCGTCCGCTTCGAAGAAGGCGCGATCGTGCACCGCGGCGATTTGCTCTTTCAGATTGATCCTCGACCTTTCGCAGCGGAAACGGATCGATTGCGCGCGGAGCTCGCGAGCGCGCGCGCGACGGTCCAGCGAGCGACCTCCGAGCTTCAGCGCGCAGGGCGCCTCGCCCAGGAGAATGCCATGTCGCACGAAGAACAGGAGCGGCGCGCCGCCTTCGCGCAGGAGTCGGCCGCTCAGGTCGCTGCGGTCGAAGCCGCGCTGCGCCTGGCGGAGCTGAATCTCGAGTTCACCCAGGTCACCTCTCCGATCGACGGCCGTATCGGCCGCGCGATCGTGACGCCAGGCAATCTCGTGTCGAGCGGGCCCGGCGAGGCGACGCTGCTGACGACGGTCGTGTCAATCGATCCGATTTACGCGTCGTTCGATGCCGACGAGCGCACGCTGCTCAGGCAGGTTGATCGGACCGACGGGGGAACGGGCGCACTTGCCCGGCAGCCGGAACTGCCCGTTCGTCTGGCTCTGGCAAGCGACCACGAGTTCCAGCGTGAGGGCAGGCTGAACTTTCTCGACAACCAGATCGATCCGGCAACCGGAACCATCCGCGGTCGTGCCGTCTTCCGAAATGCCGACCGCAGCCTCATGCCCGGCCTCTTCGTTCGGCTGCAGCTTCCAGGCAGCGGCATGTATCGGGGACTCCTTATTCAAGACCGCGCGGTCGGCACGGATCTCGACAAGCGCTTCGTGTTCGTCGTCACGCCGGAGGGGACGATTGAGTACCGCAGCGTGGCGCTCGGACCCATCGTGGACGGATTACGAGTGGTCCGCACTGGCCTCAGCCCCGGCGATCACGTGGTTGTCAACGGGCTGCAGCGCGTCCAGCCAGGCGCCAAGGTCGATCCGGTCCTCGTCGCCATGGACGACCCGGCAGCCGCCGCGGCCGTCGCCAGCGGGCCTGCCTCGCCGAAGCGCGCCATGCGAGAAGGCGGTGAGAAATGAAGCTTGCGCGATTTTTCATCGACCGGCCGATCTTCGCGATCGTCATTTCACTGCTGATTCTCGCCGTCGGAAGTCTTGCGCTTCTGCGCCTGCCGATCAGCGAATACCCGAGCGTCGTGCCGCCGACAGTCGTCGTTCGAGCCATGTACCCGGGCGCCAATCCGAAGGTCATCGCGGAGACCGTCGCGGCCCCGCTCGAGCAGCAGATCAACGGCGTCGAGGGGATGCTCTACATGTACTCGCAGGCGACGTCGGACGGCCTGATGACGTTGACGGTGACCTTCGGTCTTGGAAGCGATCTCGACAATGCACAGGTCCAGGTGCAGAACCGCGTCGCGCAGGCGCTGCCACGGCTGCCGCAGGAAGTGCAACGCGTTGGCGTGACCACCGAGAAGGCATCGCCCGATTTCATCATGGTCGTGCACCTCATCTCGCCCGACGAGCGGTACAACATGCTGTACCTCTCCAATTTCGCGCACCTTCGCGTCAAGGACGAGATCGCCCGCATAGCCGGCATCGGCAGCGTACAGGTCTTCGGCGCCGGTGAATACAGCATGCGCGTCTGGCTGGACCCAAACAGTCTCGCCTCGCGTCAGTTGACCGCCACCGACGTGGTGCGTGCGATCCGCGAGCAGAACCTTCAGGTTGCGGCCGGCGTTCTCGGCGCGCCGCCGGCGCCGAGCGCGACGACCTTTCAGCTTTCGATTAATGCGCAGGGCCGCCTGACGACGGAAGAGGAGTTCGCCGACATCGTCGTGCGCGCAGCACCCGACGGACAGATCACGCGGATCCGCGATGTGGGACGGGTGGAGCTGGGATCGAGCACGTATGCGCTGCGCAGCCTGCTCGACAACCGCCCCGCCGTGGCCATCGCGATTGCGCAGCGTCCGGGGTCCAACGCGCTCGAAGCGTCGTCGCAGGTCCGATCGCTGATGGAGACGCTCAAGAAGTCGTTCCCCGATGGCGTCGACTATCGGATTGTCTATGACCCGACCATCTACGTGCGGCAGTCGATCCGCGCCGTCGTCGAGACGTTGTTCGCAGCCATCCTCCTGGTCGTGCTCGTCGTGATGGTCTTCCTGCAAACCTGGCGCGCGTCGATCATTCCGCTGGTCGCGGTGCCCATCTCGCTCATCGGCACGTTCGCGGTCATGCTCGCGTTCGGCTTCTCGCTGAACACCCTGTCGCTCTTTGGCCTTGTGCTGGCGATCGGAATCGTCGTCGACGACGCGATTGTCGTGGTGGAAAACGTCGAGCGTCATATCCAGCTCGGCGAGACGCCCATCGATGCGACGCGGAAGGCGATGGAAGAAGTGTCGGGCCCGATCATCGCGATCGCGCTCGTCCTCTGTGCCGTGTTCGTGCCGACCGCGTTCGTAAGCGGCCTGACCGGTCAGTTCTATCGGCAGTTCGCACTGACCATCGCGATTTCGACCGTCATCTCGGCGTTCAATTCGCTGACCCTGAGCCCGGCCCTGGCGTCACGGCTGCTCCTGCCGCACGGCGCGCCCAAGGATCGCGTGCAACGGCTGGCCGATCGCGCGCTCGGCTGGTTCTTTCGTCTGTTCAATCGCTTCTTCACCCGCGCCTCGGTGTCGTACACGTCGGGCGTGGCTCGGGTCCTGCGCGTCGCCGTTGCCGCGCTGGTCGTGTACGTCGGGCTCATCGGGTTGACGGTCCTCGGATTCTCGCGCGTGCCGAGCGGCTTCGTGCCGGTGCAGGACAAGGACTATCTCGTCGCGTTCGCGCAGCTTCCGGACGCCGCCACGCTCGATCGCACGGAAGCCGTGATTCGAAAGATGTCGACGACGGCGCTCGAACAACCTGGCGTGGCAAGCTCGGTCGCGTTCCCGGGTCTGTCGATCAACGGATTCGTGAACGCGTCGAATGCCGGGATCGTGTTCGTGACGCTCAAGCCGGCCGACGAGCGTCCGGGTCTGACGGCAGCAAGCATCGTCCAGGCGCTTAACGCGCGATTCGCGGGGATTCAGGAAGCGTTCGTCGCAATTTTTCCTCCGCCGCCAGTACAGGGGCTCGGCACAGTGGGCGGGTTCAAGCTGTACGTGGAGGACCGAGCTGGCCTCGGCTTCGAGGAGCTGCATTCGCAGGTCCAGGGAGCGATAGGGCAGGGCCGCACTAACCCGACACTGGCGGGGCTGTTCTCGAGCTTCCAGGTGAGCGTGCCGCAGATCGATGCCGACGTCGATCGCGAACGGGCCAAGACCTACGGCGTGGCGCTGACCGACGTGTTCGATACGTTGCAGGTCTATTTGGGATCGCTTTACGCCAACGACTTCAACCGGTTCGGCAGGACCTACCAGGTGAACGTGCAGGCCGAATCGGAGTTCCGCCTCCAGCCCGAACAGATTGCGCGGCTCAAAACACGAAACGCGAGCGGCGCGATGGTGCCGCTCGGATCGCTGGTGCGGGTCCATGAGAGCTACGGCCCCGCCCAGGTGATGCATTACAACGGATTCCCTGCCGCCGAGATCAACGGCGGACCGGCACCCGGCTTCAGCTCCGGCCAGGCACAAGCGGCGATTGCGGGCGTGCTCCGCGATCGGCTGCCGCCGAGTATGTCCTTCGAGTGGACTGAGCTTGCGTACCAGGAAACGCTCACCGGCAACACGATGGCCGTCGTGTTTCCGCTCTGCGTGCTGCTCGTCTACGTGGTGCTCGCGGCCCAGTACGAGAGCTGGACGCTCCCATTGAGCGTTATTCTCATCGTTCCGATGACGCTCCTCTGCGCGATTACGGGTGTCTGGCTGACGGGGGGCGACAACAACGTCTTCACACAGATCAGTTTTCTGGTGCTGGCCGGGCTGGCGTGCAAGAACGCCATCCTGATCGTGGAGTTCGCCAAGCAACGCGAGGAAGCAGGTGAAGACCGCCGGCAGGCGATCCTCGACGCGTGCCGCGTGAGGTTGCGGCCGGTGCTGATGACCTCTGTCGCATTCATCATGGGCGTCGTGCCGCTCGTCTTCTCGACGGGCGCGGGAGCGGAGATTCGGCACGCGATGGGCGTCGCCGTCTTTGCCGGCATGCTCGGCGTAACGGTGTTCGGCTTGTTCCTCACCCCGGTCTTTTACGTGGTCGTCGGCGGGCTGGTCGAGCGTTTCTCGCGCCGTCGTGTGGCCAATCGTGCGGTGCCGGCGAGCGCGATGGTGGAGGGACAATGACCCCGCACATCAAACACGCGCTCGTCGTGACAGCCCTCGTGTTCCTGGGCGCATGCGGCTTACGCGCGCCGTATCAGGCGCCGCCGACGCGGCCGGCCGACGTGAAGAATATGGACCCGGCCCGCTTCGTCGCTCAGCCGTACGATCCTCGATGGTGGAGGCAGTTCGACGATCCGATCCTCGAACAGCTGGAGGCTGACGCACTGCGATCGAACCTCGACGTGCGGATGGCGATCTCACGCGTCAACCAGGCCCGCGCGGTGTTCGATGACGTCGCTCGCGAACGGTATCCGATCGTGCCGGTTGGCGGCAGCGTCGATCGCCGCGAGCAGGTCATCCCCGGCTTCACCGACAAGCCGATCCGGACGTCAACCTACAGCGCCGGCTTCGACGCGTTCTGGGAAATCGATCTCTTCGGCCGGATCCAGTCGGCCGTGCGCGCGGCGTCAGCGACCGCCGACAGCTTTTCGGCGTCGCTCGACGACGTGCGGGTGAGCGTGGCGGCGGAAGTGGCGCGTAACTACTTCGAACTGCGGGGGTTCCAGCAGCAGATCGCGGTCGCCGAGCGCAGCCTCGCCAACCAACAGGAAACGCTGCGCCTGACTCAGGTCCGCCGCGACGCAGGCGTGGGGGAGGAGCAGGACGTTGCCAGCGCGGCGGCGCGCGCGTCGGCGATCGAAGCGAGCTTTCCGCCGCTTCGAACCGCCATTGCGGCGCGCGGCCATCGGCTCGCCGTGTTGACGGCCCGGCGGCCGGGTGAACTCACCGTGGATCTCGCGCCGCGATCGTATGCGCCGATCGCCAAGGCGCTCCCGCTCGGAGATCCGGGATCGCTGCTGCAGCGGCGTCCTGATATCCGCGCGGCTGAACGGAACGTGGCGGCCGCGGCCGCGCGCGAGGGTGTTGCCGCCGCCGAGCTCTTTCCACGCGTCAGCATCTCTGGTTTCCTCGGCTTCCTGGCCGGCCGCGGGAGCATGTTCGGCAGCGCCGACTCGCGAGCATGGGCGGTGACTCCCGCGTTGAGTTGGGCCGGCTTCGATCTGGGCGGCGCGCGGGCACGGCTCCGGGGCGCAAGAGCGGGAAGCGAGGAGGTGGTGGCCGCGTACGATCAGACCGTCCTTCGAGCCCTGGAGGAGACGGAGAACGCGCTCGTCGCGTATCGCGAGGAGCAGGAGCGTCTGGTAAAGCTGACGGATCAGGCGCGTGAGAGCGCTCGTGCCGCCGCGATCGCCCGTGTTCGATATCGGGAAGGCGTCGCCGATTTTCTTGCGCTCCTTGACGCGGAGCGCACGCAATTACAGGCCGAGGATGCCGTTGCGCAGGCCGAGGCGGGCGTGTTTACCGGGGTCGTAGCGGTGTACAAAGCGTTTGGCGGCATCGTTCAGTAGCACCCGTTCGCCATCTCCTTCATGACGAGGATCCCGGATAGTCAATACTCTGGCCCAGGGCCATTTCTTTTTCTTTGATCGTCTCGAGGTCTCCAAGCGCCTTCAGTTTCACGGCGGCCTCCCGGATCAATCGATCCACCACTGCCAGCATTTCCGCTGGCAGCTCGCCCTCCGCCTCGAGGTGAACGAGCTGCAAACTGTTGAGAAAATTGTTGAGGATGTCCTGCACGGTCCTCATCGTCGCTTTGAATACCCGCAGTCGCTGAAACTGGATCTCCTCGTTGAGGCGCGTGAGTTCGGCCTCGGCTTTCTTTCGGCTTGTGATGTCCCGAGCGATCGCAGAAGCGCCGGTCACACGCCCGGTGGGATCGGTGAGCGGCGAGATGGTGATCGAAATATCGACCATCGATCCGTCTTTCCGCCGACGTTGCGTTTCGAATGGATTCCCCGCCTCTCCGCGTGCCGCTTTCTCCAGCATCGCTGCCAGCTCGACGTTCTTCCCGGCGGGAACGATCAGGGCACGATTTCGGCCGATTGCTTCGCTCGCCGTGTACCCGAACAGTCGTTCGGCCCCGGCATTCCACGTGCGGATGTTGCCATCAGGGTCCGTGCTGAAGACGGCGTCGTCCGACGAGTCGACAATGGCGGCCAGACGTGCGCGCGTCTCGTCCGCCTGCTTGCGAGCCGTAATGTCTCGCAACACGCCGGTGAATATCGGCGCCTTGTCGGATTGGATAGCCGTGATGGCAAGCTCCACCGGAATCTCAGATCCATCCGATCGCACTGCCGTGATCTCGAGGAGTCTTCCGAGGAGGGGCCCTTCACCCGTCACGAGGTAACGCGCCAGGCCGGCTGCGTGCGCAAGACGCTGTGGCGGTGGAATGATCAGATCGGCGAGCGCGCGTCCGATGGCTTCGGCTTTCGTGTAGCCGAATGTTCGCTCCGCGGCAGCATTGAACTCGATCACCTTCCCGTCCGCGTCCATCGTGATGATGCAATCGAGGACCGAGTCGAGAACGGCGGCCTTCCGCATCTCACTCTGCCTGAGCGCAGACTCCGGTCCGACGTCACGGTGGCCTGGGGGGTCCACTAAGCCGCAGTATAGTCTCTTCCAGTCGGCCGCCGAGGCGACTCAAAACCCCACTGTGAGCCCCAGATACGCGGCGCGGCCCTGGCGCGACGGGCGCCGGTGGGCGACTTGCCGAACAGGTCCCACGCGATGCCGGTCAGCCGATCCGTTTCGAGTATCGGTTCCCGAGGAGGAATACGAGTGACTCTTCGGGAAGATCTTCCACAGCGTGCTGATGCTCCAACAGGGCGATCGGGTCGGGCACGCCTGTGTCATTCAATAATGAACTCGCCGAGCCGTGGACGCACAGCACGCGCCCACCGCGGACATTTCTATTTCGCTTTGACAACGTGATCGGCTCCCCGTGATCGGCTCCCCATTGACTGTTTCCAACGCAGCGTCTAGAGTCGGGCACGAGGATGAATATGCGTTTTGCGTCAATCGTTTCGGCAGCTCTCCTTCTATTTATGTCGGGCCCTGCCATCGGGCAGGAATACATTGAGTTCAAGAGTCAGCAAGACCATTTTGGGTTGACGTTCCCTGTGCAACCGAAGGTGACTGAGATCACCTATACATCGCAGTTCGGTGCCCCGTTGCGGGCGCGCGTCTATAGCGCCGAATCCGGCCGGAGCCGCTTCATCGCGACGGTGGTCGATTACAGCAACCTCGAGGCGCTTCTCACCGAGAAAGCCAAGTCCTGCCCCCCGGGCGCCGAAACCTGCAGGGGAGGCGGAAGTTCTACCGGGGCGGGGTACTGGAGGGCCGATGTGGCGGGGGCAGTGATTTACGCCACCGCGCAGTTGATGAAGCGGGACGCCAAGGTTGAGTATTTCGGGTGGAACAACATCAACCTCGTTGAAGGGCACCAGCTGACTCTCATCAACAGCGACAAGTCGAAAACCTCGGCTGCGATCTACATGCACGAAAACAGGCTGTACATCCTGGAGGGAACGGTGCCGCCGGGGTATCCGGTGGCGGATTTCTTTCCGCAGTCCGTGGAATGGCTCGATGAGAAGGGTGACTCCATTCGTTATGAGACGTTGTACCACTACGGATTGCCGAAGCCGGCGATCGGCCGCGGGGGCGGAGGCGGAGGCGGAGGGCAAGGTCAAGGTGCGCGTGGCGGGCGAGGCGGCAACCAGTGACCCGGGAGTCTAGAGAGTCGATCGTCCCGTGGAGAATTGCATCATGCGCGTGAGTCCAGTCGTTTCAGCAGCACTCGTCCTGGCCATGTCGGGGTCGGCCTTTGCGCAGGAGTACGTCGAGTTCAAGAGCCAACAGGATCGTTTTACGGTCGTTTTCCCCGCGCAACCGAAGGTGACCGAAACCACGTTCAAGTCTCAGTTTGACTCCGTGTTGCCTGCGCGGATCTACAGCGCCGACGCGAACGGGGGCCACTATTCCGTGACGGTCGTCGACTACAACAACATCCAGGCGATTGCCACGGAGAAAGCCAAGAAGTGTCCTCCCGGCGCCGAAGCGTGCTCGGGAACTGCGACAGATGCGAGCTCGACTGGTGCGGGGTACTGGAAGGCTGACATCGCTGGCGCTGTCATGAATGCGACCTGGATGTTGCAGCAGCGGGATGCAAAAGTGACCTACGTCGGGTGGGCGAACATGGACCTCGTTGAAGGGAACATGGTGTCACTCATCAACAACAAGGACAAATCGCGGACCTCGGCTGCGGTCTACATGCACGAAAACAAGCTCTATATCCTCGAGGGAACGGCGCCGGCCGGATACCCTGTACCGGACTGGTTTCAGCAATCCGTGGGCTGGATCGACGAGAACGGCAACGGGATTCGCTATCTGACGATTTATCACAATGGCTTGCCCAAGCCGGAGATCGCAAGGCGCGGGGGGCAGGGGCAAGGACGCGGACAGGGACAGGGACAGGGTCAAGGGGGTCAGCCGGCGCGCTGATTCATCGGTTTGCGTTGCCCGCAACTGAGATCGCCAGGGCCAGTCAGAATGACTGGCCTTTTTTCTTTTTCCTTGGATTCGTAGAGTCGGCGTCGTGCGCTGCCTGAGGAGGGACGTGAGATGGATCTTCGTTTGACTGGAAAGCTGGCGCTCGTGACCGGCAGCACGGCGGGAATCGGATACGCGATCACCGAGGCGCTCGTGCGCGAGGGCGCACGCGTCGTCGTGAACGGGCGCTCGCAGGACTCAGTCGATGCTGCTGTGGCCGGGCTCAATACGATTGCGCCGAACAGCGCGTCGGGGTTCGCTGCCGATCTCAGCGCCGCGGCCGCGACCGACGAACTCGCCCGCCGCTTCCCCTCGGTTGAGATTCTGGTGAACAACCTGGGGATTTTCGAGCCCATGGCGTTCGAGGACATCGCTGATGCGGACTGGGAGCGATTCTTCCAGGTCAACGTCCTGAGCGGCATCCGTCTGGCACGCCTGTTCCTCCCCGCGATGAAGCGCGCGAACTGGGGCCGCATCATCTTCATCTCGAGCGAGAGCGGCGTGCAGATCCCTGCGGAGATGATCCACTACGGGATGACGAAGACGGCGCAGCTTGCAGTCTCCCGTGGCCTGGCGGAAGCAGTTGCCGGTACCGGCATCACCGTCAATTGCGTCCTGCCCGGACCCACCAGGTCGAGGGGCGTCGGAGATTTCGTCGAGGCGCTGGCGAAGCGGGAGGGAAAAACGTTCGACCAGTTCGAGACGGAGTTCTTCAAGAAAGTCCGGCCGACGTCGCTCATCAAGCGGTTTGCGAGGCCGGAGGAAGTGGCGTCTCTCGTCGCATACGTTGCGAGTCCTCTGTCCTCGGCCACGACCGGCGCGGCTCTTCGCGTCGACGGGGGAGTGGTGAAGAGCGCGTTCTGATGAACGCGAACCCCCAACTTCCAATTTCCAAGGCGCAAGATTCTTCTTGGGAGTTGGGAATTGGGACTTGGGACTTGATCAAGCGGGACCAGCCCCCTGTGTGTTGACATAGACGGCGTAGAGCGACTGGCTCGCGCACATGAACAGACGATTGCGCTTCGGCCCACCAAAGGTGATGTTGGCGCACACCTCTGGAAGGCGAATCCGTCCAATCAGTTTGCCTTGCGGGTTCCAGACGGTGACGCCGTTGTAGCCGACTTCCCGGCCGGCATTGCTGCCGGCCCACAGGTTTCCCTCGACATCGACCCGAATCCCGTCTGGCGCGCACTTCACGCCGTCGATCATGAAATCGCTGAAGAGCGTCGGCCGCCCCAGCCTGTTATTAACGCCGATATCGAACGCGTAGACGCTGCGATCCCCGCCTCGTCCCGTGTCGCCGGGAAACTTCGCGAAGCTGACCACATAGAGTTTTTTGCGATCAGGTGAGAACGCGAGGCCATTCGGATCAGGCAGCACGTCCTCGCTCGCCAGCAGATCGATGCGCCCGCTCGGGTCAACGCGATACACGCCGGTTGGCAGCTCGCGGTGGAAGTTCCCCATCTCCGGCGGTGTGCCGATGCGCGGGTTGACGTGACCGGCCTGATTGAGGCCGGTACCCGCCGCATCGTGCTGCCCTTCGAACATCTGGCCGCCGTAGGGCGGGTCGGTAAACCAGATGCTGCCATCGGGATGCGCGACAATGTCGTTCGGCGAGTTGAGATGCTTGCCGTCGTAGCGTTCCGCAATGATCGAAATCGTCCCGTCGTGCTCGTAGCGCACGACGCGGCGCGTGAGGTGCTCGCACGAGAGCTGGCGTCCCTGGTAGTCGAAGGTGTTGCCGTTGCTGTTGTTCGACGGGTTGCGGAAGACGGTGACGTTGTTGTTGTCTTCGAGCCAGCGCATCTGGACGTTATTGCCGATGTCGCTGAAGACGAGGAACCGCCCGACGCTGCTCCACGCGGGGCCCTCGAGCCAGAGTCCGCCCGTCCAGAGCCGCTTGATCGAGTTGACGGGAACGACCAGTCCATCGAACGAGGGATCCACGCTGAGGATGTCCGGGTCGGTGAAGTACGTCGTGGTCTGGCTGAAGTCGCGCGGCGGGTTCGAGACGACCGACGGCGGCGTGGGTCGCTGCGCGAAAACGGCGTCGCCCACCAGAGCGGCACCGGCAAGAGCCCCAAGCGCTTTCACCGCGCCGCGGCGGGAAATCAGATTCGCGTGTTCTCGTTCGCGCCCGCTCATGATTGGCCCTCTCGCATGTCAAAACGTGCGGCCGTAATTTTAGTGCAGATCTTTGTGGGTGAACCGCACCAGACGTATGATGACGCGCAAACACCGTGACAATCGTGGGGAGGTAGGGCTCATGCGGGGGAAACGTCGTTCGCTCGAGGGCACGCTCGCAGTCGGTTTGGGTCTGGTCTGGATCATGGCGCTGGTCGCAACGTGTGCGCGGACGCCGGCTGTCGAGCAGGTCGCGGTTGACGACGATGACATCGGCGGAGTGGTCATCGGCGCGAGCGGTGCCGAAGCGGGCGTGTGGGTGATCGCCGAAACGACAGATCTTCCTACCAGATTCGCGAAGATCGTGGTCACGGACGATAGTGGACGGTACCTGCTTCCTGATCTGCCCAAGGCCAACTACAACGTCTGGGTCCGTGGGTACGGTCTCGTTGATTCGCCGAAGGTCAACACGGGTCCTGGCAAGAGTCTGAACCTGACCGCGGTGAAGGCGCCCGATCCGCGCGCGGCCGCACAGTATTACCCGGCAGGCTACTGGGCGTCGCTGATTACCGTTCCTGAGAAGAGCGAGTTTCCGGGCAAAGGTGGCAACGGCATTGCGCCGACGATGAAGAGCCAGGCCGAGTGGCTTGCCTGGATGAAGAACGGCAGCTGCTACACGTGTCATCAGCTGGGCGATAAAGCCACACGGGAGATTTCCAAGGAACTAGGCGTCTTCCCATCTTCGACCGACGCGTGGGTTCGCCGCATCCAGGCAGGGCAGGCGGGCCCGGACATGGTGAGGGAGATGGGCCAGTTCGGGACGGTGCCGGCTGTCGCCATGTTCGCCGACTGGTCGGATCGCATCGCCGCCGGGGAGGTGCCGCCGGCGCCGCCCCGTCCGCAGGGCCTGGAGCGGAACGTCGTCATCACCCAGTGGAACTGGGCCGACGCGAAAACGTACCTTCACGATCAGGTCTCGACTGACCGGCGTAATCCCACGGTGAACGCGAACGGTCTGATCTACGGCGCGCCCGAGCTCAGTACGGAGTCGTTGCCGATCCTGGATCCCGTGCGCAACACGACAAGCCGGATGGAACTGCCGCCCCGCGATCCAAAGACGCCGATCGCAGCCAACGCGGTGATGAACACGTCGCTGTTCTGGGGCGCCGAAGGCATCTGGACCAGCCGGAGCGACGTGCACAATCCGATGTTCGATGGGCAAGGCCGCCTGTGGGTGACCGCACGGGTTCGGCCACCGGCCACGCCCGCCTATTGCAGGGCGGGATCCAGTCATCCGTCGGCGAAGCGGTTTCCGATCGAGACGTCGGTCCGCCAGGTGGCCATGTACGATCCAAAAACGAAGAACATCTCGTACATCAATACCTGTTTCGACACCCATCACCTGATGTTTGGGGAGGACGCCAACAACACGCTGTGGTTCAACGGCTACGGCAGTCAGGTCCTTGGGTGGATCAATACGAAGATGTTCGACGAGACGCATGACGAAGTGAAGTCGCAAGGCTGGACTGGCCTGATTCTCGACACGAATGGCAACGGCAAACGGGACGCGTTTGTGAAACCCGATCAGCCGATCGACCCGGCGAAAGACAAGCAGATAAGCGATGCGCTGTACACCGCGAATCCGGCTCCCGACGGATCGATCTGGGGATCGGTGCTCGGTGTTCCAGGCGCGATCATCCGCGTGAACCCCGGACCGAACCCGACCGAGACGGCGCTGGCGGAGCGGTACGAGGTGCCGTGGAACGATTCGAATGCGACGGGTGGATACTCGCCGCGCGGCATGGATGTCGATCGCGACGGTGTGGCGTGGGTGGCGCTCGGGAGCGGTCATCTTGCCAGCTTCGACCGTCGCAAGTGCACGGCCCCGCTCAATGGACCGAAGGCGACGGGGCAGCACTGCGCAGAAGGGTGGACGTTCTATCCCAATCCGGTCCCGCAGTTCAAGAACGTCAAGGACTCGGGCAGCGCCGAAGGAAGCTACTTTGCCTGGGTGGACCAGTTCGACACATTTGGCCTCGGCAGAAATACGCCGATCGCCACGGGCAACGAGTCGGACGGGTTCCTGGCGCTGAAAGACGGGAAGTGGGTGGTGCTCCGCGTGCCGTATCCCATGGGCACGTACAACAAGTGGCTCGACGGCCGCATCGATGATCCGAATGGGGGCTGGAAAAAGCGCGGGCTCTGGTCGACCGTCAGCACCCGAACCCCGTGGCACATGGAGACCGGAAAAGGCACACCGCCGATGGTGATGCACTTCCAGCTTCGACCGGATCCGCTCGCTAAATAAAGGGGTTAGGGGTTAGGGGTTAGGGGTTAGGGGTTAATCCCTGATCCCCGATCCCTGATCCCCGTCTAGTTCGTCCCCTTATAGTCCATCGCCACGACGCGCGACTCGGCGCACTCCTTCATGATGTCGATGAACTTTGCGAACTGGTCCTGCGTGTAGACGAAGTCATTCGGCCCGTTCGGGTTCGTGCGAAGCGCATTCATCCAGCCGAGCTCGTCGCCGAACAGTCCGGGATGCCCGTTAATCAGCATCTGCGCCTTTGCCGCCTTGGCGTGGTCGAGCGCCTTCTCGAATGCCGCGAGCGTTGCCTTGTCCGGTGTGATGTTCGCGCCAGACAGCATCAGCACGTTCAACGGCTGGCCGCGGTATTTGCCAGGGATGATGTACGCGAGCGAACCGGGCGTGTGTCCTGGCGTCACGTAAAGGGTGATCGTCGTATCGCCCACGGTGATCTTCTGCCCATCGGTGACCTCGACGTCACGCTTCGGGAGCGGCCTGGCCGCCTGGGCGGCGCTCGCGTTCGGATTCGGACGCGCGATCACATCCCAGTCGACGTTGCTCATCGCCACCCGTGCCCCGTACTTCTGCTGGAAATACGGCGCGCCGCCAAAGTGATCGAAGTGCCCGTGGCCAACAATGACGTACTTGACGTCGGCCGGGTTGAGCCCGACTTTCTTCAGCGCCGGTTCGATGATCTCCTCAGCTTCCTTCACCGTGTTGAGGGCGTCGATGAGGATGATTCCCTGGCTGGTCGGAATCGCCCATGCCCCGATCGAGTTGAAGCCGAAGTAGTAGAGGTTGTCGAGAATCTTCACGGGCTCGACGGGCGCGTTCGGTACAGCCGCCTGCCCGGCATTCTGGCGCTCCAGCGCCGGCCGCTGCGGGCCGAGTGCACCGCACGTGTTATCGACGCGCATCTGCAGCTTCGCATCGTTGCCGGCGATCTGCTTCGCCTTCGCCACGTGCGCCTGGGCCTCTTTCGAGTTCGTGTATTGCTCTGGCGTTGGATACCCCGGCCCACTCCCGATTGTGCCCCCCGCGGCGGGCCGGCCTCCACGTCCTTGCTGCGCGGCGACCTGAACCTGCAACGTCAAGGCGGCGCACGCCGCGACAGCTAGTCCAATCGTCAGTCTCTTGCACATGGGTCTTCTCCTGTGTCGCGGTCTGCGTTACTTTGCCGGCCGGGATCGGCCGAATAAATCTCCACCGTCCAGGACATCCGCCCTCGTGGGACCGTAGCCTGAGATCGCGACCAGGACTTCCTCCTCGAGCGCGCCATCGTAGTGCGGTCCGCCGGATGGATGCCTCATGTAGTCGCCGGGCTTCAGGCCAACGGTCTGCTCCGGAGTCCACTCCTTGGTATCGCCCGTGTACCACGTGCCCTTGAGCACGAGGCAGTGTCGTTCGTCCGGGTGGGTGTGGGGCCTGCTCATCACACCGGGCGGAAATCTGTTGATCGTGAGGTAGAAACCTGGCTTTGATGGATCGCCTTCGAGGATCGCGGTCTGCACGCCAAGCGTATTGTTTTCGGTGGCCCGCCACTGGAGCTTGTCGAGGTTCAGACGAGTGAAGTCTCGACCGGGAAACTTACCGGCCTCTGCCTGCCGATCGGCGGCCGGTGCCGCCGGCGATGTGGCGGCCGGAGCCGCCTGTTGCTCCGCCGCCGGCGCGGGCGGGGCCTGCGCCGTACACCCGATCGCGAGGGTTGTCAGCAGGACACCCGCCGACAGGACAACTCTGGAACCCTTCATCTACGCTCCTCCTCGCCGCGACCGCCACGGAGACGAACTGCTACAAAAAACATCAGGATTTCGAAGGAACAAATCCAAAGAAATAACCGTAGAGACCTCTATAGCTGAACTGCTTTTGACGCCTCGTGCCGTGATGACCAGACCGCGGCAATCTAACTCGAAGGCGCGAGGCACTGTCAAGGCAACTCGGTTATAATCCCGCCTGCTTTTCAACAACGGACCACCTGGGCGAGCCCTGGGAGGAGAGACGATGCGCTCTTATCGATTTGGCCCCACTGGGATTCGCTGCGCGTTTGGCGCGGCGTTAACTGCTTATGCGCTGGTTGGAATGTTTGCGATGACCGGGCACGCCGGGCAGGCGCGACCGGTGTCAGCTGGTGTGTATTCGGCGGAGCAAGCCAAGCGCGGCGCGCAGCTTTACACGGACACGTGTCGCTCATGCCATGGCCCGAACCTGGAGGGCCTCGAAGGACCCATGCTGACAGGAGCCGATTTCCTGAACTCCTGGGCCGGGCTTCCCGTGCTGGATCTCGTGAGCAAGATTCAAAACACGATGCCGCAGGACAATCCCGGAACGTTGAGCCGACAGCAGGCCACCGACATCGCGGCGTACATCCTCCAGGTCGGCAAATTCCCCGCCGGGCAGGCGGAACTGTCGGCAGCCACGCTGCCGCAAGTCACGTTCCCAGGGGGCAAAGCCGCTCCGACTGCTGCCACCGCCGGGGGCGCGGGTATCGCGCTGGCGCCGGCCGCAAATCTTGCGCAGTTCATGAGGGGCGTGACGTTCCCGAACGCGAACATCATCTTCAACACCCAGCTGATCGACCCCAGCACGGTGAAACCGAAGATGCCGGTACCGTATGACTACGTCCTCTGGGGCGGCACGGTGTACTACGGGTGGACTGCCGTGGAGCAGGCGGTCCTCGCGCTGAAGGAGACCACACCGCTCTTCCTGCTGCCCGGCCGCAGGTGCCAGAACGGCCGGCCCGTGCCCGTTCAGAATGCCGACTTTCAGAAGTTCACGCACGACCTGGTCAACTTCACCGACGAACTCTGGAAGGCCGTGCAGACCCGAAAACAGGAAACGGTCAGCGATCTCTCCGAGAAGCTGAATGAGACCTGCGCGAACTGTCACGTGCTCTATCGTGACGTATCGACAGGCACCGCGTCCGAAGGGTCGATGATTGCCGATCGCTGCAATCCGATGCCGAAGGCCGGCGGGCGGGCGCAGTAAATTACGCGCAGAGAGAGAGAGAAAAGCCCCGGGCGCCTGAACGTGCCCGGGGCTTTTTTGCGTGGGGCGCGAATTCTTGCCTCGGTGCCTCAGTGCCTCGGCCGGCCCGCCGAAGCCTCGGCGAAGGTGGGTGTTCCGTCGTAGTGAAAAACAGTCCAGCTGACAACTAGCGCGCGGGCGGTCCGCTGGCGCCCGGATCGATCCGATCGGCGGGCAACGCCGCCCGGCCACGAATCGGCACCCGGGGAACTGTAGGATCGGGCTCGTTGTAGTAGGGATACTGGTAGCGAATTCCCCTTCCGTTCTCGTCGAGCCATCCCAAAGACTGCTGAAGGACCGTCGGCGGCGGGAAGCCCTTCGGCACGGTCGACTCCGCGATAACGAGCCTGTTGTCGTGCATGTAGGCTGACGCGAACGTGCGGGACTGATCTTTGTTGTTCGTGAGCTGTACTTCAGTCCCGACAACCAGCTCCATGAAATTCCACATCAGGTGCGTCACCTTGACGTCCCGTTCCACCAGCATCTTCCCGATGGCGTAGGTAACGGCGCCACGGACGTCATTTTTCCAGTAGCCAACACCCGTGTCACCAACTCCCTGACAGGTCTCCGCGCCTGGCGGGCAGTTTTTGGCTTTTTCCAGGAGGATGCGTTCGACCGGCCTGTAGTCGACGACGGTCAACGTGTGCCGACCGCTGATGCCCGCCACGCTATAGACGCGCGCCGGCAGCACGGCGCCATACTCCGACGTCCAGGTGGTCTCCGAGATCGTCGGCTTACCCGGGAACGTGACGGTGAAGCGTTCTTCCTTGCTGGCAAACTCCGTGTAATCCTCCTGAGCGAACGCAGACCCCGACATCGCCAATAGCAAGGCTGACGGAACAAGTGGCATCAGGCGCATGATTCAGTTCTCCTGCGGCGTCACGATCAGTTCTTGAGATCGACTGTCGTCTTCAATGTGTTGCTGTCGATACTGCTCGAGTCGCTCGTCCGTACAGCGAGGTCACATCTGCCGGTGGCCGGCGTACCACGACCGGACGATGCACGCGGCTTGGGAATGCTGGCGCGGACGACCGCTCCGCCGCTCACTTTCCCTCTGACAGCGCCCTGTTCGGGTTCGCCGCCGCAGCCAAGCGTGAACCACACGTATGGTGAATCGCCGAGATCATTGGACTGGTCGGCCGCCGTGAATTGCAGGTCGACCGTTGGTTGATTCGATTGCGCAGACACGATGCTCAGCGCGGAGATGTGGGGAGCGTGGCTCGCAATCGTAACCGTCAAGGGGTTCGAACGACCCATCGGCATCACGAACACAAGCGTTCGGCTTCCGGGCGCAGCGTCAGCTGCCACGTTGACCGTGACGTCACGCCACGCCGGGCCATTTCCGCTCCGCACAATGCTGGACACCGTCACCCCGGCAGAAGGTGAGAACTCGACGCTCTGTGGCATGGCTCCGCCCGGAACCACCACGCTGATCACGGTGGACTGGCCGCGTGGCAGCTGTTTCGGAAAAAAGCTGTCGATCGCGATCTGCTGTTGCTGTTGTGCGTTGCTCACATAGGCCCCAGGCCCGACGCAGGCCAGGACGGTGAACCCGATGACGATCGACGACCGAGATCCGGAGAACATCAATTACCTCACTGACGCAGCGAAGAACCGCCGGCCTCTTCGAGCGCGATGACGCGTGCGGTCGCGCACTCGGTCATCATCCTCCAGTACCGGGCGGCGCGGCCCCGTCCATAGAGCAACGGATTCGCCCCATTGGGATTCTTCCGGATAGTCTCCATGTCGGCGAGGGTGTCCTGATAGATACCCGGGTGGGCGTTCAGGATGCTCTCGGCGTTCATCTTGAGCGCGTAGTCGTTCAGCAGGTCGGTCCTGGCGATCGTGCGCGCGGCTTCGACGTGCTTCTTTGCCTCGCTGGACGCCGCGAACTGTTCCCTGGTGGGGAACATGGGTGACCTGGCGCCGCGCTGCGCGGCGACGGGGGAGAGCAGCATCAGCACGGTGCCGATGACGATCGCCCCTCCAGTCAGAACTCTCTTCAACATGGCCAATCTCCAGTCCGCCTTAGGATGCCGACCACCAGTGACGTGCGCTTTCTGGCGAAGCTCCGCGCCTCCCGCGCGACGGGCGCGTTCGCGGGGAACAGGATGAGCGAGGCAATATCGAGGGAGAACGTCCGTGGGAAATGCGGACCGAAGGTGAAAGACGCGCCTGAAGGCGCGACGCAGGGGAAGCGCGAATAGCGGCTTCCCCCGCGAATTTGCAGCCTCAGAAATCCTTTGGAAGCTCGGTGTTTTGCCCGCCGTCCCAGTCCTTGACCGTTCCGTCCTTCGCTTTCAGGAACCCAAGCAGACAGCCGTTCGAGCCGTCGCGGAGGACGTGGCACCGCGCCTTGATCGTGTCGCCCGGCTTGATGTATTCCTTCGTGACGCCGAGTCGCTCGAGACCGTTGCGACCCGTGGCTTCAAGCGCCCAGATCTCGGGTTCGCCCGTCTTGCCCTTCACTTCAAGATAGACCCATGAGTGGGGCAGCAGCAGGTGCACTTCCTTTACCACGCCGCTGACATCAGTGAACGTATCCACGTAGTTGCCATGGGAATGGTGCGCCAAGGCCGGCAACGCGAAGACAACCGAACAAATCGCCGCAAGACCCAATCTGAACCGCATCATCAGCCTCCTAATTTCACCAATTAAAACCCAAGATCCTGTGTTCTGGAAGCACTTTTATCTGGCGCCACCTGCCGGAGCCGGAGCGACTGCACCCCCGCCGCCGCCACGGCCGTGAGGGGGTACTGGGTATTCGCGCAAACCATGGTACGCGTTGGAGTAAATCGTTTGATAACGAATCCCGTTCCCGTCTTTGTCAACCCACCCCAGCGACTGATAAAACAAGCCCGGCTCCGGGTACCCCTTCGGCACCGTGCCCTCCAGAATATAGAGCTTGTTTTCATGCATCGCGATGTAGGCCATCGTCCGGGATTGATCGGCGTTGTTCGTCAGATGGATCTCGTGCCCTTCAACGAGATCCTCCCAGTTCCACAAGTAGTGCGTCACCTTCGCGTCCCGTTGAATGAACTTGAAGGACGCATAGACGAGCGCTCCGCGTATGTCCTGCGTCGAATACGCAGGACCGATGACACTCACGAGGCCACCAGCCCTCTGGCCCTGGCAGGTTTCGGCCCCGGGCGGACACTTCGCTGATCGCTCCATGCCCATCTGTCGGATGCCGTTGTAGTCCACAACGGTCATCGAGTAATGTTCGCGGCCTTTGTCGACACTGTACACGCGCGCCGGCAGCATGTAGTCGTATTCCGACTTCCAGGTGGTTTCCGTCACCTTTGGCTGGCCCGGAAAATCGACCTTGAAGCCGTCCTGCGTGCTGACGTACAGGTCCCATTCCTGGGCAGCCGCGGCTCCGGATACGGACAGCATCAACGCAAACACTAATACGGTCGTGCGCATCAGATGTTCCTCCCGGCGCCCGCAATATTGCCAGAAAACGGCTCGGCGCGTCGTGGATTCTTCAAGGTGCTGGAGCAGCAGCGCCCGCGCCTCGTCCACCCCCTCCGCCCGTACCTCCGGCACCGCCGGCCCGCCCCTCGCCACCGCCGGCCCGGCCTGCGCCACCGCCACCGGTTGAAGGGACCGGGTACACGCCCATGCCGTGGTACGCATTGGAGTAGATGATTTGATACCGGAGCCCGTTCCCATCCTTGTCAACCCACCCTACGGACTGCTGAAACAAGCCCGGCTCCGGGTAGCCCTTCGGCACCGTGCCCTCGAACATGAAGAGCTTGTTTTCATGCATGGCGACGAAGGCAAAGGTGCGGGACTGGTCGACGTTGCTGGTTACTTGAATCAGATTTCCTTCAACCATGTCCATCCATTCCCACGCGAGACCTGTCATCTTCACATCGCGTTGAAGGATCTTGAGCGTCGCATACATGACCGCCCCTCGCTCGTCGTGCTTCCAGTACCCGGGACCCATGATGCCGGCGTTTTGACGGCACTGGGCGTTCCCGGGCTCACACGTTTTGGCGCGCTCGATGCCCAGTTGCTCGAGCTTGGTGTAATCGACGACAGTGATCGAGTAATGCTCGCGGCCCCTGTCGGCGCTGTACACACGCGCCGGGAGGGTGTAGTCCATTTGCGACTTCCAAGTGGTCTCGGTCACCTTTGGCTGACCAGGGAGGTCCACTTTGAAGCCCTCCTGGGTGTTTACGTACTCGGTCCAATCCTGGGCGCGTGCGACCCCGGACATCGACAGCACCAACGCGAAAACTATTGTGGTCGTGCGCATTCCTGTGCCTCCCCGGCGGCGCAATATTGCCAGAAAACGGGCCAGCGTGTCGTGAAATTTCGGATCAGGGCTTCTTGGGGTGATCCTGGAAAAACGACACGATCCGCTCGGATGTGCTCCGCGGGTATTCGTGTCCGCCCTGGTGAATCCACGCCATCACGGGAGCGGGAGTGCCTGATCCGTATACCGTGCAGCCGTCACCGCACGGCTTCGTCTGGCCGCCGACCCCATTCACCTGAACCGCAGTCGCGATAGCGGCCTTCTGATCGGCAAAGGCGACCTGCGCGTCTCGCGCGCCGGCCACATGAAACAGCGGCCGCGCCTGCTTCGGTTGCACCGCCGAACGAAGACGTCCAGCCACGGGCGCATACGCGGCAAAAACGCCCGGACGCTCCGCCCACAACAGATACGTGAAATGACCGCCGTTGGAGAATCCGGTCGCGTAGATCCGGCTGTCGTCAACGCTGTACTTCTTGCGCAGCGACGCCAGCGCAACGTCGACGAGTTTCAGGTCGCGATCGTTGTACTCGCCGGGCTCGTTCTGCCAGCCGCGGAGGCCGTCACGGCTCGGCAGACCCTGGATATACACGACGATCGCATCAGGCCACGCCTGCTGGAGACCCACGTATTGAAAGTTCTCCATGTCATCGCCGTGACCGTGGAAAGAGAAAATCAGGGGCAGCTTGCCGGGCGGGGGCGCTGACGGCGCAAAGACGATCGCTTCGCGTCTGTCACCCTCGACCGTCCATGTCAGTACTTCTGCCGAGGCCGCGCGGACGCAGAGAGCCAGCAGCAGCACGGCGAGGCCAACAGGCAACGGGCGCATCTTCATCTCCTAACGACCCGGGACCTGCGGCGTGGCGCCGCCGGCAGCGGGTGCCGGCGCGGGCCTTGCCGGAGGCTGGATAGGCGGCTGGGGTCCAAGCACCTTGGTGAGCGCTGCATGACCGCACTGTTCGTCGCCGCCCGACGCGCCGCCGACCCCGATCGCGCCGATCATCATCTCCTCCACGATGATTGGATAGCCGCCCTCGACCAGATACAGATCGAGCGGCGCACGCGCGAGCGCCGGCTCTGGCGAACCCCACCGATTCACGATGGCTCGCGTGGGCTGCCGCATGTAGAGCGCGGTCTTGGCCTTCTGATATGCAGAGTCGAAGTTGTTCGGGATTTGTCCGTCCGTGCGCATCGCGACGACGATGTTGCCCGAGGGACCGACCACCACCACGCTGGCACCGCCGTTGGGATTGGCCGCCTTCGAGTATGCGACGCACGCGTTCACCAGCTGCATCGCCGTCTCGACATTGATCTCCTGCAGGTGCGCGCGCTTCGTCGCCTCCGCAGACATCGTCACCTTGGCCAGGGTGGCCGGGGCGGTACTCTGCGCCGACGCATGCGCCGCGATCAACACCGCCGCAAGCGCCACAGATGAAACCCTGGTCGCCCTCATGTTCAGCGACCGGCCGGCGTGGGTGTGTTCCCCGCGCCTCCCGCGCCAGCTCCTGCGCCACGCCCCCCGTCGGCTCCAGCTCCGGCGCCACGGCCGCCACCGCCCCCTTGACCGGTCAGACGCGGGTTAGCCGGGAAGAACTCGGGGAACTCGGCGTACATGTTGTGATAAACCCCCTGATAGCGAACGCCGTTCCCGTCCTTGTCCACGTAGCCCATCGACTGCTGAAACAGCACCGGCGGCGGATTCCCCTTCGGCGCCGTTCCCTCCAGGATGTACAGCTTGTTCTTATGCATCGCGATGAAGGCAAAGGTGCGCGACCCGTCCGGGTTGAGCATCTGGATTTCGTGGCCCCAGACGAGGTCCTGCCAGGCATACGCCAGGTGCGTCATCTTCCCAGGTCGCTGGATGAACCCATATGTGGCCCACAGAAGTGCACCGGCCATGTCTTCTTTCCAGTACCCTCGCCCCGCCTGCGTCAACCCGCACGACCGTTCGTCCCCTGGGCGGCAAGTGAGTTTGGCTTTCTCGTCGAGCAGCTGTGGGGCCGCGTTGTAGTCCACGACGGTCATTGAATAGCGTTCCTGGCCGCGGTTAGCCGAGTACACGTGCGTGGGCAGATCGACGCCGTACTCGGACTTGAAGGTAGTCGTGGTCATCCGGGGCTGCCCCGGGAACACCACCTTGAAGCCGTCTTCCTTGTTTATGTACAGGTCCCAGTCTTGGGCGAAGGCGGACCCGGACAAGGCCAGGAGCACCGCGAACATCAATGGCGTCACGCGCATAGTCAATCTCCCGTAGCTTTTGGCGAAGGCGGAAGGCTCCGCCCTCCAGTGCGGAGGCTCCCGCGGCGCTAATACTGGCAGAAAACGACTCGCCGTCCTAGCGGGTGGCGGTCGTCGGCTTCACCTCGACCGTGGAGGCAGTCACGGTCTCCTGTCATCACGGAGTCTTGTTCGCCTGCTGCTGCTCATCGAGCGCGGCGCGGAACATCGCCTCCATGATGTCCGTCTCGAGATTGCAGTTGGCGGCGTCGATGAAGGGATTCGGACCGCCAGGCCGGAGCATCGGGTGCTTCTCGAGCATCCGGTACTGCGCCGGATGATCGCCCAGCGGCACGTCGCACGGCATCGCGCGCACGACTTTGAACGACCGGTTGAACTGGTCGACGAGCGCCGGCGTGAGATTGCCCTGCGCGCGCAGGCTGCAATGGAACACCACGTCATACGTCTTTCCCGCGTCCTGCGCCTTCATCGTCCACGTCGTGCAGCCGGGCGTGTGTCCCGCCGTCAGATGCGCGACGAGCGTCGTGCCGCCAAGCGTCACCGTGTCGCTGTCGTGGATGACTTTGTCGATCGGATGTTCTTTGCCGCCGGGCTTGATGTTCTGAAGCGGCGGCACATCTTCCGCCATCGCGATCACCTGTGCCCCGGTCAACTGCTTCACCAGCGCGTCACCCTCCTGGTGATCGCCGTGCGCGTGGTTTCCCAGGAGGATCTTGATGTCGGAGAACTTGAACCCGAGATCGGCGACGGACTTCTGAATGACGGGCACATTCCGCTCGTAGGTGCTGTCGAGGAGGATGTTGCCCTGCGGCGTCACGATCAGAAACGAGCTGAGGGTCTTTGTTCCGACATAGTAGATGTTGCCGATGATCTTGTGCGGAGGGAACTGCGTCGTCTGATCCTGCTCGGTCCCCATGTTGCGGGCCAGTATGGACCGCGGCGTGTACACCTGACCGCGCACGGTGACCGATGGATGATCTGGCTGACCCTGCGCGTAAATCGCAGTCCCGGCCAGGGCGGCGACACCAAGAACAAGAAAATTAGACCGCATGGATGCCCCTACGGCGGGTCTGACAAGGCCCGCCCTACCGTGTTGAGACCGGCGCATTCATCGCGCCAAGCACTTTCCCGAAGAACTCGTTTTGAGCGGCGTCGTTCTTGATCCAGCGGACGACGATCACCAGATCGTTCTCCCAGTCGACGTACACGACGTTGGATCCGGCGCCGACGAACCGCACGCTCGACGCCGGAAGCGCGGGCATTGGCTTGCGTCCGGTGTTCAGGTACCAGTTCGCAAAGCCGTACTCGGCGTTGGCCGGGCCCGGCGTCCGCGCCATCTGAATCCATTTCTCGGAAACAATCTGGCGATCCTTCCACTTGCCATTGCGCAGAAACAAGTAGCCGAACCTTGCCATGTCCCACGCGTTGATGAACATGCCGCCGCCCCAGTGGCCGCCGCCCGAGACGGACTGCACTTTCTGGCCGTCGATGTCGACCCATGAGTTCTCGTAGCCGTACCAGCGCCACGTGTTCGACGCGCCGATCGGTTCCATGAGCTCGTCTCGCAGCACCTGCGGCAGCGGACGCCGCCAGACTTGCAGCGCAGCGAGCGCCATCACGTTGACGCGGACGTCGTTGTACTTGAAGTGCGTTCCCGGCTCGTACAGCGGGCGGTTGGCCCACTCGGCGGGCTTCCCCACGGGTCGATCGGCCCAGTCGGGCTTGCCCCACAGCGTCCCCTGCCAGTCGCTCGACTGGCGCAGCAGATGCTCCCAGGTGATCGACTGGTTGTGCGGCGCATCGAACAGATCGACGCCGTACGGCATGTAGTCGCGCGCCTTGTCGCCGATGTCGCGGATCAGCCCCTTCTGCCACGCCAGACCGACCACCGTGGTCAGGAACGTCTTGGTGACGCTGTGGGTCATATCGACGCGCTTCGTATCGCCCCATTCAGCCACGACGTAGCCGTGATGGACGATGAGGCCGTTGAGCGGGGCCCGCACACTGTGGGGGCCCAGGATTGAATCGAATGGCTCATTCGCCGAGAAGGATTGCTGGTGGACGATCGCCTGATCCTTCGGCGCCGGGTTGTCGTTCGCGATCGCGAACTTGATCGCCTCATCCAGCTTGGCGGCGTCGAACCCGGCCTGCTGCGGCGTGCGCTTCTGCCAGTCGAACCGATCGGGAAAATACGGCGCCCCCGACGTCTGGGCTGCGGCACTCGAGGCAAGCAGAAGCACCCACACGAGACAGCCGATCATTCGTTGTGCCATACGCGTCTCCTGAATCCGCAGAGGAATGGCGAAAGTGTTCGCCGGTGCAGCAAATTCTACTCCCAACCCGCCGTCGCGCGACCCAAACCGCGACCGCGCTTTGGGGCGGCGTTGAAACTCCCAACTCCCAAGCTCCAACTCCCAAAAGGAGTTGGCCTGCAACTTGGGAGTTGGAAGTTGGGAATTGGGGATTTCTGATCGGCCACTGTGCCAGCGAGTCGATCGCCGTACGACAGAAGGGGCTGAGCCTGAAGAAGCCCAGCCCCTTGTATTGTTGATCTCGAAACTCAGAACGCGAGTCGGAAACCCAACTGCGCCGAGCGCGCGGCGTACGCAATATCCGCGTTGTACGCCGGTTGCCCGTATTTGACGTTGTCAACGGCCGTCGTAAACGAGCCGTAGTTCGCGTGATCAAACAGGTTGAATACCTCGAAAATGCCGTCGACGCTCCTGCGGCCGCCCAGCTTGATCCGCTGCTGGAATCGCACGTCCATCCGGTGGAGCGGCGATCCGACGAAGCTGTTACGAGGGATGATCGAGCCATCGTTCTGTCGTCGAGTGCCGGCGCCCGTCCCTGTGTCGCGCGCTTCGCATGAACCGCAGGTGACCGCAGTGCGCATGCCGGAGCCGTAAAAATAGAGGCCGCTCAACTGGAAGCCCTTGCCGACGTCCCAGATCCCGTTGACCACTGACCGATAGCGCTGGTCGGTGGCGGCATGGGTGTACTCGCCCTGGACGTCGGGCTTGAGTGGGAAGGTGATCTTCTGGCACTGCGCGTTTCCATCAGGCCCTTTCACCGTCTGACAGGGAGGCCCCGTCGAGTCCCAGATCCCGCCGTACGTAAAGTTCGCCGATGCCTGCCACCGATGGCTGAAGCGCTTCGAGATCGATGTCTCCAGCGCGCGATAATTCGACCAGCCCTGCATATACTCGCCGTTCACGTACCCCCACTCGGGATACACGCGCGACGCGACAATGCTGAACGGGATGTTGTCGCCCGTCTTCGGGTCGAAGGTCAGGTTCTGGTTGCCGGTTACTTCCTCGCGTCGCTGGCCGGTGTAGACGAAATTCGCTTCGACGGCGATCTCGCTCCCGATCTGGCGCTGGATGCCGGCCATCGCCTGATGGCTGTACGTGTCGTTGTGAACCGTCGTCGGGATCTCCGAGGTGATCTCGCGACGAATGCACGTAGGCGTCAGCGCAGTAGTGCAGAGCTGTGCCCGCGCCTGTGCGGCCGTCGGGAACGTGCCCCCAAAGGGGTTCATCGCGAAATCGGTGCGGCCGTCGTAGTTGACCTCCGGGATGATCGTCTGGATGTTGAGGTTCGATTGGTGGGCCGCGTCGTTTTCGAGCTGCGTGAAGTACTTGCCGTATCCACCGCGCACCACCGTCTTCTCGTTGAGGCTGTAGGCAAACCCGAGCCGCGGCGCAACCCAATCGAGCTGGTGCGGGCGGTCGCCGGACATCCACGGCAGGAGCTGCTTCTTCTCGCCCATCACTCCGATATCCGCATCCCACCGTACCCCCAGATTCAGCGTCAACCGCGACGTGATCTTCCAGTCGTCCTGGTACCAGGTCGCAAACGCGTGCCGGTTATTCAGGAGACGGAAGTTCCCGACCGACTGCCGATATCGGCTCGATCGGCCGCTGAGACCGTTGTAATTCCACGTCGACCAGTCAAAGAGACTCGGGAACATCCCGGCGAGCTCCGCCTGTGTCGGCGTCGCGCCGCTGGTGGCCGTCAAGCCTCCGTTGCAGAAGCTACACCAGTGGAAGTGGAAGTTGTGCTCGAGGAACTCGCCGCCCATCCGCACGTCGTGGCGTCCACCCGCATCGTACGACGCGGTGAAGTCGTCGCGAATCTGCATGGTCCTTTGTCCAATGAGCTGTGGGAGGTTCGTCGGGGTTCCGAGGGTATAGCCGCGAACCTGAATCCGCGGTGATCCGCCAAGCGTGGCGCTGCCGCCGGCGCCCGTCACCGCGCCTTTCGGAAGCGTGTGGCTGCTGACGATGGGGTAACCGCCAGGATAATTCGGGATCACGCCGCCCTTGTAGGACGTGAGTCCCTCGATGTCCCAGTCGTACAGGTAAAAACCTCCCTTGATCTCATTGACCTTGTTGTTGGAGAGGACCTGCGTGAACTGGTCCCAGTACTGAGAGGAGGTGCGCCACCACTGGGACGCGACGGACGGATGGTTGACGGCGCCTCCCGCGCCTCTGAGCGGAACGAACTGATTGTAGCCATTGACTCGTGCGGACATTCGGGTCTGGGGTGTGAACTGAAAGTCCCCCTTCACACCCGCGGTGCTTTGATTACGCACCCCGTGAAGATCGACGTTCCAGATCGGGTACGGGCCATTGTAGACAGCCGTCATCGGCTCGCGTTCGTATTCGTAGTTCCCGAAGATGTGAATTCTGTCGCGTCGGATTGGCCCGCCGTAAGTTCCGCTGTACTGTTGGTTCGAGAACGGAATCACACGGCCCTCGGCGTGGTCCTTTGCGGCGAGGCTGGAGTCCCGGAAGTACCCCGAGAAAGTGCCCGACGGTTGGTTGGTGCCGGACTTTGTGACCGCGTTCACCACCACGCCCATCGAGCGGCCCTGCGTCGCGTCAAACCGGTTCGAAATGAATTCGAATTCCGCCACCGAATCGCGACTGAAGCGCGGCTGCCCGAAGCCGGAGCCCGCCACGCTGTTCGTGACCTGCTGGCCGTCCATATTGATCTGGAATGCCACCTGCGAGCGCGGGACCGGCGTCTCGCCACCCGTATTGGCCCGGCTGCCCGGCGCGAGGAGTGTCAGGTCGAGCCAGTTCCGGCCGTTCAGCGGCAACTCCTGCATCTGCCGCTGATCGATGTTCGCAGCGGCCGTCGATGACGTGGTGTTGATGAGCGGCGCTTCACCCGTCACGGTCACCGTTTCCTGGAGGTTTGAAGGCGCCATCCGCAAATCCACGGTCGTCTGCTGTCCGACCTGCATCTGGAGACCGGTCCGGGCTACGGTGGCGAATCCCGTCAACTCGGCAGTGATCCGGTACAAGCCGATGCGCAGCGGCAAGCGAAACGTACCTGCCGTGTCGGTCACGGCGACAAACGTATTGCCCGATTCGTCGTTAATCGCCGTCACGGTGACGCCGGGTAGCACGCCGCCCGTCGAATCGGTGATCGTACCGGTCACGGTTGCTTCCTGGGCATACACAGACAGAGGAAGCGCGAGGAGGATAGCCGTTACGAGTACCCAGAGGATCTGTCGCTTCATGACGCATGTCCCTCCTTGGGATCGTTTGGTTCCGCCGAAACAAACTCGCCGCGGTAATCGAGGTAAGAGGCCGCTGCCGGAATCGACGCAAGTGATCTGCCTGTATAGTGCCGACGCGTCACACTGTCAACGCGTTTTTCGACTGTAATCCGACCTTAGAGGCCTGGCGCGCGATTCGACGACAGGTTGTCTGCGGTAGGAATGCTCCGAGGCTCGGCACCCGATGCATCGGCGAGTAGCTGCGCAAGCGGGGCCACGACTGGAAGACGCAGAAAGAAACCGAGCAGCGCCCATCCCAGATGAATATGTTCGAGCGCGCGCGCTACAGCTCCGATGCCGGAGGAGGCGAGTGTTCCGTCAGGCGATTCGTACGTAATCCGCGTCAACCGGCCCGATGGATGGGACTCCGCCGGCACGATCGTCAGCTGGCGCGCGCCGCGCCGCTCGAACCACCGCCGCACCTGATGACACATGCCGCAGCTGTCCGCGATGAAGAGACGCGCGGGCGGATGCAAAGGCGGATGCCACGGCCGGAACCGAGGCACCCATCGCCGGACGCCGCGCCGGTACGCGTGCCACTCCTCGCCAAACCGCTTCCGCAGATCCTGGTCCTCGTCCCACCCTGCGAGACCTGTCGAATACACGTGCGCCATCACACCGGCCGCCGACACCCACGCGTTGTGCAGGAGAATCCCCAGCAGCAACAGCATGACGGCCGCGGAGAGCTGCATGGGGTTGCCGACGTACGCATACACGCCGGTCGTCACCAGGCGCCGCGGCGGATCGAACGGAACTGGTGTTCCCCCGCCGCGCGTGACGAACTCCTGAACAGCCGTCAATCCCAGCAGGGCGGGAATGGCCAGCGCCTGCACGTGCACGCTGAGCTGCCACGTGGGGAGAGCCAGCGGATTCAACCATGTGCCACCAGACCCGTCGATCACCACGGCAGGCAGCAGGAACAACAGCAGCGAGCTGAACGCAAGCACCTGCAGCGTGGCGCGTCCCGCGAGACGCTCCTCGCGTGCGGTCCAGCGGGCGAGCAGCTGGCCCGGCAGCACGCTCACGGCCAACCCGATCAGCTCGCCCACAAGCCACCAGGATCCGAGTGTGACGACCGGCGTCGCGAGCGGCATGAGGGCGACGTCGGCGGCCAGCACCACGATCAGCACCGCACCGAGCGACATTGACGGGAAGGCGAGCGCGGGAACGACGCTCCAGAGCCATACCCACGAGAGGTACAGCTCCACCGGAATGCCCAGGAGCAGGCCTCCCCGCGCATCGAATTGCCACCAGCCGAAACGGGCCGCGGCCAGATCGAGCGCGAGCACGACCGGCATGTTCCAGAAGCAGGCGAGCACCGCGCCCGTGGCAGCGCGGGCGTTCGGCCGCCGCCACGCCCAGAGCACCGCCGTCACCGTTACGGCGAGATAGAGCGATGCCGCGCGAACGAGCAAATAGCGATCGTCTGGAATCACGGTGTCGCGACCGAGTCGATGAGGTACCCCGCGGCGAGGCGCGTCGCGTACCGTTCCCACGGGCCGAAGTACCAGGCGGGATCGAGACCGCGCCGATATCGCAGCGTCCACGTCACCCTCGTTGAGTCCGCGCCGGCCGCTTCCCACTGCACGCGTGCCTCGCTCCATGCAAGAAAGTGCGTCATGTGGCTGTCGTCGGAGACGGCGCGCCATCGAACAGATCCAGGGCGCGTTTCTTCGACGTCGAGAATCAGGTCCCCGGTGCGCGGCTCCACACCATCCAACCGCATTTCGCCTCCTCGGAATCGAATCACCAGGCGCGTGCCGACGGTGCTGCGCTCGAGTCGCGTGGAGACGGGGCGCGGAAAACCGGCGCGCAGGTACAGCGGCAGCACGCGATCGAAGCGAGGCGGCTCGAACAGCGCGCGCTCGATGGCGCGCGGCGAGGCGTGGACCACTCTCGTCTCGGACACCCATTCGTCGCGGGAAAACGACGTTGCGTCACTGACCCCTTCCAGGCTCATAGGGACGATCACCAGGACCGCGAGGCAGGCAAACGTGGTCGGTGCCTTGTCGGCATGGCGCCATGTGCGATCGACAGCGACGCCGATCGCGACGGCGACCCCGTAGAAGAGGGGCGCCGACATGGCGATGCACACCATGCCTTCTCCCAAGAATATGAGAGAGACGAGCATGCCGACGGTCACCGCCTTGCACGCCACCCCTACGGCTGAGCGCGGAGACACCCAGAAGACGACAACGATGGCGAGGAGCGCAGGAATACCAATGAAGAGAGCGGCCGTCTGCTGGAGGCTGTGAGCGACGATCAGGCGATACGCCAGCGATCCACTCGCCACGGCTCCGATGATCGCCGCGATCGTCACGCGGGCCCGCGTCGCTGCCGCCGAACGTTCCGGCTGTTCCACATCGGGCGAGTCGTCGACCTCGCGCCCGAGCGCCCACGCGACCAGGATCGCCGGCGGCCACACCAGCCATGCCAGCAGTACGACGAGCGTCTGTATCGGAGGCCAGAAGAGCGCGGCCAATGCGCCAGCGGTCGCGACCGCCCGAATCCCGCTCGTCCCTCGCGCAGAAAACACGACGTTGACGATGCCGAAGGCCACGAGGCCGGGCGTGATCCATTTGTTGAACGCGCCCACGTCCCGCCCGATGAGCGCCAATCCGACAAGAGCGGTGACGAGCACGACTTTGAGCAGTACGCCTCTCGACATCTCGGCTCCCTTCGGATCCAGGTGTGCTCAGGTTTCCAGGGTGGCACGCGGCGCGTTGAGCAATCCGGCGTCGCGCAGGATGGTGATGACCCTTCGTCGGATCGGGCGCAATAGCGGCGATGTGATCAGCCGCCTGACATGCACCAGGAAGTCCACTGCGGCATCGACCAGCCGCCGCGTGCGGCGCTGGTCCGGTGAATCGTCATAGAGGAAATAGAGCAGGATACCCATGTGGAGGGTCCACAAGATCGTCGGCGCCGCATCGCGGACATCGTCGGGCAGCCGCTCTCCCGCAAGCGCCTCCGCGAAGACGTTGACGCTGAGTTGACGCTGCTCGCGCGTCGCGGGGCCAAACCACGACAGCGGATGCTCGGCGTCGCCGCCGTAGCGGAAGAGCGCACGCAGAAGTTGCCGGTCGTCCTGGACGATGTCGATCTTGGTGTGGAGCGCCGCGGCCAGTCGCTCGCGCAGGCCGGCCGCGCGGGCAAAGGCGTCGCGCGCCCGCGCGAGGTGCTCCTCCTGCGTGTAGTCGTAGTACGCGCCGACGAGCGCCTCCTTGCTCTTGAAGTAGTAGTAGGCGGAGCCTAGCGATAGCCCGCCGCGGGCGGCGATGTCGCGAATCGTGGTCTGCTCGAAGCCACGCTCCCGGAAGAGAGCGAGCGCCGTATCGAGGATCTGGCGGCGCGTTGCCTCGCTCGCCGCGCGCTGGGGCACGGCGCGCCCGGCCGTTGCTTTGAACATGTTCAAAGACTAAGGAGCCGGGGCCTGCGGCGTCAAGTCATATTTTGAACGTGTTCAGAATTGCATAGCTGCGACAGGGCCTGACCTTCGAGCGCGAGCCCGACGCCTCTTCATAGTTCCTCCACAATCGCGCGGCATCCTCTACGTGAGGACAAGGAGGATGTCGTGAACAATGATTTCGGAATGAGGCGGTGGGCCCTGGTGCTCCTCGCCGTGCTTGCTGCCGTCGCCATCGGCACCGTGACGTACCAGGCGGGCGTCAGTCACGGATTGGCGCTTCAGCCGCCCGTCGCGGTTACACCCCCGGCCGCCGGGGCGCCGCCAGTGGCCCCTGGGCCCTATCCGTACTACCCGTACGGCTATTACCATCCATGGCGGTTCGGGTTCGTCGGTCCGCTGCTATTCGTGTTCTTCTGGATCGTTCTGTTCCGCGGGATCTTCTTCTGGGGCGGACACGGGTGGCGCCGCCGCTGGCACAGCGGTCCGGATTACTGGCCTCAGCGGTTCGATGAATGGCACCGCCAGGCGCACGACCGCATGCGCGACGCGCCCTCCACACCGACGAGCGCGTCCTGAAACAACCACGAAGAGCACGAAGGACACGAAGATCCGGAAAACATTCTTCGTGTTCTTCGAGTCTTCGTGGTTGCCCTATTTTGCGGACAACCGCGACGTAGGGCGTGGTTTGCGTGGGCTGCATGGCACTCATCCTGCTCGTGCGCGCAGAATGCCTTTGGCTTTCTACCGTGTACTGGCGCTCTTTTGTGTTGTCCTTTTCCTTTTTGTCCCCAAGGCGTCGCCGCAAAGCGTGACCATCACGTGGACGAACCTGGTAAACGTTGCTGTCAATGGAACCGTGCTGCAGAAGACGCAAGGCTGTGATGGCTGCCAGGATGCCGAAGCAATCTCACAGGAACAGCTGAGCGCCGACGGATATGTCGAGTTCGCGGTCGGCGAGCTCAACACTCTCTGGATGGCCGGGCTCAGCCACGGCAGCGATGACTCAACTTATGGCGACATCGATTTCGGATTTCGCTTCAACGGCGGCGGCTACGCCGATGTCCTCGAAGGCGGCGCGTACGCAGGCGGCGACACGACGTACGCGCCCGGCGATGTGTTCCGCATCGCCGTTGTCGACGGACGCGTGCAGTACAGCAAGAACGGTCAGTACCTGAGGGAAAGTGCGCACGCTCCGCAGTTTCCGCTGCTGCTGGATACATCGCTCGCCACCATTGGCGCCACGGTACGAAATGCGCTCCTGACCGTGAGCCCGCCCCCTCCGGCCGGCGGCGGCTTTACCGAGAAGGCAGGGTCTCCCGCGCTCAGAGCGCGGTTTACCCAGCCGCAGATCCAGGCATTTCTGCCCCCGAACGGCGCAACAGGGAAGTTCACGTTTCCCAGTCCCTACAACACCGAGGGTGTTCGACTGACAAACGCCAGCGACTGCGCATCCGGTGATGATTGCCTCTGGTACGTCGGCTACTCCTACTGGCGAAACACGAACAACCATGTCGGGAGCACCGACATGTACATCTTCCTCGGTACCGATCCCAGCCGCGGGGGTGTCGGTCCCACGTTGCTTCGCTACAACAAGACGACTGACGACGTGCAGAATCTCGGCGCGCTGTTCGGTCCGGAGAGTCCGTACTACTGGAGCACGGGTGAAGGCTGGTATTTCAGCGCTACGCAGCCGACCAAACTCTATACATATGTGGTCGGCGGCACCCAGCTGCGGCGGTACGACATCTTGACGCGGCAATTCGATCCGACGCCTGCGTTGGATCTCGCCGCATGCCCGCGACCGCGGATCTGTCCAGCCAGCGCGGCGTACCTGACGCAGACGCACTCCAGTGACGACGACCTGGTCCACTCGGCGACCGTGCAGAATTCGACTTGGCAGCGGCTTGGCTGCATCGTCTACCGGGCATCGAAATTCGCGTTCTATCCGACGCAATCCGGACACACCTTTGACGAGTGCCATGTGGACAAGTCGGGCCGCTGGGTGTTGATCCTCGAGGGGCGTCCCGATGGCAGCCTGATCAACCGCATCGTCGATACGAAGACAGGGAAGGCGTCGATCATCGAAGACGCCGCCGGCGCGCTAGGTCATCTCGATATGGGGTTTGGATACGCGGTGGGTGCGGATAATTACAGCCCTCTGCCGAATGCCACGATCGTCTTGAAGTTTCCGGTCAGGAGCACCCAGCGCCCGATCGGTCCGGTGGTCCACTTCAACAAGCGATGGGACATCGCGGCGGCGAACCACATCACGCACGGCAACGCGGACGCCGGCGCAGCGCCCGAGTCTCAATACGCGTGCGGCAGCAACGCCAGCCGCGTCGCGGACATGGCCGACGAAATTGTCTGCTTTTCACTCGACGCCGGCCGCAATCTCGATGGCTCGCTCGATGTCCTGGTGGTCGCGCAGGTGATGACCAACCTCGACGCAAGCGGCGGCCGTGATACTGACGGCGACGATTACGAGAAGATGCCGAAAGGCAATCTCGACGTCACTGGGCACTATTTCATCTGGACGACGAACACGGGCGGCGGACGTCTCGACGCCTTCATCGTCAAGATACCGGCGGAGCGGTTAACCCCTCCGTAATCCATCCATAATTCCTTGGTACGTTCCAGGCGAAGTGAAGGCGGACCTGAAGGTCCGCCTCTACGATCGGCGCGGTTGGGCCGCGCCAAGTCGCGCCAAACTTATGAAAACGGTCCTTGTTGTTGACGACGAGCCGTCGATTGCCGCGATCGCGGGCGACTACCTGCGGCATGCCGGGTTTGACGTCATCACAGCAGACAACGGCGCCGACGCGCTTGCGGCGGCGCGTACACGGCGGCCTGACCTGATCGTGCTCGACATCGGTCTGCCGCGGATGAATGGCCTCGACGTTGCCAGGGCGCTGCGGCGCGAAGGGAATGTTCCGATCATCATGCTGACGGCGCGGATCGAGGAGTCCGATCGACTCACAGGGCTCGAGCTTGGCGCTGACGACTACATGACGAAGCCGTTCAGCCCGCGGGAGCTGGTCGCGCGCGTCAGGTCGGTGCTGCGGCGTGTTGACGCTGCGGGCGCGGGCGACGACGTGCTGAGGCGCGCCGATCTGACGATTGACCTTGGACGGATGCAGGTGACACGCGGAAGCGCTGCAATTGACCTGACGACGACCGAGGTTCAGCTCCTGGCCGCGCTCGCGCGGCAGCCCGGCCGTATCTTCACGCGCGCGCAACTGCTCGACGCCGTGCGCGGGACCGACGTCGAATCGTTCGAGCGCGCCATTGACACCCACGTGAAGAACATCCGACGGAAGATCGAGCCCGAACCGCGCAACCCGCGTTACGTACTCACGGTGTACGGCATGGGCTACAGGTTCGCGGAGTGAGAAGACGAGACTGGGGCGGCGGCCGATCGCAACCTCCCTGGTGGCCTGCCAACGAACCGTGGCCCCCGCAGGGCGGGCCGCATGCGTGGCGGCGCGGGCGCGCGCGCTTCGCGCGTCGGGCAGGGGGGCTCTTTGGCGTCGTCCTGATTCTCAGCGCGATCGGCGCGACGACTGTTCTTTCGTGGTTGACCGCGGGCCGCGACGCTTACGGCCAGCCGTTCCGGCTGCCCACGGTCCCGATACGCATCCTCATCGTGGTGCTCGTGCTTGGCCTCGTGCGAGTCGGGATGCGTCGCTTCGGCACGCCGCTCGGCGACATCATCGAGGCATCGAATCGCGTGGCGGCCGGCGACTTTGCCGCGCGCCTCTCGGAACACGGGCCTCCATACGTGCGGGACGTCGCGCGGGCATTCAACAGCATGGCGACGCGCCTCGCGGCGCAGGACGCGCAGCGCCGGCACGTGATGGCCGATATCGCACACGAACTGCGAAATCCACTGGCAGTATTGCAGGGACGGCTTGAAGGGATGCTGGACGGTGTGTATCCGCGCGACGAAGCGCAAATCTCAGCCGTGCTCGAGGAGACGCGCCTGCTCGCGCGCCTCGTCGACGATTTGCGGACACTGTCGCACGCGGAGAGCGGGACGCTGACGCTGCAGAAGGAATCGACGGACCTGGCGATACTCCTCGACGAAGCCGTCCGATCTGTCTCGATGGACGCGACAGCGAAACAGGTGTCGATCCGCCTCGCCGTCGCCCCGGATCTGCCTCTCATGGACGTCGATCCACTCCGGATTCGCGAAGTGGTTACGAATCTTCTGTCGAACGCGCTGCGTTACACGTCGCCGGGCGGAGCGGTGTCGGTTGATGCGAGTCAACACGCTGACTCAGTTGTGGTCAACGTCAGCGACAACGGCCCGGGCATTGCCCTGGAGGAGTTGCCGAAGATCTTCGATCGCTTCTACAAGGGAACCGGCTCTCGCGGCTCGGGCCTTGGGCTGACGATCGCGCGCAACCTGGTTGTCGCCCATGGGGGCGAGATCCGCGCGAAGAGCCAGCCCGGGCAGGGGACGACGATTACCTTTACGCTGCCTGTTTCCTGAAGTTCTCGTCGAGGACTTTTCACAGGAGGTCAAGAGAGCAGGAGTCGTCAGACCCGATTGGCAGGTCAGAAAGACCTCCTGGCCTCCTTGACTCCTGTCGAATCCGTGGGCCAATCGTGACGATCTCACAGGAGATCAAGAGAGCAGGAGACGACGACAGACCCGGTGGTTCGTGCAACGCCAGGCAGCCGACGCCATGGCAAATACCGCCAACCTCCGAACTCTCCTCCGCGAAAACTCCAGAAAAACAGCCGGCGCGCTCCGTGCTCCCACGGCGCGCATGAGCGCCACCGTTACCGAAATAGAGGCACTGACTGAGAGAGTCATTGGCTGCGCCATCGAGGTCCACCGGACCCTCGGGCCCGGATTGTTGGAGTCCGTGTACCGGGATTGCATGATCATCGAAATGAGGGGGGCACAACTTCGTGTCGAGCGCGAGCGGTGTGTCCCCCTCGAGTACAAAGGCCAGCGCATCAGCGGCGCGCTCAAACTGGACCTGCTGGTCGAAAGCTGCCTCGTTGTCGAGTTGAAAGTCGTTGAACGCATCCATCCGATCCATCTCGCGCAGGTGATCACCTACCTGAAGCTCACCGGATGTCCGGCAGGACTCCTGATGAATTTCAATTCGACCGCACTCAGAGCTGGTTTGAGACGTCTGGATCACCCGGATCGGTATGTAAAGAAGACTCCCTGAACTTCTTGACTCCTGTTCAAATCCGCCGGATTGGTAGGTAAGAAAGACCTCCTGGACTCCTTGACTGCTGTTCAAAATCCGGAGGAACAACGTGACGATTCATAACGAGGCGGGGCTTGCCTCGCCGAAGCCCGATGGTGCCTATGGCGAAGGCGGGCTTACCGCTCCGTAGCCTTGTAGTGCTTATGGCGAAACCGGCGCCGCGGACGCCGCAGGCCCGAGCAGCTTCCGGCCATCCGGCAGACTTATCTTGTCCGTGTTGGCCATGGGGCTGCCGTTTCGCGCAAGCCACCCGTCAATCGTGACGAGCGTGCCGACCGGGATATCCTCCGGCTTCCATCCGCGGCGATACAACTGGTTGGCCGCCGCCATTTCGAACGCCCAGTTCACCACCTTGCCATTGGCGTCCTTGACATCGACGTAGATCCATCCGTGGGGATTCGACCATCGGACCATCGTTACAGTACCGGTCAGGGTAATCGGCTTGTTGATGTCGAACTCGGCTGAAAACGAGTGGTGCGCAGCCGCGTGTGCGGCCATCGCGCACCACAGCATCATTGCGAGCCATACGCCTCTCGTCATTTCTGACTCCCGTCCCTGACGTCCTTCAGGTGCTGCAGATCCTGATTGTCCTCGAGACACGCGACCTCGAGCAGGCCGCCCTCCTGGCGCTTGACCGGCATCGCAATCGTCCACGGGCGCGTATAGACGATCGGGTCGTTGACGGTCGCCTCGTACCTGAGAGCGTCAGCATCGATGGGCGTGAACCGCTCGGTGACGGTCTCGGCATGACTGACGACGTCGCCGACCTCGTTCAACCAGGTCTTGCCGTTCAGGTTCGTGGTCTCGATAACCAGCGTATCGCCCTCCCAGTGACCGAGCGAATCACCGTGCCAGAGACGGATCGTGTCGGGAAGGCGTCGGCGCCCGTCCAGCGGCACGATACGCCACGACATGCGCTCGAGCAGCAATACCACGTACGTCGGCGTCTGCAGAATGTGAAACGGCGAAGGGACATAGAGCGAGCGGGGAACACCGCCGGCGAAGCAATGCGCCGTCGGGTCGTCATACCCGCGCTCGGGTCGGTTGCGGTCCAGTTTTTCCGCTCTTGCCCAGGGCTGGTACGGCAATCCTCCACCAGGAGGGTCGACCAGGACACCGCGGCCTCCCGGTGTGAACGGCTCGTCGTGCGGCTCGAATCCCCAGTTGGCGCCACCGGCATCCGCCTGGAAGAATCCCGACAGGTCTGGCTTCCCGTCGGGCATGCGGCGCAGAGAGCCTGCCCCGTTCCCAGGTGCTGTCGCACGAACCTGCCGCGGAGCCGCGGGCGTTGCGCCGCCTGATCCCTTCTGATACCAGGTGCGCGGGTCGGGCTTGAAATCGCCGTTCGCCTCCTCCATTTCCGCGCGGCACTGATACTCGAGCACCCGCGTCATCCCCTTCTGTCTGAGCAGCGGCATGCTGATCTTCCACGGTCGCGTGAACACCTTGGGATCCTCGATGGCGGCTTCATAACGGATCGTATCGGCATCCAGCATGGTGTAGCGCTCGACGACGTGCAACGCGTCGCTGTGGAAGTTCCCGGCCATATCGAACCATGTGCGGTCGTTGTGGTTCGTGACGTCGACGGTCAGTGTGTCGCCCTCCCAGCGGCCTCGCGAGTCTCCCATCCAGAACGCGAGTGGTGTCGATGGACCACTCCCGTTCGTGTAAATCAGCCTGAAGACCTGCTGCCATTCGAATGTCATCGCGAGGTGGTCGCGCGTCTGGAAAATCTGAAAGGGAAATTCCATGTACATGATGCGCGGCACTCCCGGCAGATAACACTGCGAGAGCGGATCGGCCGTGGCGCGCTGTTGAAAGTTCTCGGCCCTTTTCGCCGCGGCCCAGGGCTGATATGGAATGACGTCGCCCTCGACCACGCTGCTGCCGGCCGGCATCCGGTACGAAGCGGCATGATCCTCGAGGCCGTACGCCGCACGGCTGCCAACCTGCCAGATGCCCTGAAGGTCGGGCCTCCCGTCTGGCGTGCGTGGGACCGTTCGTGGGTTGGCTGCGACCCGGGCAACGGCGGCTGCGGACTGCGCGGAGGCGAGATGTGTCGATGTCGTTCCGACGGCCACGAGGGCGAGCAGGATCAGAACTTTCGTGACCATTCGGTCGGCCATCGTTCCACCACCACCTTCTTCTCCGTGTAGAAATCAATCGCGTCGCGACCCTGTGCGTGCAGGTCGCCAAAGAAACTCTC
>Ga0070699_100000194_pt1 | contig 59391 bp, 56 predicted proteins | sample KBSK1503metaG_FD_65473 | JGI IMG/M metagenome (GOLD analysis project Ga0070699, IMG submission 65473) | Corn, switchgrass and miscanthus rhizosphere microbial communities from Kellogg Biological Station, Michigan, USA - KBS K1-50-3 metaG | ecosystem: Host-associated > Plants > Roots >... | reverse complement strand
GCGTGCTTTTTGGTATCGGTGATGATTCCTTCGCGTGCCACTTGTCGCTTGAAGCGCCGGATCGCGCTCTCGATGCTCTCGTTATCGTGAACCTGTACTCTTGCCACTCAAATCCTCCGTTTCACTAAACCGAGTCAGAAGCTTACACAACGCCGAGCCGGGGTGTCAATCTGCGGGCGGCCGCCTTGTTTTATGCATTATCACCCAATAAACTAGGCGCCGTGATGATTGAACGCATCCGCCAAATCGCGCGCGAAAGCATTGAAGCAAAGAAAGCATTCTTCGATGCGAACGCAGAAGCAGTCGTGCGCGCCGCGGAAATGATTATTGCGAGCGTAAGGGGCGGCGGCAAGGTGCTGGTCTTTGGAAACGGAGGTTCGGCGGCGGACGCTCAGCACATCGCCGCGGAGCTCGTGAACCGGCTGAACTACGACCATCCGCCCATTCCGGCGATCGCGCTGACAACCGACTCTTCAATTCTCACATCCATCGGAAATGACTCTTCATTCGACAAAGTGTTCGAGCGTCAGGTTCGCGCGCTTGGACGCAAGGGCGATGTTGCGCTGGCCATTTCGACGAGCGGCAATTCACCAAACGTCTTGCGCGCAGTCGAAACGGCGCGAGAGATCGGCGTCTCGACGATTGCTCTCGCCGGCCGGGACGGCGGAAAGCTCGCGACGCTTGCCGAGCTGGCGCTCGTAGTGAATGCGGACTCGACGCAACGAATCCAGGAAACTCACATCACCATCGCGCACATCTTGTGCGAGCTAGTCGAAGACGCGTTGTTTGGAGTGCCCCTGTGAATCCGGAGCTCTGACACACAAGCCAATGTCGCGCTACAAACAAGAACCAATCGATCTCACCGGTATTTCGACATATCCGCTAGCCTCGCGGCCGAGCAAAGTGACGACGGATGACTTCGCCAAGCCGGCCGCCGGTGATCTAACTCTCGGGAGCTTCCTGGACAGTTTGCCGAACATACTCGCCGCGCGAGAGCTGCGCGAGATCGCCGCGCTTGTCAGAGCGGCCCGAAGCAAGGATCGCGCGATCATTGTTGGTCTTGGCGGCCACGTGATCAAGACTGGTCTTGCGACAATCTTGATAGATTTGATGAAGCAAGGCTACGTGACCGCCTTTGCGATGAATGGTTCGGCGATGATCCATGATTTCGAGATCGCGCTTGTTGGCGCCACCTCCGAAGACGTCGACGCATCGCTTGGCTCGGGCAGTTTCGGGATGGCGGAGGAAACGGGGCGCATTATCAACGAAGCAATTTCAACGGGTGCAAAAGACAACGTCGGAATGGGCGAAGCGATCGGCCGGCGACTCTTCGAAATTAAGCCCGCACACGCAAACAAATCTCTGCTTTTTGCTGCATACGAGGCTGCGATTCCAGTTTCTGTTCATGTTGCGATCGGGACCGACATAGTTCATATACATCCGGCGGCTGACGGCGCGAGCGTCGGCGAAACGAGCTTGCATGATTTTCGCTTGCTCTGTTCGCTGGTGCGCGAGCTCGACGGCGGAGGCGTGTACCTGAATCTCGGGTCCGCTGTCGTATTACCCGAAGTTTTTTTGAAGACAGTGACCGTCGTTCGAAATCTCGGATTCACACTCGAGAATTTCTTCACGGCGAACTTCGATTTCATTCAGCAGTATCGTCCGCTGACCAATGTGGTGCGGCGGCCTGTTTCGGGAAGCGGTCGCGGATTCTCGTTCATCGGGCACCACGAGATAATGATCCCGCTTTTGGCCGCGGCGATTCTCAACGGATAGTGGTAGTTTGTCCCGCATTATGGCAAAACCAAAAATCGCTATCCTCATCTCGGGCCGCGGATCGAATATGCTCGCTTTGCTCGATGCGATCCGTGAGGGTGGTCTCGATGCCGAAGCCGCAGTTGTAATCAGCAACATCGAGTCGGCACCGGGATTGATGAAAGCGGAAGAACGCGGTGTTGAAACTCTGGTCATTAAGCACAAAGGCCGCACACGCGAAGAGCACGACTCAGCAATTGCTGCTGAGTTGCAACGTCGTGATGTTTCGGTTGTTTGCCTCGCCGGTTACATGCGCTTGCTAAGTTCTCAATTTGTGCGCGCGTTTGAAAATAGAATCTTGAACATTCACCCGTCGCTGTTACCTATGTTCCCCGGTGTCGATGCGCAACGGCAGGCTCTCGAGCACGGCGTTAAGATCAGCGGATGCACGGTTCATATCGTCGACGAGCAACTGGACCACGGTCCGATCGTGTTGCAGCAAGCCGTCGCGGTCTTGGATGACGACTCGGTTGAAACGCTTTCGGCGCGAATATTGGAGCAGGAGCATCGCATCTATCCCGAAGCTGTCGCGCGGGTTCTCAGTAAAGGCTTTCGCGTCGAAGGCCGCCGGACGTTTTTGGCGGATTAGGTTCGCGTTGGTTGGATTGAAATAGATGATGGCAACGACCCGCGTGTCGGACTGCCTCGAAAGGACGATTCTACCAGCGTTATTAGTCGGGTCGTTGCCTGCGAGTTAGATTCACTTAGACCCCGTCGCGGGTTGCCTTGAGGATCCGCGAAAGATGAGAGAGCCGCCGACTCGCCGTTGACGCAACCGGATCGTGCATCGAAACGAGTCGGCGGTTCCACTTATTCAACTACAAACTGGAGAGTGTTCGATCGCCTGCCGTCGGGATTAACGACATAAACTTCGTGGACCCCCGACCTCTGTTTTCTTTTCACGGTTGCCAGCCTGGTCACATCGAATGCGCCGACCTCCAGACCTTCGCCGTCCACATAAACTACCGCACCCTCGCGAAAGCCATCACCGTTGACGATGACTTTCTTCTTCTTGTACTGGGCGTCGGATGCTGAGAGCGGCTCCGTGCCAGACCTAACGACGAGCGTGAACGCGCGCTGAGAAGCGTTCCCCGCGGCGTCGCTCACCTGGGCGGTGAAATTGAAATTCCCTGAGGCGCTCGTCGTTCCGTAGAGAAAGCCGCTCATCGTGAGCGTAAACCCGGGAGGCATTTGCCCGCCGGCAACGATCCAATGATAGCCGCCGCTTCCGCCGCTCGCTTCGAGAGTAGTCGAATACTGGAGATTCAAGTTTGCCGAGGCGAGGTTCGACGTCATGATGTTCAAACCGGATCCACTCGAGCCACCGGGGTAGACGCTGGTTATGCCCCGAATATCATCGCTCATGAGCGAGGCCGCGCGATTGTCGAAATGAATATAAGGCGCCATCGTTGCGCTGGAATCCGAGGAGTGTCCCAGACCCAGTGCATGACCCATCTCGTGAGTCGCGATTTCCTGAAGCTGAGCCCGATTAGAAAAGTTACAAAGTGCGTAAGGGTTGAAAGACATATTGGCTTCTACAGCCTTGCCGTAGACCACGCCGCCAACGTTCTTCGTAGTGCCCGGCAAGTACCTTACGATACCGGAAACCGCGAGAATGCCCGCGCAGCTCTGCGATGCAACGAAGTAGTTGTCACAGTTATTGAATGAGATCGTGTTGACCCCATCCGCGACCTGAACCCCGCACCCGCCTGTGGATCCGCCGTAGTTCACACGAATGGAGCCGCCAGCCTTTGACCAGGCGTTCATCGCCGCTTGCATATCCTCGGCGAGCTGCGAGAATCCGGGCGCGCCTGTGGGATTCACATAGAAGTTGATGGCTTGGCCGCTGTCAGCCTCAAACCATCGCGAAGGGTTGCTCGGGCTCAAGAGCACCCACATCGGCGTGAAATCGGGGCGCAAGGAATCGTACTCGCCGGGCCGCGGCAATAAAGGAGCGTCTGTGAAGAATCGTCGCTCGAAAGCAATGATGCCCTCGCGATTAGCATCGATCAACTGCATTACCATCTGAGTGTATGCGCCGAACTCGCTGCTATTGGTCCCCGAACCGGCCAGGATATGCACGCCTTCGCCCTCGATCTGGCGTTCGACCATGGCCCTTCCTGATGCGTCGCGTTTGATGTTGAATTTGCCAAGAAAGCCCTGGTGAACCCGCAGTGAACCGTCCGGCCACGTGTTCAGATACAGGAGCACCTCTTGCCCAATTTCGAACCGCGGCGCTCCGAAGATCACAGTTCCGTGATCGATCGTTTCGCCGCCAAGCTCTTTTAGCACTATCTCTCGCTCGGCGATGTTGCCCCTGAGTACGCCGTTCACTTCAAGGCGAACATACGTATAAACCAGACCGCTGGTTGAATCGACGGCGGCCGACATACCGAGCACTCTGCCTGTCACAATCGCTCGCGATTCGATGACCATGTCCTCGTCGCGAGGCACCACGGCAGTAGTAGCAAGAGCAGTTTCGCTCGCGGCAATAACCAGGAGGCAACCCACAAGAGAAAGAGTGTGCAGTCTTCCTTTGAGCATAAATCCTCGACGCATTTCTTTTTGGAAGCGTGATGGGAGCAGACAGAACCCAAGCGGGGACGCTCGCTTGGAGGCAAAGCTAATGCCAACGGATGCAGGGATTAAAGGTACCCGCGCGCATCTCTCGAGAGCGCCATATGCATTACCCGTTCTTGGAAGGACAGTTAGTGTGGGATTGTCAATGTTGTGGAGCAGCGGGGCGGCTTCGGCTTTCCCCGGCTCGGTACTTCGCCTCAACAATCTGCGCGAAACGGTGGAGTTGGTTTTTGAAAGGACTAACGCCGCGCCTGGTCGATTGACTCAAAGCGCGGCGTCGGTATCAGGCAAGTCAGATTGATGAAGTAGTCAGGATGCCATCAGCGAACTGACCGAATGTTAAAAGTGATTGGCTGTGTCGTAGTCATGCCGATTTCGGTTCCGCTTCGAATCTCAGCCTCGTTACCCTTCTGAAGCATTACCCCAGCGACTCCAGCTCCGGCGCCGATGATCGCTCCGATGCCCGCGCCTTTACCGCCGCCAATCGCTCCGCCCAGCACAGCGCCGCCAACCGTGCCTCCACCGATGTACCCAATGTTACGTTTCTCGGACGAGTTTCCGCTGACTTCATTCTCTGCGTCAACCGTGCCGGCGCGCGCGTCCTGGAGTTCCGTCAGAGAACCGTCGAGCCCAACCCTGGTGCCATCAGGCAAAACAACTGTGTCGAACTGCAATCCAATTTGGCCTTCGCGGCCGCGTGTGCGAGCGGGATTTACCGAGGCTACGCGCCCTTCGACAACCGAACCAGCCGGAACGACTTCGACGCCGCTCGCATAGACAGGGGTCACTACTGTTGTCTGAAAACGATCACCGACGCGCGCGACGCGCGAGTTGAGAGTTTGATTCATTCGCAGCCGAAAGTATTGATTCCGTGGCAGCGTGTAGGTGGCGTAGACCGGGCCGACAAGGGACGCGTTCGCGCCGTTGTCCACGGCTGCGCTGGTGGGATTGAGTGCCGTGTGCTTTATGCGCGGTTTTCGTTTGAGCGCGGGTTTGCAACTGCATGTTCGTTTCTTTTGCGCGGCCAGAGCCGCCGATTCGGACAGCGGCGCAAGAACGGCAATGAACATCGCGGCGGCCGCCACGAGTGTGATAACGCGTCTAGTCATAGTTACCTCCCGGGTGGTTCGTGTAGAAATGGAAAGATGCTCGAAGGCGGTGTTGGGATGAACGCGGGCGGGCGGGGTGTTGCCTCAGAAAAGATTGATGGGAAGAATTAGTGGCCGGATGCGGGGGAGATTGAGATTGGAAGATTTGAGATTGGGATGATTTGAGATTGGAGATTTGAGATTGGGATGATTTGAGATTGGAGATTTGAGATTGAGAATTGTTGAAAATTGGAAATTGAAAATTAGAAATGGCAAATTGAGGGTAACGACCTCGCGCGCTTCATCTGAAATCTCAAATCACAAATTCTCAAATTCTCAAATTCTCAAATGTCTCAAATGTCTCAAATTTCAAATATCTCAAATCTCAAATTCTCAACAATCAAGCGTCTGCTCCAGGAACCCTAAGCATCAAGGTCGTACGCCACCTTGAGCCAGTGCTTCACCTCGTCGTCGATATCTTTGACCGAGCTAATTGGAATGCGATGCGTGATGCGATCCTTCTTTGCGAAGCCGCCGGTATCGATTAATCGGCCGGTGGCTTTCATATCTTTCAACGCGAAGCCTATATCGATCCGTGTTTGAGTCGTTGGTTTTATCTGGGCGAATACGTGATTGCGATAGAGCGGCACGATGGTTTGACACGGACACGCCTTCGCGGCTTTTCCGATACCAAGACCGACTTTGAGAAGCGCATCATAAATCGGCCGCAACGACGCCTTTGGACCGGCAAACATTTTCTCAACGTATTGTTCGGCTGCTTTCAAATAAGCTTGAGGATCGCCGTCTTCGCCGCCCTTACCCTCAGCCCTCTCGGCAAGCCACCACGCGTAGTTGGTCCCGAGCCCGTGTTCCGCCTTCAGCCAACCACGACGCTCTTTCTCGGTTCTTGGGCCGGACTTTTTTATGAACTGCAGCCACTCTTCGAGGCTCCGTCCGGTTTTGGCGGGTAGATCCTGAATCGCTTTCTGAACCATCGCCACGCCCGGGTGAACACCGTAGATCGACTTTCCTTTTTTGCTGGTCGCTGCGCGTGCCATGAGAGCCTCCTCTTAGTCGGAAGTAATAGTTGATTTCAATCTTCCGGATGCTGGCTGAGGCTGAACCAATTCCCCGAATTGTCTTTGAAGACGGTTGCGATTCCCCAGGACTGCGTCTGGGGAGGGCCCTGGAATTCGACTCCTTTGGCTGACAACTCTTCGTAGGTCGCCTGGCAATCGGCCGTGTCGAACACGCCGCCACCCAGCTTTCCGTCCTTCACAAGCTCGCGCAGTTGATTCGCGGTAGCTTCATCGAGCATGAACCCCGCCTTCGGCTCCATTAGAATAATTTCAAAGTCCGGCTGGTCCTTTGGTCCAACGGTCAGCCATCGAAACCCACCTTCCATGGTCGCGTCGGTTCGCACTTCGAAGCCCAACTTGTTGGTGTAGAACTCGAGCGCCTCCTGCTGATTCAGCACGTACACTGTCGCGTGTGACATCTTCGTAATCATAGTTCACTCCTTTTGTGGTGCGAGCAGGATACGACAGGTCTTGAAACTCGCGCTTCTCCAAAATTGCTAATTTGCTTTTGGAAGTGCGCTCGCTATGCCGTGCATCATCAAGTAGCAGCCGGGAATTCTGCTTCGCGCCCGTTGCCGTCGTTCATAGGCTTGCGAGCGATAGGTGATTGGTGGATGGCCGACGTGCTTGTGAAACAAACTGCTGAACGAGCCGAGACTCTCGAACCCCACCTCAAAGCAGACATCGGTGACAGTCAACCTGCTCGACGAGAGAAGCTCCTTTGCCTTCTCAATTCGGCGGTGCGTCAGATACTGATGTGGAGTCTTGTTGAACGCGGTCCGGAAGAGTCGCAGGAAATGAAACCGAGATAAACACGCCGCTCTGGAAATCTGTTCGAGATCCAACGGCAACTGGTACGAGCTGTCGATGAATTCGCGGGCGCGCACGAGTCGGCGATAGGTGTCCGGCTTTAGCAATCCCGATTGAGTTGGCTGGTATTTCGGCTTTTCCATGTCTCGCCTCATTCGCAAGGACGGCGTTCAGTTCCCGGTCATATTGAGTCTCGTCATTACGATTAGCGCCGCGGGCCAGAGTATACAACACAACCCGAGGTGACACTCAAACCTGAAAGCTATGCTCAACGATCCACGGGCGCGCCTTCTTTCAATTCGAGTTCAGAGGCGCGAATGTTCGTAAAATGCTCAACGATTCGGCGGGCCTCCCGAGCGCCGACGAAGGGCTTCAATTCATCGAAGCTTGCTTCGGAAACGCGCTTCAAGCTCCCAAAGTTTCGAAGCAGGCGCGCCTTCAGCTTGTCGCCCACACCGGGGATCGATGTAAGCTCGCTTTCGAAGTCGCGCATCGTCCGGCGCTGGCGGTGATAGGTGATCGCAAACCGGTGCGTCTCGTCGCGGATCATCTGAATCAAATGCAACACCGGCGAATGATGATCGATTCGAATCGGCTCCTCTCGCCCTTTGACGAACAAGAGCTCTTCACGCTTAGCGATCGACGCCGTCGGCAGAGCTTCAAGACCCAACTCGTGCAGCGCGCGCGCGGCAGCCGCAAGCTGGCCCTTCCCACCGTCGATCAAAACCAGATCGGGAAGCGGTTTGTTCTCGCGCAGCAACCTCCCATAGCGGCGGCCGACCACTTCGTACATCGATTGAAAATCATCGGCTCGTCCCTCGACCGAACGAACCTTGAACTTGCGATAATCTGATTTCTTCATCGCCCCATGTTCGCACACGACCATCGACGCGACGTTCTCAGCGCCCTGGATGTTCGAGATATCAAACGACTCGATGCGATCCGGAACAGTCGGTAGCTCAAGAACCTCACGGAGGTCGTCCAGCACTTTCTGCATGTCGGGCCGCTGCATGCGAAATCGCTGATCGAAATTCAATCGCGCGTTCTTCTCTACCAGGTCAATCAAGTCTCGCTTGACACCGCGCTGCGGCGAGAAGATATGAACGCGGCGGCCGCGCTGCAAAGTGAGATATTCTTCGAGCAGCTCGCGATCCTCGAAATCAACCGGCACATATATCTCGCCAGGCGCGTAGTCGCCCGCCGTGTAGTATTGCTTGAGCGCCTGGCCGATGAACACCGCCGGATCAAACGGATCGGCGATGTCTTCCCAGTAGAATTCGCGTTTCCCGACGACCTTTCCTTCGCGCATCGTGAACAGCGACAACGCGACGAGCGCAGCTTCTCGATAGTACCCAAAGATGTCGATGTCATCGCGCGAAATAACCATCACCTTCTGTTGTTCGCCGAGTTTTTGAATAGTCTTGAGCTGATCGCGATAGCGCGCAGCAGCTTCGTAACGCAACTCATCCGACGCCTCGTGCATTCGGGCCTTCAAATCAGCCTCGAGATCCGATGTCTTCCCCTGCAGCAGCAGGTTCACGTCACGGACGGCTTCATCGTATTGTTCGAGCGAACACAACCTGCTCACGCACGGGCCAAGACATCGTTTTATGTGATATTCCAGACACGGGCGATCGGCCTTGCCGTCAATCTCCATCGTGCAGGTGCGAAGCTGGAATTGCTTGTTGATCAGGTCGAGCGTGTTCCAGGCGAGTGAGATCGGCAGGAACGGCCCAAAGTATTGCGCCCCGTCCTTGAGGATTTTTCGCGCGATCATCGCGCGGGGCGCGCGCTCGTTGGTCACCTTGATGTGAGGATATTGTTTGTCGTCCTTGAGAAGCACATTGAAGATGGGCTTGTGCTTCTTGATCAGGTTGGATTCGAGCGCGAGCGCTTCGATTTCGTTGTCGGTGACGATCAGATCGACGTCGTGTATTCGCGCGATCAGATCGCCGGTCTTGTACTCGCTTGCGCGGTCTGAGTGGAAGTACTGGCGCACTCGATTGCGAAGGTTCTTCGCTTTGCCGACGTAGATGATCTTGGTTTTTTTGTCGCGAAAGAGATAACAGCCCGGTTGCGTTGGAAGGTTGGCGAGTTTCTCTTCAAGAGACATGGATGGGGGATATTTAGGATTTAGGATTTAGGATTTGGGATTTAGGGCTCAGGAGCGAGGGTCAAGGGGTCGAGAAACCAAATCCTAAATCCTTATTCCAGCTTGTACAGCGGCACGTACTTTCCTTCTTCAAACCTGAACTTGAAATTGCCTTCGAAGCGTCGAATCCCCGACGCGCCCGCGCCGCTTGCAAGCGTCGGCATTCGCAAGGTGCCTTCGTATTGGTTGTAATCGATCGTCGCGTTGAATGTCTTCATCTTGGCGGCTTCTTTGTCGAGCACTTCCAGATTGTGCAGACCCTCGATCTTTATTGTCATCACCTCGCCCGATTGGGGATCAAGTTGAACCACGCCCGACGCGAGCGCCTCCGTAGTCACATCGGCTCTCGGCACAAAGCGAAACCAGCGCTCGTTCTTCCGCTCGGCGACTACTTCCTGAAAGTTGTAAAACTTGACGCGCTCGGGTAACAGCGGGAAGAAGGCGACGTCCCACACGGCCCCAAACGAAAGTAACGTCGGTTCGTCTTCCTTGATTTTGCTTTTCGGAATGCCCTTCTTGTCGGTATCGGCAACGACTCGAACCATGACCGGCGTGTCACCGGTCTTATCGGGTTTCTTTGCGGGTTCGACGGTCACGGTAGTATCGCGAATCTCTTCGGTGGACTCTTTATCACCCTTCGACTTGAACCGCTCGATGTGGATTTTCTGTTCGTAGCGGCAGTGATCTCGAAAGTAAAGCGAACGGTCCTGATTCGAAGCAGCCTTGCAAATGAGTTCGGGAGCGGTACACGTCTGCGCGCTTGCCGAGCCCGCCGCGAGCCCGAGAATTGCTATTGAAACGACAAAAAGGTGTCTCATCGACTTCTTGACTCCCCAAACGTTTTTCGTGTATTAACTCTAGCGTCGCTGACAAAAAGTATAAGTTAGACGGGAACATAACGGCAAACGTCATCATCCGAAGCGCCTCTCAGTTCGTGCTGACCGCGCGCGCCTTTGCCTCGAAATGCAAATCAAAGATCATGGAGGCTCCCTTTATGAAGTTTAAAGCGATGGCTGCGGCCTGCACTGTTGCCGCGGTACTGCTTGGCAACGCTTGCGCGACCAAAAAATACGTGCGCAATCGCGTGAATGAACGCGCGACACCGCTCGAAAGCCGCACCGGCGAACTGGAAGAAACGTCCAGACGTAACACTCAGGACCTTGGCAAGCTGGGCCGCGACATTGACGATGTCCGCCAGAAAACCGATCGCGCCCAACAACAAGCCGATCGCGCTGCCTCGTCAGCCGAGCAAGCCAATACCCGCGTCACCGGTGTCGAGCAAACGGTTTCAGATCTCCGCACAAGCCTCGACAAATACACGGTTCAAAAAACCGTTACTGTTCAGTTCAACGCCGGCAAAACCGATCTGCTCCCTGAGGCCACCGCCTCGCTCGACGAACTCGCAAGCCAGATCAAGGACCGGAACGGATTCCTGCTCGAGATTCAGGGCTTCGCTTCCGCGGAGGGGAAGGCCGATCTGAACGAGCGGTTGAGCCAGGCCCGATCCGAAGCAGTGAAACGCTACATGGCCGAACAACACAACGTTCCTCTGTTTCGGATGTCGATACTGGGCTTCGGCATCAGCAGGCCCGTGGCAGACAACGAAACCAAGGAAGGCCGCATGCAGAACCGCCGCGTTGAAGTGCGATTGCTCACTAACAATGCGGTCAGCCAGGCTCACTGAAAAGGCGTTAGTCCGTAGTCCGTAGTCCGTAGTCGGTAGTCAATAGGCCGATGCGTTTCCGCCTATCGACTACGGACTATTGACTACGGACTACGGACTACTGATTTATGGAATTTGAAATTGAGTTACCGGCTGGTAAACCTTTCGATGCCGTAGCCCTCGGACTCAATGCCGCGGATCACCTTATCGTTGTCCCTCACTATCCCGGATTCAACAGCAAAGTTCCTCTGCTCTCACACACGCTTGCGCCCGGCGGCCAGTGTGCAACAGCGATGGTCGCGCTCGCCAGGTTGGGAATGCGCGCGCGCTACATCGGCAAGATCGGCTCCGACGATTTGGGCCGGTTTCAAATTCAATCACTCGTGTCAGAAGGCGTTGAGTGCGGCGGCCTGACCATAGCCGACGGCGCCGACAGTCAAATTGCTTTTATCGTGATTGACGAAGCGAGCGGCGAGCGAACAGTCATCTGGCATCGCGACGAGAGGCTGATGATCTCGCCCGGTGAAGTAGATCAGGCAGCCGTGACATCCGGGCGCGTTTTGCTTCTCGACGGGCACAACGTTGCGGCTTCGATTGCCGCGGCACGGTACGCGCGCGATGCCGGAATCCCCACCGTGCTCGATATCGATAACATCTATCCGGGAGCGGAAGAGCTTATGCCGCTCATTGACTTTTTGATTTCGTCGACGAGCTTCCCGCTGCGGATGACCGAGGAGAATGACTTGCGAACCGCGCTCCGGAAGTTATCCCTGATGACAGGCTCGCTGTTTGTTGCGGCTACGCTAGGCAAAGAAGGTGTTCTTGCGTACTTTCGCAATGAGTACATCTACTCGCCCGCGTTCACCGTCGATTGCAAGGACACGACCGGGGCCGGTGATGCATTTCACGGCGGATTCATTTACGGGTTGCTCGCGGGACTGTCTGTTGAAGAGACTTTGCGAGTCGCAAACGCAATCGCCGGTTTGAAGTGCCGCGCGATTGGCGCCCGAACCGCGTTGCCGACGCTGGAGGAGCTAAACGCGTTGCTTAGTAGTCAGTAGTCAGTAGTCAGTAGTCCGTAGTCAGTAGTCAGTAGTCCGTAGGGAGCAATAACCAGCTACTGACTACGGACTACGGACTAGACCCCGATCGTCTCTCGCAGATAACGCCGGCTTCGCAATGCGCTTTCAAAAGGCTTAACACCCGGCTGGTCGGCGTCCACATCCTGTTCGACAATCGCCCAACCATCGTAATCGCAACTCGCGAGTCCTTCTTTGATACTCGGAAAATCCACCGCGCCTTCACCCAGCTCACAAAAAATGTCGCGACGAACTGCTTCAAGGAACCCTAGCCCTTCCCGGCGCACCGAATCGAGCACCGGCAAGCGAACATCCTTCAAGTGAAGATGCCAGATTCGCGAGCCATACCTCTTCACCGCTTCGACCGGATCGCCGCCGCCATAAAGATAATGACCCGTATCCAGGCAAAGACCGATCAAGCTCGGATCGGTGTTCTCGCAAAGCCGCGCGATTTCGTTAGGCGTCTCGACGAACGTACCCGCGTGATGATGAAACGCGGTCGAGACCCCGAACTCGCTGCACGCTCGCGCGATTCTGGAGACAATCTCGACCGTGTCATCCCAATGTTGCTTACTCATGCCATCGCGTTCTTCGTTTACGCGTCCCGCCACCGGCATTCGCGACTGTTCCATGTCGCCGGCCAGAACGATGAGCCGGGCATCCACGCTCGCCAGAAGCGCGGCCACCTTGATCGCCTCCTGAAACGCCGCTTCATGGCGTTCCGGCTCGGCGAGCATCAGCGGAACAAAGGCGGATACCATCCGAAGGCCGCGTGATGATAATTCCTCTCGCAGCCGGTCGGGTTCAGACGGCAAGTAATCGTACGGACCCAGCTCGGTTCCCTCGTATCCGGCTTCGGCCATTTCATCGAGCACCTTCGCGTAAGGCGCCTGGCCGTTCCAACCTTCGACTTCCATGATGCCCCAGCTTACCGGGGCGGTTCCAATCCTGATTTTCACGTTCGCTCCTGGTTCGAAGCCAGTTGAGAGTACAAGCTTTAGCTTGCCTGACCATCACCAAAGCAACCTCAAGGTTGTACTCTGAACAAAGATCACTTCAAAAACTCGTCGGCATTTTCTTTGGTCACCAAAGCAGTACCGGTATCGATTACTTTTGGGATTGGCTGACCTTGAATCGCTTTGATCGACGCTTCGACTGCCTGCTTGCCCATGTTCGCCGGATACTGCGCGATGACCGCGCTGACCGTTCCCGCTTTCACCGCGCGCACGGCTTCCTTGCCCGCGTCGAATCCAACCACGAATATCTTTCCGCTCAGGTGCTGCGCGGCAACTCCTTCCATTGCGCCGAGAGCCATTTGATCGTTTGTAGCAAACACCGCGTTCAAATCGGGATGAGACGTTAGAAGGTTCTCCATCACCGTCAGTCCCAACGCACGCTCGCTGTTCGCGGGCTGAATTGTCACGAGCTCTATCCCCGGCGCTGCCGCGAGAGCATCCTGAAAGCCCGCGACGCGATCATCGTGCGAAACTACTCCAAGCACGCCGCGAATGATCGCCACTTTGCCGTGGCCTCCAAGAATCTTCACCAGATAATCGCCCGCAAGCTTTCCGCCCACGCGATTGTCCGTCCCGATGTAACAGAGCTTGCCCGGCCACGGTGTGTCGTTGTCCACGATCAACACTGGAATGCCCGCGGCTTTAGCCTTGTCGAGCACAGGCGTTACTTCGGCGATACCTCCGGGCACTACCGCAAGAGCCGAGACCTTTTTCAGAATCTGATCCTCGAGAATTGAAACCTGCTGATCGATGTTGATCTCACGCTCAGGAGCAAGGACCGACAACTCGACATCGGGATGCTGGCGCGCGGCTTCTTCGGCGCCGCTCTTGAGCGTCTGCCAGAATTCGCTGTCGAGCGCCTTGGTCACAATCACGATTCGCAGCTTGCGTGTAGCATCAGTGCGATTGCATCCGGCCGCAAGAAGCAACAACATCACCGCAATCATCGCGACGCAAAGAATCGATAGTTTGTTTCGCATTTATCCTCTCCTCATTTTCTGACCAGCCTGCGTTTGGTGGACGTGCGCTGGCGGAGCACGTCGATCCAGACCGCTGCGACGATGACCACGCCAATCACAACCTTTTGCCAGTTTGGCGAAACGTTGAGCAGCGTCAATCCGTTTCGCAGGACTCCCATGATCAGCGCGCCGATCAGCGTTCCCCACACCGTTCCAACGCCGCCAAAGAAACTCGCGCCGCCGATGATCACCGCGGCAATCGCGTCGAGCTCGGCCCCGTCTCCAGCAAGCGGAAAACCCGAATTCAAACGGCCCGCAAGAACCACCGCGCCAAGAGCCGCCAGTCCTCCGCTTATCGCGTACACCATCGTCAATCGCCGGTCGACAGGTATTCCCGAGAACACTGCCGCCTGCTTGTTGCCGCCAATCGCGTAAACGTCCCGTCCAAGCGTCGTGCGTGTCAGGAAAACATGAAAGAGCCCATAGACCGCGACGACCAGAATCACCGGAACCGGAATGTAAGCGATCGTACCGGCGCCCCAGAAACGAAATCCTTCCGGCAGTTCCGAAATTGGAAAGCCTCCTGAAATGACAAAGGCGAGACCTCGCGCGACATTCATCATTCCCAGAGTCGGAATAAACGGATGCGGCAGCCGAAGCTTTGTCAGCAGCAGCCCGTTGATCATCCCCAGCGCCGTGCCAACGCAGACTCCCGCCGCAATGCACACCGGCCAGGGCACGCCTGCTTTGAGCATCATCGCCACCAGCACGCACGAGAGCCCCAGGATCGAGCCTACGGACAGGTCAATGCCGGCGGTGATGATTACAAGCAACTGCCCCAAGGCAAGAAGGGCGTTGACCGACGATTGCCGAAAGACGTTTATGAGATTGTCAAAGGTCAGGAAGTACGGCGAGAGGAAGCTCAAAATAGCCGACACTACGACGAGCCCGAGCAACGGCGCAAATCGCCGCATCACGCTGCTGCCTGCGCGTCGCCAGCCTCGCACGCCGGAAGTCGCGCTCGGGGGCCCCTGCGGCGAATGTTCTTCGGCAACTGTGGCGGCGGCCTCGTGAGTTTTCAGTGGACAATTCCTCCGGTCGCAAGCTTCATAATCAATTCGTCGGTTGCATCTTTGCGGGCCAGTTCACCAGTGATTCGTCCGCGATGCATCACTAAAATCCGATCGGCGAGGCCCAGAATTTCTTCGAGTTCCGATGAGACAAACAGAACCGCCACGCCGCGCGCGGCCAATCGCCGAATCAAGTCGTAGATCTCCGCCTTCGATCCGACATCGATTCCGCGCGTCGGTTCATCGAGGATGAAAACCTTTGAATCGGCGGACAGCCATTTTGCCAGCACGACTTTCTGCTGGCCGCCTCCACTCAGGTACATTACGTGTTGCTCGACGCTTGGAGTCTTGAGGTGCAACTCTCGCGCGAGCGCGTTAGCCACTTCTCTTTCACGAGCCGAATTCAGAAACATCCCGTAGCGCGCAAATCTCTTCGGAGCCGCTAGCGCGACGTTGAACCGAACGCTGCCGCCGAGCACAAGGCCTTTCGCTTTGCGATCATCGGCCACAAGCGCGAGCCTGTGTTTCACTGCGTCGATTGGAGTCTTGATCGTAACCGGTTGACCTTCGAGATAGACTGCTCCCGATTCGATTTCGCCTGCGCCAAAAAGAGTTTCGACAAGCTCGGTGCGTCCCGCTCCAACGAGTCCCGCGAGTCCTACAATCTCACCGCGACGAACGCTGAAACGGATGTCGGTGAACTTTCCGCTCGCGGTCAATCCTTCGACCCGCAACGCTTCTTCACCTTCGCATTGCGATGTGTTCACCGAGAACTGTTCGCCGATTTCGCGCCCTACCATGTATCGCACGAGATCGTCAGTCGTGGTTTCGGAGATAGGTCTGGTCGCAATATGCCGTCCGTCGCGAAGGACGGTGACTCGATCGGCTACCTGGTGAATCTCTTTGAGACGATGTGAGATATAAACGACACTGACACCGCGCGCTTTCAGTTGAGAGATGGTTTGAAAGAGGCGAGCCGTCTCATGTTCCGAAAGCGGTGAAGTTGGCTCATCCATGATTATGAGCTCAGCGCTGAACGCCAGGGCGCGCGCGATTTCGACCAGTTGCTGCTCGGCGATGCTCAACTCGCCGACCGGGCGCTTCGGATCAAGCGGATGCCCCAGTCCTTCAAGCAAGCTTTTCGCCTGGTGATTTATATCTCTCCAACGCACCCATCGCGATAAACCGGCGCCCACCGGATGACGCCCCAGAAAAACGTTTTCACCGATGCTCAATTGCGGAACGAGCATCAGCTCCTGATGAACGATGTTAATTCCGAGCTCGTGAGCCTGGTGCGGAGTTTTGATTTCGACCGGATCGCCCTTCCAAAAAATCCCGCCCCGGTCAGCTTCATAAAGTCCGGTGACGATCTTCATGAGGGTCGATTTGCCCGCGCCGTTTTCGCCGATCAACGCGTGGACCTCTCCGGGCCGCACCTCGAAGCTAACGTCGTCAAGCACGGTGACGCCGGAAAACGTCTTGGTGATGTTCGTCATTTTCAGGAGCGGTTGGGGATCGTGCATAAGAGCATTCGGTCTTCTCTGCGTTCCCCTGCGCCCGCTGCGGTTCAAAATCCGGTTCTTAACCGCAGAGGTCGGGGAGGAGCGCAGAGGTCTACGGCTCGACAACAGCCTTAATCGCTTCGCCGATACGCATTGCTTCCAGCGCCTCGCCCACCTGATCGAGCCTCAAGCGATGGGTGATCAACTTCTCGACCGGCAACAGACCGGCTTCCAGGATTCGCACGACTTTCGGAAACGCCGTCCGTTGAATGTAAGACCCCAGGATCGAAGCCTCGTAGCGTGTGATCGCATACTGATTCAAGCTGCGTTCGGCGTGCTGATTGACGCCGAACAGAATCACGCGGCCTCCGCGCCTCACAGTTTCGAGAGCTTCCGGAAGCAGACTGCCGGCCGCGTCAATGACCACGTCTACGCCTATTCCGGTTGCGGCTTTCACCGCGGCGGCGGCGTCTTCGGTCTTCGGGTTTATTGCCGCGTCGGCGCCGAGACGCTCGGCCGTCCGTCGCCGAAAATCCGTCGGTTCAACGACAAAGATTTTTCCGGCTCCGGCGCTTTTGAAAAGCATGAGGAACAAGAGGCCAATGGGTCCGGCCCCGAGAATCGCAACGCTTTCACCGGGCAGAAAATCTGTCTTTTCAAAAGCGTGCCACACGCAAGCGAGCGGCTCGGCAAGACACGCGCGTTCGGCAGGAACATCGGAGCTGATCTTGTGCAGCGCTCTTGCAGGCGCGAGATTGAACTCGGCGAGTCCGCCGTGTCGAAAGATTCCGAGCGATGTCATGTTCTCGCAAACATTCGTGAGTCCCATACGGCAATACCGGCATAGCCCGCAGGTGATGTTGGGATCGATCACCACGCGATCTCCCGGCTTCACGTTGATCACGTTATCGCCGATGTCCGTGACCGTGGCTACGTATTCGTGACCAAGAATGCTTCCCGGCGTCGCGGGGTGACCGGGAGGATCGGCGAGGATATGGATATCAGTGCCACAGATACTCACGCGATCGACGCGCAGCAACACGTCGTCTGCGGCTTGAACGCTCGGGCGCGGAAACTCTTCAAGCGCCCAATGACCTGGTCCGTGAAAAACTATCGCCTGCATCGCTTCGCTCATTGTTCGAATCTCCGTTAAACCGTGGCCTCGAAAGCCGACAGCTCACCCAAAAATTTGAAAAGCTGAAATTCCGTTCCGCCACTAAGGCCCCACGCCACTAAGCCGCACTAAGCAAGTAATACGGGCACCTCGTGCTCCTTAGGGGGCCTGGTGCCTTAGTGGCAGAAGCATTCTTTGCGCACCCGCCTATCGAGCACCGCGCCGCTCATACACCTCGATCGCCTCTCCGATTCGCAGCCTGACTGGCTTCACGTGAAGCGCCAGCGAGCGCCCGGGTGTAAAACGGGCATCGAGCATGAAGGCTTTATTCATCGTGCTCAACGCGCACTCGGCCGCGGAGAGCTTCTTGATCTCGTCGCCGCTCTTTGGGTTTCCGGCGGCGTCACAACGCACGGCGATCCGCTCGATCTGATTGAGCATTGTTCCCGCCGGCAGCCTGACCGTCGTTCGAAAATATTCGCTTCGATCGATTCTGTAATAATTGATTCCGAGATCCGACTCGTACCACTTCGGATTTCCTCGAAGCTTGACGGCGAAGCTGATCGCCGTGTCCAGCAGCATGGATGATGCGTCGAGGTACAGATAGTGACGCGGGTCGGCCATCTGATTTCCGCCGCGGCTCGCTTCCGATATCTTGCCTTCGCGTTCGAGCTCCGCGGCCATCACCGGATATATCCAGGAATTGCGATCCATGATTTCTTCGCGGGAGCTGTGAGTCAGATCAAACGGAATAGGCCTCGGCCGAAACATCATCTCGGAATCACCGTGATCCGCGACGTTGTTATTGTCTGAAACCACGTAAAGCGCGGGATGCCCCGTCTCTTCGCGGCCTTTGAAGTTCTGGGTCTTGTGCTCGACGCCTTGAAACGTCGCGGACTTTGTTCGTCCATCCGCGTCGATCTGAACTTCATAGATCCACTCGATATCGGTGGTCCTTCCCCATCGAGCCATCAGCGCGCTCGTCTGGGTTCCGCCATCTTCGTTAGTGAAGATCACGCTGTAGCGAAAAGTCGTTAGCTGTCCTGATTTCTCGGTCTCGTACCACATGAGCAGCGGGATATCGGTGAACCGTCCGATCGTATTTGGCCGCGCATAGACGATGGGAGCGAGGGAGAGAGCTTGATACTCCGCCGTGCCTCGCTCGACAAACGAAATCTTTGCGTCTTGAATTTCGACGGTCGACGCTTTGGAAGCCGACCGCTTGCGATTTAAGTCGATTCGAAGTGTGTGCTCTCGCGGTTGAAACCGCCCGAGAAGCACGCGATAGGTGAACTTTCGCTCGCCCGCAAAAAGAAAGACATCCTGATTGTATCGGCCATCGACGAGTACCGTCGCGACCGCCGCTTCGCTGCCAGCTTCGGCCCACGACGTGTGAGGGGCAGAGGCAGTCAGATCGAGGATGACCTCCGCTTCGGCCTTCACCTTGAAAGATTGCTCTTTCAATGTTTGTCCGGAGATGGGAGCGGAGAAACTTGCCAGCGTTAACGCTGCAAGAAGCAGCTTCAGGGCAAACAGTCTCATTATGAATTTCCTGGGAGCGCAGGCGTTCAGAGTACCGACTTTAGTCGGGTAGTGCAGTAAAACATAGACTAGTCGAAGCGCCATGCCACTACCCGACTAAAGTCGGTACTCTGAACGCCTGCGCTCCCAGGCCAAAGATCACGACGATCAAAAAACAAACTTCAACGCGAACTGCATTACACGAGGATCACCGGCGAGCGTGGAGATGCGACCGGCGGCGGCGTTGGTGATGTCATTTTGCGGAAGTCCAAACTGAGGCGTGTTGAACATGTTGAACATCTCCCAACGAAGCTCGAGGCGCCGACCCTCACCGAAGTAGTCGAACGTTCGGGCCAGCCCCATATCGAAGTTAATGTAATCCGGCCCACGCAGCGTATTGCGGCCGCAGTTTCCCAATCGCGCTTCGACGGCGTTGTTCTTTGTGGGATTGGGTGCGGTTGGCGCGACGTAGGAAGAACCCGGGACGTTGTCAAACCACTTGTCGATGCTTTGAGTCGAGCTGTCCGACAGGTCCCCGTTCTTCAGGCAATCGGCGAACGCGCTTACGAGACCGCCACCACGAGGTCCGCCGATGACTCCGTTGTTTGAGCCAGCCTTGATCGTGAAGGGCCGGCCCGACCGCAGATTGGCGAGACCGCTGAGGCGCCAGCCGCCGACGATGTGGGACACCGGACCGCTTGTCAGAAACTCGCGGCCCCGGCCAAACGGCAGTTCGTACAGATAGCTGGCAACGAAGCGATGAGTCACGTCAAAATCGCTGGGCCCTCGCCGCTCGCCAAGAATGTTGAAGGGGTTTTGAGTGAAGCTGCCGGTGGTGCCGGCCGCGAGATGCTCCATTGCCTCGTCGATTGACTTCGAGAACGTATACGAAGTGCGGAATGATAAGCCGCGGCTGAAGCGCTTCTCAACCGATACTTCCATTCCGTGATACATCGAGTTGGCGTTGTTCTCACGGTATTCGATCGGGCCGAGGTCCGGATAAGGCACGATCGGAACAAAGGAAGCGCCCACCTGCGCGTTCTTCACAGTCCCATTGGAGTTGAAGAAGGGCTGATTCAGATTGCGCAAGGTCGAAAGATGCGTGCCTTTGGTCCCGACATAATCCAATGTGACGACCACATTGGAACCGATCTCGCGCTGAATACCAAGGTTCCATTGATCGACGGTGCCATCTACGGAATCCGGGTTGATTGCACGCAGACGGACTCCGCGTACCTTGGTGACATCGTTCAATATCGCGCTTGGATCCAGCGACAGGTTGAATCCGGTTGCTAACCGGGCGTTGTTGGCAGTTGTGCTGCCGCTCGACGCCACCACCAGGTTGTTGACCAGAAACGGCAGATTGAGCGCCAACTGATCCTCGCTGCCCGCGCGTTCGAAGCTCATAAAGAACCGTCCGTACCCGGCGCGGATAACGGTCTTTTGATTGAGCTGATAAGCGAGCCCGATTCGTGGCGCGAAGTTGTTCTTGTCCGGTTTCACCAACCCACGGCCGAACGGCGAGTTGGCGGGCGTAAACTTCAGACCCGTTGTTGGATCGAGGTTCGTCATTCGGTCCCGGCCTTCCATCGGCCAGGTGGCATAGTCGTAACGCAGCCCGAGATTTGCTGTCAGCCTGGGCGTAATCTTCCAGTCGTCCTGGCCGAATCCGGAATACATCTTCAGTCGCTGATCGACTATGGCTAGATTGGTGAGCTGCTGCTGTTGGGGATAGCCAAGCAGAAAATCGCCCAACCCGATGTTGGTGCGATTTCCATCAAACGTCATTTGACCGCGAACAGCCGGGATGTCCTGATAAATGTTTCGCATCGGCGCACGTACCTCAGCCCCGAACTTGAACTGATGAGCCCCTAACGCAAGGCTTACGGTGTCTGTCCATTGAAACTGGTTGGTCTTTTGATACTTGGGCAAAAAGTCCGGTGACCCGATGCGGCTGAATCCCGATTGACCGCCAATCGTTTGAGTACCGCCACGCGCGGAAGTATCGATGCCGGAGATTCCGCCCGTTTCGCCGGGAAGGTCTGCTACGCCCTTGAAGCCAAACTCCGCGAGCGTATTCAGACCAAACGGATCCTGAGCCGCGAAGGAATCATTGCGGCCCCAGCCAAGACGAAACTCGTTGACCATTCGAACGGTCAGTGTCCTGTTCCATCCGATCGCAGCCGATTGGCCCTTCATGAACAGACGTCCGTTCGCCGAAGAACTGGTGCCGTCAAGGATGCCGCCGAAGATGCCCGGCAGGTAACGGAAGCGGTCACCGTTGGAATACCGCACAAAGACGCTGTCATTGGAACCCACCTGCCAATCGACACGGGTTGTGTAGCTGTCATTGTCGTCGATGATCCCAGGCGCGCGAATGAAATTGAGCTGGTTGAGCGCTCCGGCGCTGGGTGTGATGTTTGGCGCCGGCAACAATCCCATGATCTTGGCGGCGAGCGGATCGATACACGCCGCGGGAATCTGATTGTTCTTGAATGAGCCGTCGGCGTTGAACGCCGAAGGAACCTTCGCGCGGCAATCGCCCACACGGTCAAAGAGCGTAGCGTAAGTCACGCGATTGGCCGCTGCCGCTGCCGGCGAAAAATCGCCGATGCGTTCGTTGGGCATCGGAACGTTGCCGAGGCGCGTCACGCCTTTGCGGATTCGCGTTCCTTCATAGTTGAAGAAGAAGAACAAACGGTCTTTCAGGATCCGGCCGCCGATATTCGCGCCAAATTGGTTCTGAATGTTCTGGGGCTTCTTCACACCGGCTCGATTGTTGAAGAAGTTGTTGGCGTCGAAGATGCGATTGCGCAGGAACTCATACGCGGTGCCGTGAAAAGAGTTTCCGCCGCTCTTTGTTGTGACGCTGACCAGCGACCCGGGACTTCGGCCGTTTTCCGCCGAGTAAGGATTCGTGCTGACCTTGAACTCCTGAATCGAGTCAACCGATGGACGCACGACCTGGGTGGTCAGCTCCTGCACGTTTTCGGAAATCGAATTGTTGTCCACTCCATCGAGGACGAAGTTGTTTTGCAATGAACGTACTCCGTGGACGTTTGCGCCGCCGGTGCGTCCGTTCGCCGTGCCGCCGCCTTCTTCGGTGTACCGATCCGCCTGCACGCCCGGGACCAGCGCGATCAAGTCGTCCCAGTTCCTGGCGCTAAGCGGTAAGTCGGTAACCAGTTTGTTCTCGATAACGCCGCCGGTGGTCGCCTCTTGCGTCGTCAGAATTGGGGCGCTGGCCGTTATTGTGGATGTCTCGCCTATGGCGCCCACGGCGAGAGTGAAATCAATGCGCGCCTTTTGTCCGACTTCAAGCGCGACGTTGTCCTGGACCGTCTTCTTGAAGCCCTGCACCTCAACGGTCAATGTATAGCCGCCAACCGGCAGGCTTGCGAATGTGTAGTAGCCCGACGAATCCGTGGTCGCCGATGCTTCTACGTTTGTCGCTCGATTCTTCGCCGTAACGTTTGCGCCCGTAACGGCGGCGCCCGTCGGGTCGCTCACCAGGCCAGTGAGACTGGCGGTATTCACCTGGGCGAACCCTTGAACGCCCAGGCTCACACAGAGAAGCAACATGCACGCAACGCGGAATGGACCTCTTGTCAGCATATTCTCTCCTTCTTAAAACTGGCGTTTAGCTCAGCGGGCCTCAAATGCCCCTCGTTAAGGGTAAGTTGATTCGGCTGCCGGCCGTTGAACTCCTCGTAGGGCAACCGGTGAAAAAGTTGAATCAGAACATTGCACTTCTACTTCGTAAAGAACCGTTCTCGCTTTGAAGCCTCTTCATATTGTTCTCTTGCAGCACGCACGGTTGTCGCTTCTGAGACTTCCGCTACAGGTACATCCCACCACGACTCATAACCCGGCACCCGCATCTCCTTATCTACTTCAACGACGATGACCGTAGTGCGCTCCGTCGAGCGAGTTTCTTCGAGGGCCCTGTCCAAATCGTCGAGCGTGACCGCTCGAATGACCCGCGCTCCCAGGCTTTGGGCGTTCGCCGCAAATTCTACTTGAATGCGCTCGCCGTCCAGTTGACCGGTCCCTGAATCGCGAAGCCGGTAGTCGGTTCCAAAACCGCCTGACCCGATCGCCTGCGAGAGCCCGCCGATGCTCGAGAATCCATGATTGTCCAGCACCAGGATCGTCAGCTTGTAGCCCTCCTGGATCGACGTGACGATTTCCGAAGACATCATTAAGTAAGAGCCATCCCCGACCATCACATAGACTTCGCGCGTGGGATCAGCCATCTTGACGCCGAGCCCGCCGGCAATTTCATAACCCATGCACGAATTGCCGTATTCGACGTGATAGCCCTTCGAATCACGCGTTCGCCACAACTTGTGCAGATCGCCGGGGAGGCTTCCGGCTGCGCAAACAACCACGTCACCCGGGCGCGAGAACTTATTGACCGCGCCGATCACTTCCCCCTGACTGATAGGCGGTCCATGACCCAGAGCAAACACGCGCTCGGTTTCGCTCTCCCAATCGCGTTTCAGGTTGACAATGCGCTCGGTGTATTCGCCATTGACGGCGTAACCTTCAAGAGCGCCGGCCAGTTCTTCAATAGTCACTCGCGCATCGGCGATCAGGGGAACCGCTGCGTGTTTGTAAGCATCCATCGCCGCAAGGTTGATGCTTATGAAGCGAGCGTTGGGACTTTGAAACGCGGTCTTGGAAGCGGTGGTGAAGTCGCTGAGCCGCGTGCCGATCGCAATCACAAGATCAGCTTCGCGCGCGATGATGTTCGCGCCGGGCGTGCCGGTCACGCCGATCGCGCCTAGATTCTGCGGGTGATCGAAAGACAGGGACCCCTTGCCGGCCTGGGTCTCGCCAACCGGAATGCCCGTTCGCTCGACGAACCTAGCCAGCGCAGCCGAAGCCTCGCTGTAGATCACTCCGCCGCCGGCGATGATCAACGGTTTCTTTGCCGCGCGAATCAACTGCGTCGCTTTTTCAAGCAATGCGCGATCGGCCAGCGGACGCGCGATGTGCCACACGCGCTTCTCAAAAAATTCTTCGTGATAGTCCCACGCCTCGGCTTGCACATCCTGAGGCAGCGCCAGGGTCACGGCTCCGGTTTCAGCCGGGGACGTCAAAACGCGCATCGCTTCCATCAATGAGTATGGAAGTTGATCCGGCCGGTTGATGCGATCCCAGAAGCGCGAAACGGGCTTGAAGCAATCGTTCACCGAAACATCTTGACTGTGTTCCGATTCGAGCTGTTGCAGCACCGGCGCGACGTTGCGTCGCGCAAAGAGATCACCCGGAAGCAACAGCACCGGTATGCGATTGATCGTTGCGGTGGCGGCGCCGGTGATCATATTGGTTGCGCCCGGTCCGATCGAAGACGTGCATGCAAAGGTCCGCGTGCGGTTGTTCATCCTGGCGAAGGCAGTTGATGTATGAACCATCGCCTGTTCATTGCGAGCGAGATAGTAGCGAAGCTTTGATTGTTGCTGCAGCGCCTGGCCCACTCCTGCTATGTTGCCGTGACCAAAGATACCCCAGACTCCGGCGAAGAACGCGATCTGTTGTCCATCGCGCTCGACATATTGCTCAGCCAGGAAGTTAATGAGTGCCTGAGCCATTGTTAATCGCCGAGTCTTCATTGCCGTCTCTGTTATCACCGCCATTTGCGTTCGGGTTCCATTTCACGCAGAAGCTCGTTCGCAAGCGACATCGCCTCGTCGACATTCCAACCGTGATGAACAATGCCGCCAACCGCTTCGGCTACCGCGAGCGGATCGTCATCGCCGGGATAAAGCACGTTGCGTCCGACCAGAGCGCCGCGCACGTTTGCGCCGGCGGCCATCCCTGCCGATACTTCTCGCAAGTAGCCGGTGGGGTCGCCGGCGGATTCGCCGCCGAGCAGCAGAATCGGTAGAGTCGTTGCGCGCGCGACCATTTCGTAGTTCTCGCAATAGGGCAGCTTCAGCCACAGCAACCGGCTGCTGTCGCCCAGCGCCGACGCGACGCCAACGATTCTGGCTAATGCCTCAGCGGTCTTGATGACTTTATATCCCTTCTCGCTTTTCACGACCGGTAATGGTTCGAGGAAAGTGGGAACATCAAGCGCGTTGAGCTCGGTGATCGCCGCGGCGCTTGCCATCATCGTCTTGAGCGAGTCCGGTTCCTCGTCCGAGATGCGCATCAATATCTTTGCGCCGTCCAGTTTCCAGCCCGCACACGCCGCAGGGGTCGCGCCGGTCATCGGATCGTTCATTTCCCAACTGCTGCCCGCAAGCCCGCCTCGATTCAGACTGGCGATCAGCAACTTGTCCTTTAGAAAACTATCGCGCCCCGACACGTCAAGGATGAGCAGGTCCTCGATGATGTCCATCGTGGCCATCACGCCATCGACTGATCCGCCCATCAACACGCGCACGATGCGAGCGAGATAATCGTGACGATCAGCCATTCCCACCGGATTTCCGCCGACACTCGTCACCCGCCGAGCAGGATGATCCGCCGCGAGAATGTTGAGCTTGCCGTCGAGCGTCAGCTTAGGGCGCCGTTCACGCGAGAGCGCCGCGCGCAGGGCGCACTCCGGATCGCTGACACGAATTTCTGTCAACCGGGCAATCAGTTCCTCTGAAACAAATTCACATGCTCGAAAGCCCAACTAGAATCCTCCGCGCTCTTCGATGAAAGAAAGAGCTTCCTGTTCAAACGGCATGAAGTTGGCGCAGCCGTGACGGGTGACGACTATCGCGCCGCACGCGTTTCCCATGCGGGCAGCGCGATGCCAGTCCCAACCTTTCAAATAACCGTAGATTAATCCGCTCGCGAACGCGTCGCCGGCGCCCAGCACGTTGCACACTTCAACCGGAAACGGCGCGGCTTCGATCACCTCACCGCCGCGCAAATAGATCGTGGTGGATTCGCCGCCGCGCTTCATAACCAGAGTTGAAGGGCCTGCCGCGAGCACCGACTCGATCGCTTTCGCTAAATCACCGCCGACTCGCGCGCCGGAGACTTGAGAGTGCTCAATCGAGACGCTCGATTGTGCCTCGAGCGTCGTCGCCTTCACTTCGTCTTCCGTCCCGATTACCACGTCCACGAGGCGCATCGTTGCGCAAATCGTAACGCCATACGCGCGCGCGTCGTGCCACTGGTCGGGACGAAAATCCAAATCCAAAAAAACCGTTGCGCCGTTGGCCCTTGCTTGCGCGGCGGCAAAAAGCGTCGCGCTTCTAGACGGCTCACGACTCAACCCGGTCCCGGAAATAAGCAAGGCGCGGCTCTTGTCGATTGGGGAGGCCAGCACGTCGTCAATTGTCAGCTCGATATCCGCGCAGTTGTCCCGGTAGTAGACCAACGGAAACTTGTCGGGAGGCTCGATGCCTAAGATGACAGCGCTCGTGCGCCGGCCCGGCTTGCGCGGAATAAAACTCGTCACTACGCCTTCTTTCTCCAGGAAGCTCAGAATGAAATCGCCTACCGGATCTTCGCCCACCGCAGTAAGCAACGCGGATCGCAAACCAAGCCGCCGCGTTCCAACGCTGATGTTAGTCGGACAGCCGCCGACGTAGGCGGCGAAGCTCTTGATCTCGGTGAAGAGCGCGCCGATCTCATTGGCATAAAGATCGATCGAGCTGCGGCCCATCGCCAAAATGTCGTAGCTTCGGTCAGTCATGATTGTTCCATTTGGCGAGTCACCACAGGCACCCGCGGGTCTTTCTCTTTCCACGTCTCACGCACCCACGCATAAGCCGGATCGTCCGAGGCCGCCATCGATCTTGCGCTGCCCGCAAGCGCGTTCAGGTAATAAACGTTATAGCCGTGCGCCGCCACGACCGGATGATAGCCTTCAGGAATCAGCACAATCTCGCCGTCGCGCACCGTCAGCGTCTGATCGATCCTGCGATCCGGCGTGTACACCTTCTGTATCGCGTAGCCATCCGGGTGATTCACTTTGTAGTAATAAATTTCCTCGAGATCCACTTCGTCGGGCGGGTTGTGCACGTCGTGTTTGTGAGGTGGATAACTCGACCAGTTGCCGCTCGGGGTGTAGACCTCGACGATAAGAAGCCGCTCGGCAGGGAATTCGGGTTTCAAGATGTGATTAATCTGACGGGTTGCATTCGCACCGCCGCGGATCTCGACTTCAACGTCATCCGGGGTAACCAGGCGGGCAGGATACTTCGATTCGGCGCGGCAAAAACAGAAAGCAAGATCACAATCTGACTCGGCGCTCACGGTGAACACCGTCTCGATCGGCAGGTATAAAGCGTAGGGCATCCCACTGAACACGTGTGCACGGCCGCCAATATTTGACCACGCCCCTGCCGAGGATTCGACCGAGCAGCGTCCGCCAAGGACCACCAGACCCATTTCAGTATCGCCGGTCTCATCGGAGAAACTCTCACCTTTGACCAAGCGGCGTGCGCGAAAGCTCAGATAGTCGAAGCCGGCGGACTCTCGAGTCAATCGCATCGTCTCTCCTGAACCGCCGTCGAGCGCTTTCTGCGGGATAAGTAAGTCTCTATCAGGTCGCATCGCGCCTCTCGTCTTAATGGACTCGCCTCGGCGGAGCCGTTGATTCGCGCTCGATCAACTGGCCCTGGACCTTGATGTTTGTTTTCGAGTTCAATCCCGAGAACAGTTTTATCAATATATCCATCGCCATACGCCCCATCTGCCTCATCGGCTGGCTGATGGTTGTGAGCGCCGGACTTGTATACGAGGCGATGAACAGATCGTCGAACCCAACGACGGAAACATCCTCAGGCACGATCAACTTTTGCGCGTGGATTGCGCGGAGAGCGCCGAGCGCCGACATATCGTTGTAGCAAAACACGGCCGTTGGAGGTTCGGCTAGTGCCAGTAGTCTTTCCATTGCGAGCATCCCGCCTTCGGCTTTGCCGTCGCCGTGCGATATCAATTCAGGGAGGAAAGGAATGTCTGCCACTTCGAGCGCCCTTCGATAACCCGCGAACCTTTCGGTGTCCGACTGAAAGCCAAACTGATCGCCGATGTAAGCGATTCGCCGGTGCCCAAGACCTATCAGGTGCTCGGTGGCCTGCCGGCTTGCCGCGGGATTGTCGATCATCACCGAATGCACGAACTGGCCGGGATGCTGGTTGTTGATCAGCACAGTCGGAACTCTCATTTCGTCTAGCAGCGGCATATAAAGCGCTCCGACGCGGGACGCGGTAACCAGAATTCCATCCACACGTCTTTCGTGAAACGAGTGGACGACTTTTACTTCTCGATCCGGGTTCGCATTGGAATTAGCCAGGAACACCGAATAGCCGTGATCATTGGCGACTTCCTCGATCCCTCCGACGACTTCCGCAATAAACGGGTCGGCGATTCGCGTAACCACGACTCCAATCGTTTTTGTTCTCCGAGTGACAAGGCTCCGCGCGACTGCGCTTGGCCGGTAGCCTTTCTCACGAGCGATCTGCTGAATGCGCACGGCCGTCTCCGTATTCACCAGCGGGCTGTTATGAAGAGCGCGCGACACGGTTGAGTGCGACACCTTGGCGACCCGCGCAATGTCTTTGATTGAGATCAAAGCCGCTTCCTGCACACGTGTTCAATAAGACGTTAAAAGAAAAGCAGCTCAAAGCTGCCTGGCACAATCGAGCCGCCGGAGAGCGAGACTTATGCTCTTCCGGCTAACCCGTGCAATGTTTCCGGGTTGTGGGGCTAGCTTATATTGAAATCGCTTTTGTTTGTCAATAGCGGCGGGTGTCGAGGCGGGAAACCGGCAAGTACTTTTGTTTGACGCGAGAAATTGGACTCGGATAACATCCAAGAGCGTCGGCGAGAAGTGAGGTACAGAAGGGCCGTTAGCTCAGGTGGTAGAGCAGCTGGCTTTTAACCAGCGGGTCGCAGGTTCGAGTCCTGCACGGCTCACTAATCTAATCAACGAAATGCGGGCAGCCTATGTGTTGCCCGTTTCTGTTTTGTGTGCCTGTTGTGTGCCATCCTGCGAAACACTGCCGGATCATCCCTTGATCCGAAAGGGCATGGCTTGATTATCTGCTCTCGACGCAGAATGCCGATGGAAGTTAGGGAGACGTAGAGGCCGAAGGCATTCATGAACGCTACCATCCGACGTGGACCGCTATTGATGGATTGCGAGAGTTCGCCTGGCGCGGTAAAAGACTGCACTTCCCAAATTCCATGCGCCTGTTAAGGCGATGGGCAAACAACAGCGACAAACCAATCTAATCAGGTGCGGCCTCGCGTTTCTTGAATTCGATTCGATATTGCTCGAGCGCCTCTGGGAGCGTGTGACCATCAAGCAAGTCACCCTGGACAAACGCTGCATCCGCGGAGACTACCGCGCGATGACCTTTGTACAGGCTGTCGTAGACGACGACTTCGTGGCCGTCGCCCGCGAGTTCTTCACTGACCACGCTGCCGATGTACCCGGCCCCACCCGTCACCAGCGTTCGCATTCAGTGAGTTCCTTTCTTTTTCTCTTCGGCGAACTCTTTCAAGTCCTTCGCCCACGGCGGCCCAAGTATCTGGAGGGTGCCGCATCGATCGCCCCACGTCGCGCCCCGCGACAGGGTCGGCATTGATGAACTCAGATCACGATCTTCACGCGGCTTCCTCGCAGACGGGCAACAAGCTCTCTATCTCGCGCAAGGTTCGGGCGGCTGCGTCCTTCGCCGAAAGGATTGGCGATTCGATGGGCCAGGTGATGCCGATGTCGGGATCGCACCACGAAAGATTTATCTCGCCGGCCGGATCATAGAAGTCCGTGCACTTGTATTCGATCTGAGCGTATTCGCTGGTCACGCAGAAGCCGTGTGCAAACCCGGGTGGTATGTAGTACTGAAGGCCGTTATCGGCGGACAACGTTGCGCCCAGCCAGCGGCCGAATGTCGCCGACCCGCGTCGAATGTCCACCGCAACATCGAAGATCTCGCCTTCGATCACCCGAACCAGCTTGCCCTGCGGGTGAGTCGTTTGCGCGTGCAGCCCGCGCAGGGTTCCGTATGTCGACCGAGAATGATTGTCCTGAACAAAGGTTGCTGTAATTCCGCCGCTTCGATATTTTTTGGCGTGATACGTCTCGAAGAAAAATCCTCGCTCGTCGCGGTAGATATCGGGCTCAACGATGATCACGCCCGGCAGTTCAGTTTCGATAAACCTCATAACAAGATCTCCTGCTCCAGCATTCTCAAAAGATATTTTCCATATTCGTTGCCCTTCATCGACTCGGCGATTCGGGCAATCGCCGCGGCATCAACGTAGCCCATGCGATACGCGATCTCTTCGAGGCACGCCACCATCAGACCCTGCCGGTCCTGCAAGGTCTGAATAAAGTTCGAAGCCTGACTCAGCGACTCGCAGGTCCCGGTATCAAGCCACGCGACTCCCCGCCCGAGCCGTTCGACTCGCAGCAAACCGGCTTTGAGATAAGCGATGTTGACGTCGGTGATCTCGAGCTCGCCGCGATCCGAAGGCTTCAGCCCGCGGGCAATCTCCAGCACGTCGTTGTCATAAAAATACAATCCGGTAACCGCCCATGAGGACTTTGGCTTCAGTGGTTTCTCTTCCAGGCTTATTGCCTGGCCATCCGCTCCGAACTCGACAACACCGTAACGCTGAGGATCTTTCACCTGATAGCCGAAGACGGTTGCGCCTTTCTTGCGGCTCGCGGAATCCTGCAGGCACTGAGTCATGTTATCGCCGTGATAGACGTTGTCTCCGAGGATCAGCGCGACGTTATCGCCGCCAACGAACTCGCGTCCGATGATGAACGCCTGCGCAAGGCCTTCAGGTTTCGGCTGCACCGCGTACTGAATCTCGACTCCCAACTGGTTGCCGTTTCCCAACAGCCGCTCGAATTGATCCTTATCGTGGGGAGTTGTGATGATCAAAAACTCCCGGATGCCCGCGAGCATAAGCGTCGACAGCGGATAATAAATCATCGGCTTGTCATAGATCGGCAGCAGTTGTTTGCTGACGCCGCGAGTCATGGGATAAAGTCGCGTGCCGCTCCCACCCGCCAGGACGATTCCTTTCACAACATCACCTCCGCTTCGGGAAATCCATTCACGCTACTCCGATCTCTTTGACCGGGAGCCCCAGTCGCTCGCGTCCGTAGTTGCCTTCCTGCACCGTTGCGCACCACGCCCGATTGTCGAGATACCAGCGCAGGGTGTTGACGATTCCACTATCGAAATCGTGGCCGGGCGTCCACCCAAGTTCTGTTCGAATCTTGTTCGCGTCGATCGCGTAACGCCGGTCGTGTCCGGGCCGGTCCTTCACGAATGTCTTGAGCTCGGCGTAACTCGAAAGCCCGAGGCCGATCATCGCCGGATTCGTCGCCGCCGGAACCATTCGATCGAGCGCCTCGCATATTCCATCGACGACCTGGAGGTTAGTTCTTTCATTCGTGCCGCCGATGTTGTATTTCTCACCGGGCGTACCCTTTCCGAGCGCCAGCATTATGCCCGAGCAGTGATCTTCAACGTAGAGCCAGTCGCGAATATTGCCGCCGTCGCCGTAGATCGGAAGCGGCTTGCCGTCGAGCGCATTCAACAGCGTCAACGGAATCAGCTTCTCAGGGAATTGATAAGGTCCGTAGTTGTTCGAGCAGTTGGTGATGATCGTCGGCAGCCGGTAGGTTTCAAAATAAGCGCGCACCAGATGATCGGCCGCCGCCTTCGAAGCCGCGTACGGTGAGTTCGGCGCGTATGGAGTCGTCTCACTGAACAAGCCATCTTCGCCGAGCGTCCCGTAGACTTCGTCGGTCGAGACGTGAAGAAAGCGAAACCGATCGCGTGCCCCCTCATCGAGCTTTGCTACGTGTTTGCGCGCGGCTTCGAGTAATTCAAACGCGCCGCTGACGTTGGTATCGATGAACGGCCTGGGATCATCGATCGAGCGATCGACGTGAGTTTCAGCGGCGAAGTTCACAACACCATCAGGCGCGTATTTATTGAATGCCGTCTCGACAGCTTCGCGATCAGCGATGTCCGCTTTCACAAACACAAACCGCGGATTGCCGTTTAGATCATCAATGCTGCACAGGTTCCCCGCGTAAGTCAGCTTGTCAATCACGACGACGCGAGCGTCCGTATGATCGAGAGCGTATCTGACAAAGTTCGCGCCGATGAACCCGGCGCCTCCGGTGACTATCATTGCCTCCATATCAACTCCATTCGCGCGCGACTGCCAGGCTGAAAGCTGTGGCCATGTGTTCTTGTTTTACCCCTCTATCAAGATTCGGCATTCAGAGCGTCTTCGATATCCCCAAAGCTGAGGGAATAGTCTTCGTGCGCGGCCCGTATGACGGCGTGAGCCTCATCGCGCCCGTAGACGCCTGTTATCTCACACTTGGGTGCTTCAGAACCGGGGGCTTGTTTGTAAGTAAGAAAATAATGCTCGAGTCTATCGACAATTGAGCGCGGGCACTCACCGATGTCTTTCCACGCGCCGTAAGCAACATCGCCTTCCATCACCGCTATGATCTTGTCATCCGCTTCGTCTCCGTCGAGCATGCTCAGGCCGCCGATTGGAATCGCCTTCAGCAGAAGATTGCTGTGCGAGATGGTTCGATCCGACAGCACGCAGATGTCGAGCGGATCACAGTCGCCGACAAGTCCCGAACGACGGGCTCGCTTGCCGAAAAGCTCGGCGACCTTCACGCCGCAATAGGTTTGCGGCACAAATCCATAGTTCGTCGGACACACGTTTGAGAAACGTTGAGGGCGATCGATCTTCAGCAGGCCGGTGCTCTTGTCGAGCTCGTACTTCACGGTGTCGGTCGGAACGATTTCGATATATGCAGTGACTACGTCGGGCGAGTCGTCGCCGATGGGCACGCCGTGCCACGGGTGCGACTGAAACAGGACTCCCATCAGCTTCCAATTCGGGTCGGGTTTAGCCTTGTTCACGTGTCCCTTCTCCGTTGCCGGACTTTGATGACTGTGCGTTGCACGAGTTCTGATTCAAAATCGCAGAACTGAGATTGATACTCAGCCGAAAGCGTGCCGTTTCTTGCCGAAGAATTCAACCTCTCGGCGCCGCATTTCTTGCGAATCCGGCGCTTGTCTGTGTATTCTTGTTCGTCATGTGCGGGCGCCATCAACAACACGGAACAACGACTCAGTGCGACTCGTGCGCAAGTCTCGTTTGGCTGACCCATTTAACTGACTCGTTCGTCTAGGGGCCTAGGACACCGCCCTTTCACGGCGGTAACACGGGTTCAAATCCCGTACGAGTCACCAATTACTCAAAAGCATTTTGATTTGTAGAGCGGATCTCGGCGAGCGCGTGGACAATTCTCAGGGCTGCCAGGTGAAGTAAAACTCGCAAGCGTCATCGCCGCGGGCGCGACATCGTGTGTGAGTCACGCGGGCTGAACGCGCGCCACACAACTCAACCGCGTGGCGGAAATAAGACGAGCCGCTCACGCAGAAGGTCGCGGGCGGCGCCTTTTCGTATTGGATCGTAAGCAGTCCGCTTGTGTCACTCAGAGATGAGTAAGAAGCCTTGCCGAAATCCTGATAGGCGTGATGAATCATTGCCGATTGAGTAAGGAAGCTGTGGACATCGGGATTGATCAAGCTGCTGTACGGGCCGGAGAGACTCGATGCAGCGGAGAACTCGCCGAGTCGATCGAAGATTTCTTCTTCCTTATCTCCATCGCCGAGCTGTTCCGCAATCGCGCGATCAACCAGGTCGAGCGTCCCGAGCGGATACCAATCGTCCACGCCAATCTCTTTTAGCGACTCGCGTTCTGATTCCGGTAGAGCCTGAAGCACTCGGCCCCAGGTATCAGCGCCATGATTCATAACCACAAAGAGGAACCGCGTTCGGAGCAGGCCTCCTTTGACGTGCATGCCTGAGTAGCTTTGCTGAGGAGAAGAAGACATCGCGGTAACTCCTTCGTGACTTATGGCACAGGAAGCGAGCGGCGCGATTATAGCACGAAGGTGACCGAAAGCCTCATCGCTCGATGATGATCGCCAGGTTGTGACGCATGGCCCACGCTGTACTGAAAGCTTGAAGCGGAAGCGTTCGTTCTCCCTTGAGCGGATCGAGCACGACGATCTCATCATGTCGCGCGTCGACAACGACGACCGCGTGAACCTCTTCGATCCCATCAATAGGCCCGAGGTCAACGAAAACGATGGGATGATGCGCTTTAGCCAGGAGCTTACGCAGTTCGTCCAGCGTCATAGTGTGCTTGGCGGATCTCGCGAATCCAAATTGCCGAGCGACGTCAACCACCCTCAAGGCATCAGTGCCAAAGTAAGGCGTGCAATCACATTGCCTGCGCAACTCACTCTCCGAGATGTCGAGGCCGAAACTGCCAAGGACCATTCGGAGACACGCCGGCACGCACGAATCAGGTCTTTCTTGGAAGTAAAAAGGCGGCTTCGATGGCATCACGATTTTCTTCGTAAAGCCTCCGAGCGGTGGCTTTCATTTCTTCAAGTGGAGTAAACGAGATGATCTCCTCGGACGTCGCCTTAACCAGAATCTCTCCGGTCTGCCCAACGGGACCAATGAATGGATAAGCAAGCAGTATGGGCACGCGCCACGCGTGCGCGGCATTGTCAAGCTTCGGACTGCTGGCCAGAAAACGATCTCCCAGATTGTCAGACAAGAAGAGACTCGCCGCCGCCTGAGCTTGGAGGGCCGTGATCGTTGCGACTACATTGGTGACCATTACGCGTTCATCATAGCATTGCTCAGGCGCGCCTGTGAACTAAAGGAATGATTAGTGGACTACAGGTAAAGTCCTACTTTCAATTCTCTTTCTTCGGAAATAGGTGTATACGTCCAAACGGCGCGGAGCCAGGACGGAGTTGGCCCCGCGCCCTAAGGGAGATTGATCGCGGTGATAATTAGATTTGCATTATGGGCCGCGTAAATCTCTTTGTGAGGATACATCATAGTGATGGCCGCGCCGCTTAGAGCCTACTTTGACGAGAGCTACAATCAACCGAACCCTAAGCGTCCCCATGAGCCCTTGATTTATAGTGTAGGGTGCTGGCTTTCCACCGTCGAAAAATGGAGGAGGTTTGGTAAGCGATGGAGACGAGTTCTGCGCGACGCTGGAATCGACGACTTTCACATGAACAAGTATGAGTCGCGGATCAGACCTTACAATGATTGGTCAGATCGTAAGCGGGTGGCAGTATTGCAGAAGCTCTGGAAATCTGTCGGTGATTATGCGATGTTCGGCTGCATACCTATGGTTCACCGAGCGGACTGGGATGCGTTCATCCAAACACGGCCGTACCTACGAAATCAATTTGGGAAGACGCCTTATGGCTTTTGTGCTCAGGCTGCGATAGGGATGATTAACGATTGGTGCGATAAACGCAACCTAGACGGTCCTATTGAATACATATTCGCGCATCTTCCAGGACAAGGCGGTGCTCTTGACTATATCTTCAATACACTGCTGAAGGACAAGGAAGCGAAGAAGGCTTATCGTCTCTCCGGTATGTGGCACAAAGGTCTTGCGAGAACAGTTGTCCAGTTACAGGGCGCTGATTTATTGGCGTATGAATTTACTAAGCGGGTTACAAATCAGCTAAGCCCGCAGCCTAATCCAATTCGCAAGGCGACGATCTATATGTCCAGCATAGGTTTTTCGGATTACAACTTCGATGGCATCTATTTCAATAAGACGAAGCTAAATAACTGGGGTGACGATGTAGTTAAGGCGAATGTGCCACTGGCGCTTTGGCGCTAAAATGCGTGTTGGATTCTAAAGCTGGGATTACGATGCGGCCATGAATAACAAACAACGCATCATCTTGTTGATTGGCGTGTTAGTCTTTGTTGCTCTGGGACTTTATCCGCCGTAGCAAAGCGTAGGCTCCAGCGTAGAACCTGGGATGCTATTGCAAGGGGCGATGGTTGAGCGAGGGAACGGAGATTATCCCGAGCATGCTCGCTTAATTACTCACTCAGTTCAGAATTGTGCGCGGTTTCACAATGCTCAATCAAAAGCCCAAGGACTTCCATCAGCGATGCCAGTGGATGACTCTCGTCTTCTCCGACGTCGTCAATGAGCTTGTCCAACAGGGACACGATTTGGTTGTACTCTTCCTCCGTGTGCGGAACATAGACCGTCCCTGCCAGAGGAGCCCACGCGGCCGCGACTTCGGCTAGGTCTATCTGCATCACTCAGCCAGTTATGATTGGCGCCGTGCGTGTGAACTCTACATTCTTCGGGTCACGAGGCTGCGGATCGACGAACGCTCGTTCTTCTAGCGTCATCGCGTCGGGCGGGACGCCGCGCTCGATCATTGAAGCGAAGTACTCGTCTATCTGATGGTAGATCTCCGAAATCGTTTGCGAATGAAACACTCGCTCGCGAAGCCGCGCGCCGCCCGCAAGCCCGTGCGTGAAGTAGCCGCACATCTGTTTGAGCTTTCCCGTCAGCGCGCGCTCGGGCAGCTCGTCGCGAAGCAATTCGTGATAGCGATGCAACACCCGCTGTTTTTCAGCAAGCGAGGGTTGATAGATTGGCTCGCCGCGCATCAACTCCGAAGTCTGACGGAATATCCACGGGTTCGCGATCGCGCCGCGCCCAATCATCACTCCATCGACGCCTGTTTCGACGAGGCGTTCGAGTGCCTGCTCGGGAATCGTGATGTCGCCGCATCCAATCACCGGAATCGACACGGCTCGCTTCACTGCCGCGATCACATCCCAATTCGCGCGGCCGCTGTAGCCTTGCTGGCGGGTGCGTCCGTGAATCGCAACCATGTTCGCGCCGCAGTCTTCGATTATGCGAGCGACTTCAACTGCATTGATCGACGACTCATCCCAGCCCGTTCGAATCTTCATCGTCACCGGAATCGAAACCGCTTTGCGAATTCGGCGAAGGATCTTTTCGAGTTGCGGCAGGTCTCGAAGCAAAGACGAGCCGCCGCCGCCGTTGACCACTTTTTTGGCGGGGCAGCCGCAGTTGATATCGACGATGTCGGCGCCGCTTTCTTCGATGATCTCAGCGGCCGCCACCATTCGCTGGTCATCGTAACCGAATATCTGAATCGATAACGGTTGTTCCTCGGGCAGGAACTTCATCATCCGGTGAGTGCGCATGTTGCCGCGAGTGATTCCCTCAACCGAAATGAATTCGGTTACGATCAGGCCCACGCCCTCGCGCTCCTTGATCAATCGTCGAAAAGACGAATCGGTGACTCCGGCCATCGGTGCAAGCACCAGATTCGGAGCGATCTTGACGTTTCCTATTTTGATCTCGTTCGCCATGCGAAAGGTTGAAGTGTAGCACGGCTCGCTTGCGGCCGGGAATTACTGTCGAGGACCGGGTCAGCCTAGTTCAGAGTACAAGCTTCAGCTTGCTTGTCGGTTCACGGGACTGTCACAAGCAAGCTGAAGCTTGTACTCTGAACCTCAAGCTAAAGCCACTATCGGCGATCTTGCTTCGTGATCTACCGGCTTCACGGTTTATAATGCCTTCGGCTGACTGAGAATTCGTCTCATCGAACAACAGTGAAGAAAGACAATCAAACACCCAGTCTGTTCGATGCGTTGCCCGATCGGCCGCGCGAAGAAACTTCCGGCGAACAAGCTGCCAGCCCCGCGGTGTCTCCGGTCAAACCCCGCAAGCCCAACGCAGAACAAAAAGAGAGTCTCGCCGATCAGGCCGCTCGCGACCGCATTCGCAATGACCTGGACACCTCGCTCGTTGTCGAAGCCGCCGCCGGCACGGGCAAGACCAGCGAACTCGTTCGTCGGATCATCTCGGTTATCAAATCGGGCCGAGCCACGCTCGATCAAATCGTCGCGGTGACTTTCACCGACGCCGCCGCAGGCGAATTGAAACTACGCTTGCGCGGCGAGATCGAACGCGAGCGGCAATCGCCTGAGTCATCGGCGGATGAAAAAGAGTTCCTGACCAAAGCGCTGCCTCAACTGGAAGAAGCTCACATTGGTACGATTCATTCCTTCTGCGGCGATTTGCTGCGTGAGCGCCCGGTCGAGGCGGGCATCGATCCGCTTTTTGAAGTCGCTTCTGAAGACACGTCGCGTCCGCTGTTCGAGATGGCGTTCGATCGCTGGTTCGAATCCCAGCTCGCAAATCCCAGCGAAGCAGTGCGGCGCATCCTTCGACGACGCACGCGGCGCGAGTACACCGGAGGCCGGCCGGCGACGCTGGCTCGAAGACCATCGGGCGCAGGACCGCGCCGCAGGCTTCGCAGCGCGGCGCTCGAGTTGATCGAACGCCGCGACTTTCCGGCTCCGTGGCGGCACAATCCGGGCTTCGATCGCGATACCCAGATCGATTCGTTGATCGACGACATGAAAGAACTCGCGTCGTGGGCGGAGCGCGGCCAGCCTAAACAGTGGTTCACGAAATCGCTTGTCGATCTGAAACACATAGTCACCGATATGACTCGCGCCGAAGAAGACCTGGGCCGTGACTATGACGGCATCGAAGCTCGCCTGTTTGACTTCCTGTCGAGTTGGAGATCGAAAAATTACGTCGCGTACTACGCGCGGGATGAATTTCCCGAGAAGGAATTGAAGGCCAGGCGCGACGCTTTGAAAGAAAGAGTTGAAGAGTTTGTCGCGCAGTCGGGTGCTGATCTGGCCCCGCGGCTTCGCGATGATTTGATGGCGGTGCTTGAAGAGTACACCCGGTTGAAGGAACGCGCGGGCTGTTTGGACTTTTTGGATCTGTTGCTTCGCGCGCGCAATCTGGTGCGAGATAAAAAATCCGTTCGCGAAGAACTTCAGCATCGATTCACTCGCGTGTTTGTGGATGAGTTTCAGGACACCGATCCGCTGCAAGCCGAAATACTCGTGCTGATGTCGGCGGATGACCCGAACGAGACGAACTGGCGGAAGGTCAAACCAATTCCCGGCAAGCTGTTTATTGTCGGCGATCCCAAGCAATCGATCTATCGTTTTCGCCGCGCGGACGTGGCGCTCTATGAAGCGGTCAAGCGTCAGGTCATCGCAAGCGGCGGCGCGCTGGTCGAGTTGAACGTCAGCTTTCGTTCCGTGCCGCAGATCCAGGCAGCGGTGAATGCGGCATTTAGTCTCGTGATGGCGCCTGCCGCAGAACCGGCTCCAGAAGCCGCCTCCGTGCCCACGTCATCTCAAGCCCGTTATGTTCCGCTTGCGCCGCACAGGTCCGGCATTGACACTCAACCGGCGGTTATCGCGTTGCCGGTGCCCGAACCCTACCCGGCGGCGGATTACCGGAAGCCGATTTTTTGGAAGATCGAGGAGACCGAGCCCGACGGCGTTGCCGCGTTCGTTGAGTGGCTAGTGCGCGAGAGCGGCTGGACCGTGACCGAACGGCGCGCTCCAGCGAAGCATGTTCCTATCGAGCCGCGTCACGTGTGCTTGCTGTTTCGACGCTTTCGAAGTTTTGCCAAAGATGTGACTCGTCCCTACGTGCGAGCGCTTGAATCACGGCGGCTTCCGCACTTGCTCGTGGGCGGCAGCGGATTTCACGCGCGTGAAGAGATCGAGGCGATTCGAAACGCGCTTTCGGCCGTCGAGCGGCCCGATGACGAGCTTGCGGTCTTCGCCACGCTTCGAGGCCCGCTTTTCGCGCTGACCGATGCGCAGTTGCTCGCTTATCGAAGCAAGCATTCGACGCTTCATCCGTTCAAGCAGCCCGCGAAAGATTTGCCTGAGGGCACTGCCGAAGTTGCTTCGGCGCTTGCGGTGTTGCGCTCATTGCATCGAGGCCGCAACCGGCGCCCGGTAGCCGACACGATCGGGCGGTTGCTTGCAACCACTCGCGCGCACGCGGGCTTTGCGAATTGGAGCACGGGTGAACAGGCGCTTGCGAACGTCGCCCGCTTGATGGATATGGCTCGGCGCTCGGAACGCAGCGGGTTGATTTCATTTCGCGCATTTGTGGATTGGCTTGTCGATCAAGCCGAAACCGGCGAGGCCAGCGATGCGCCGATCATCGAAGAAGGACTGGACGGCGTTCGCATAATGACCGTGCACAAAGCGAAGGGTCTCGAGTTCCCGGTAGTTATTCTGGTTGATATGACTGCGAACGCCGCGCGCGATGCATCGCGATGGACCGACCCGGAAAGCGGCTTGTGCGTGACGACGCTTGCCGGCTGCTCGCCGCCGGAGCTTCTCGAACACGCCGACGAAGAAAAACAGCGCGACATCGAAGAAGCAGCGCGAGTCTTGTACGTGGCTGCGACTCGCGCCCGCGATTTACTGGTGGTCTCGACCGTCGGTGACGTCCGTTATGACGATCGCTGGTTGAGCGCGCTCAATCCCGCGATCTTTCCCGCCGCTGATCACAGCTTCAATCCAGAGAATAGTCATCCCGCGGGGTGCCCCGAGTTCGGAGGCGACAATTGTATTCGCCCAACCGGCGTGTTGAGACCAAAGGGTTCGGTAACACCGGGCGAGCACAAGCCTGAGGAGGGCGAGCATCGGGTGGTTTGGTGGGATCCGTCGGTGCTGGACCTCGGTAAGCAGGAAGACGTTGGTTCGCGATTGAACAAGTTGATCGCGGCTGACGATGAGGGCACGCGTTCGAGGGCAGGCGTTGAGGCGCATCAGGAATGGCAAGCTGCGCGGTCACAAGTGCGCGACGCCGCGGGCGCTGAGACTTTGAGAGTCGCGGCCGCCACCGAGCACGCGCTCGCGATGGCTGGCACAGTGTCGACTGACACGCTCGCCGTGACTGTTGAGTCGGTGGGCATCGACTTCTCACGCCCGCACGGCAAGCGTTTCGGTGCGCTTGTTCACGCGGTACTCTCTGTTGTCGACCTGAACGCAGGTGCCGACGGCGTGAAAGCTGTTGCTGAGTTGCAAGGACGGCTGTACGGGGCGAGCGAAGCAGAGATCACCGCGGCGGCGGAAACCGTCACGCGAGCTTTGGCGCATTCGTTGATGCGGCGCGCGGCGGCCGCCTCGAAGATCGGTCTTTGCCGGCGCGAGACGCCCGTCGCCATTCTGCTTGAGGACGGAATGCTTGTGGAAGGAATCGCCGATCTGGCATTCATGGATGACAAGCGAGCGTGGGTTGTCGTTGACTTCAAAACGGATTTTGAAATCGAGGGCAAGCTGGAAGAGTATCGCGCGCAGGTCGGGTTGTACGCTCGCGCGATCTCGCGAGCCACGGGATCGGCGGCGACGGCAGTGCTGCTGAGAGTGTAGGTTCTGGGATCCGGGCAAGGTGAATCGGGAACTGAACCCCCTCGCCATTCCATTTGGCATACTAATTCCCAAATCGTGTTGCTCGAAGCATCTTAACGGAAGGAAAGTTCGGATGTTTTCATTGCAAAAAGCTAATTCAGCGGCACAGGCCACCTTTGGCATAGAAGTTGTCGTCTTAGCAGTGAGGCTAAAAGCCGAACGCACATTATCGGCAAGGAAAGGTGAAGGTATGAAATCAAATCTAATGAAGAGAGTATTCGCTGCGGCTTTCTCGTTCGCGTTGCTTATCGGCGCCGGATCGTTTTTGACAACAACGGCGCTGGCTCAGGATCGCGGCCGCGATCGCAACTGGCAGCGGGATCGGGATGATCGCCGGGACAACGACCGGGACCGCGACTGGAATCGGGATTCGAACTGGCGCCGGCAACAGATTGAACGCCAACGCCAGATCGAGCGCGAACGCGAACTGGCGCGCCAGCGCGAGTGGGCGAGGAATCGCTCGTATCGAAGCTATCCGTACGGCTACGGCGGTGGATACGGTGGCTACGGCAATTACGGCGGCGGCTACGGCGGGCAGTCCAACTACGAGGTCCAGAGAGGCTACCGCGATGGGTTGGATCGAGGACAGGAAGACGCGCGTGATCGCAGGTCTCCGAATCCTAATAACTCGAGCCATTTTAGGAGCGGGAATTCCGCCTACCGAAGCGGATTCGTTCGTGGATACCAGGAGGGTTATCGTCAGTACGGTAGTTACCGAAGATGGTAATTCGAGTCAGCGAATAACCATTCGTTGTGATTTGGATGAGCGAACAGGGACCGGGCGCCCCGTTCGCTCATCGTTTTTTGCCCTGCTTACATAGAGCGCATTCTCACTTAACAATCGTTAGCGGCTTGCGCGAGCGGGCTTGCGCTCGGTGAGTCGAGGAATGAACTTGTTGAGGATGCGATAACCGAGCACGGCGGCCACGGCGATACCGAACATTATCGGCTCGCGAGTGTCCGCCTTAACGAGCATGTAGTAATGAATAACCCCGCCGATCGCCGACAGGTACACAAGCCTGTGCAGAAGGTTCCATCGCTTGCCGCCCATCCGCTTGATGCTCTTTTGAGTTGACGTTAGCGCTAGCGGCACCAGCATCACAAAGCTTGCCATTCCAATCGTGATATACGGCCTCTTGGCGATGTCTTCGCCTATCGCAGCAAATCCGAAGAATTTGTCGAACCAGACGTAGGTCAGCAGATGAACGCAACCGTAGAAAAACCCGTACAGCCCCAGCAACCGGCGAAACTTGATCATCCACGGACGCCCAAGCGCCTTCCTAAGCGGCGTGACCACAAGCGACAGAATCAGGAACAGCAGAGTCAGCACGCCGGTCGTGCGCGTAGCGAACTCGGTTGGATTCGCGCCGAGGTTGTGATGATACCAATCCCATCCGAGCAGCGTGAGCGGCACGGCACTGCTGACGAAGATTACGAATTGTGGGAATCGAGTATCTTTCATCAGAAGGTCCGTGATGCGTGAAACGTGACGCGTGCTCGGATCGAGCGGGATGAATTCGCTCCTCAGCCTCGTCCCATCACGCGTCACGTTTCACGCATCATTCCTCAGTAGTATTTCTTTAAATCCATTCCGTTGTAGAGACTCGCGACCTGCTCCCCATATCCATTGAACATCAACGTGTCGCGGCGGCCGAATTCGCCAATGCGGCGTTCGGTCTTCTGGCTCCAGCGCGGGTGATCCACATTCGGATTCACGTTTGAATAAAACCCGTACTCCCGCGGTCCCGCGATGTTCCACGACGTTGGCGGCTGGTCTTCGACGAGCTTGATTCTGATGATCGATTTGATTCCCTTAAAGCCGTACTTCCAGGGAACAACCAATCGGAGCGGCGCGCCGTTTTGTGGAGGCAATGTTTCTCCGTAGAGGCCGGTCGCCAGGATCGTCAGCGGATGCATCGCTTCATCGAGTCTTAGACCTTCGACGTAGGGCCATTCCAATACGTCTGATTTGATATTCGGCATCTGCTTCGGGTCGGCGAGAGTTTCGAAGGCAACGAACCTCGCTTGCGACATCGGCTGAACCTGATCCAAAAGCTTTAACAGCGGAAAACCGACCCACGGAATCACCATCGACCAGGTCTCGACGCAGCGATGGCGATAGACTCGTTCCTCGGGCGGCGCGATATTGATCAAGTCGTCAAGGTCGAACACGCGCGGCTTATTGACGAGGCCCTCGACCGCGACGGTCCAGGGGCGAGTAACGAAATCTTTCGCTTCGTCGGCAACTTCCTGTTTGTCCGTGGAGAACTCGTAGAAATTGTTGTAGTGAGTTATGTCACGGTAAGGAGTTCGCTTCTCGTTTAAGACTTCAGCCGCCGGGGGCGTCGCCTGAACATCGGCGATCTTTTCGCCCGGTGTTGCTTCTTCGCTATGCGAAGTGAATCGGCGATAGACCAGTCCCGTGCCGACCGCGGTAGCGGCAAGCGCCGCGGTGCGAATAAAGAAACGCCGGTTCAGATACAAGCTCTTGTCGGTGATTTCGCTGCTTTTGATGTCTTCGGGTTTCTTGATCAACATACCGTTCCAATTCTAGCTCGATGCAAACCTGAAGTACGCTGTCGTGAGTTCACGGTTCTCAGCAGTCTACTTCATCATCGATATCTGCGTCGCGCCAAGCACTCGGCGACTTGCGCGCTCCTGAACGAAGACTACCGCTTTCAGGTTCTCGCGCTTCCATTTCCTTTCAAAGCGCACGACAGGCTCGGCGCTGAAGTTCCTGGATTGAGAATCAATGCTACCCAGACTTGAAAGCGCTCGAACCACTGCGGTGTGATTGAGACTGCGGCCGGCGTTCTCTCCGCGGGACACACTCGAACGCAACCCGCTCTCTGTGATCGCGAGCACGACCTCGGCTGAATCACCGGCCCATGCGCTTTGAAGATCACTTACGCTAATCGACAGATTCGCGGAATCCACAGTCGCGCCGCGGAGCGAAATGTCAACTCTTGCTTTAGCGGCGCGCGAGGCCTCTGCGATCGCCTGTCGAGCTCGATCTCGATTGCTGCCGACAAACTGAACGCGTCCGTCTACGATCATCTGCGGCGTGTAAATGTCGTCGGCGTCGAATGCCCGCGCATACGAGTTCTGCCGTTCGCTGAATTCCGCGGATGAATAAGGATCGGCCCAGCCAAGGCGGTTCCAATAATCTACGTGCTCGGAGAGCGCGATAATCTCCGCACCGGCGACTGGCTGCGTTTGTTCGAGCCTCGCGAGCAATTCATCCGCCGGCGGACAACTGGAGCAGCCTTCGGAAGTGAACAGCTCGACCAGAACCGGAACGGCCGGGCCGGGTGCGGCGGGCTGGCTTCCATCGCCTTCTACTCTGGAAAGCTCGGCCGCCCGCTTGCCCGTTAGTACAGCGGCCGCAAGCGCCGCTGCGATAAGTACAAGAATGATCGTTAGTTTCAACTAAGTCTCCTGCGGCGGCGAGCACGATTAAAGGCTCACTCCTCACGCCACACTGATGAATGCCCTCAATCGATTCGTTTATTCCTGATTGGGCGTTGAACGGCGCGGTCGCCCGCTGAAGGGCTCATTAGTTGACTCTGATGAACGCTCATACATAGAGGCCGGGTCTGCTATTGCAGCGTGATCGACGGGCCGAGCCTTTCCGAGCGCAAGGCATAAGCGCCGCAACTGCGAGACCAGTTTCAACCGAGCGGTAACTGCTTCTGACGACATATCAACTTTCATTCACGGTTTCCTTCAATCCCTCGATGTCAGCAAGATCCTGCGCACTTGATCTGAAAGTCTTCAACGCTATCAGTCCCGAGCGGGAGACGACCCAGATACGGCCCAGTTCCCACTCTAACTCAGTTCGCGACTGCCATACATCGACGATTTCAGGAGTGACCAGCAACATATCAAGCGATAACACTATGCCGGTCTCCCGATCGATCTTTGACAACCGTCGTATCTCTATTTTCCCGCGCGAGAACGTCATCGGCAACGCTTCAATAGTGTAGCCGAGTGTCCGGGCTACCGCCTTCGCGTCTTCCAGGCCCTCGCTGAGCATGAGTAAGTCGATATCCACCGTAGCTCGCGGCAAGCCGTGAACGGCCATCGCCAGTCCGCCGCAAACCGCATAATCGATTCCGTGCTCTTCGAGAGCCGAGATTATCGATTTGAATTCTTCGTAGAGATCAAACATCGTAGCCTTATGCCCGACTTACGCGATCCTTCGAAGCTTCCACCGGTACAGCACCTTCATCAGTGTCTTGAACCGATTCTCCCACCGCTCGGTGTAAGGGAACCACCACCAATCGCTCTTCATTGGGAGCATGTCCCAGTTGACGTGCTTCATTCGCACGAACTCGAATAGTCCCTGGGCGCCGTGCGTCACCCCAAGACCGCTTTCTTTGACCCCAAACCACGGAGTCTGCGCCGCACCGTGAGTATAAAGCGCGTCGTTGATCACAACTGTTCCCGCTTCGATGCGTCGGGCGATTCGGCGGCCGCGCTCGTTATCCGAAGTCCACACCGAAGCAAGCAAACCGTAGCGCGTGCTGTTCGCTTCGACGATTGCCTCTTCTTCGTCTTTGACGACCTTGATCGGAAGCACCGGCCCGAACGTTTCTTCAGTCATCACTTTCATTGAGCTGTTCACATCGATAAGAACGGTCGGCTCAAAAAAGTATCCCCCGAGATCATCGCGCCTTCGGCCGCCGGTCAAAACGCGAGCGCCCCTGGCGACGGCATCGGCGACGTGATCGATGACTACGTTCAACTGGTTTTCATTTGTGAGAGGGCCAATATCGGTCGAGCAGCCCGAGGGCGCGCCGACGCGCAGCTTCCTGACTTCATTGACGACCGCGGCAATGAATTTCTCAGCGATCGGCTCGGCGACGTAGAGCCGCTCGACCGAAGCGCAGACCTGGCCGCAGTTCATGAACGCGCCCCACACCGCGCCCTTCACCGTGCGTTCGAACGGCGCGTCTTCCAACACGATCATCGGATCTTTGCCGCCCAGTTCGAGAACCGCGGGCAGCAATCGCCTGGCCGCGCTTTCGGCGATCTTCTTTCCAGTGCGCACTGAGCCGGTGAAGAAGATCTTGTCCACTGGCGAATCGACCAGCGCGGCGCCCGTCGAGCCATCGCCCTGAAAGACTTCGAGAACGCCTTCGGGGAATCCGGCCGAGGCAACGACGCGCTTGATCGCATCGCCGACCATCGGCGTGTACTCGGAGGGTTTGAAGACAACGGCATTGCCGGCGATAAGCGCCATCACGATTCCGCCCATCGGTATCGAAAAGGGAAAATTCCACGGGCTGATGATCCCCACGACGCCGAGCGGCTGGTAGCTGATCATCGAGCGCTTATTGCGAAAGACCGCCAGCGTGAAGCGTTCATCGCGAAGAATGCGCCGGGCGTTCGCGGCGAAGTGACTCATCAGATCGCAAGCGGGAAAGACTTCGGCGGTCAACGCTTCGAAGGCGGGCTTGCCGGTCTCGTCTGAAATAATCGAGCTGATTTCTTCCTGGCGATCATAGACCTCGCGTTGAAGCTTGAGGATATATCGGGCTCGATTGCGAAACGAGAGCGCACCCCACGCCGGCTGCGCCGCTCTCGCTCGCGCAACTGCCGCGTTGACTTCGGCTGATGATGCGATGTGAAAGCGCGCAAGTTCTTCGAGCGTGGCAGGATTGATGGAAACTAGTTCGGAAGCGCGGGTGTCGCCGGAAACTGCTTGAGCAGTCATAGTCGCTCCTGTCGAGACGTCGGCAACGCGCCTCGGCCTCGCTCTTCGTGAATCGCATTCAACAAATCGCCGGGCGCTTCGAGCGCGAGGTCCGGCGATTCGGCAAGCAATCGTTCGCGACTCGAGCCGCCCCACATTGCCGCGGCGGTTCTGGTTCCCGCTCGCCGGCCCATCATTATGTCAGCGGGACTGTCTCCGATCACCAGCGTCGATCGAGGGTCCGCGCCCAGCTCCTTCATCGCGCGCAGCACCCCGGAAGGATCTGGCTTTGGCTTCTCGACGTCGTCACCCCACACACTCAAGTCAATCAGCGAACGAAGCCCCGTGAGGTCGATCTCAAGTTCGCCCGCGCGTCTCGGCTTGAGCGATACAACCGCGATGCTGGCGCCGCGACTGCTGAGCGACTCGAGCAACTCCGCGATGCCGTCATAAGCCGTCAGGTGGTGATGATGATTAGCATAGTAGTGCTCTTCGAAACTCACCAGCATCTCCTCGAGCATCTCGCCGCTGTATCGGCTGAGCACTTTCTGCGGGGTGACGTTCCAGAAATCACGGAACTCGTCCACGTTCACCTCGAGACCAGTGTGCAGTTGAATCGAATGTAGGAACGAGGCTCGATAAGCCGGCTCCGAGTAGGCGAGCGTCCCGTCGAAATCGAAGATAAAGCATTGGAAAGTCACGGATGGATTGTACGCTTGGAGAGGGAAACTTGTAACTCGGTGATTCGTCAGTGTGCGTGCCGGGCGCGATCCTCAAATCTGCCCATCGAGCGGAACTTTTCGTAGCGGAGAGCAATTCTCTTATCGCAAGCGAGGTCGCGCACCGATCCAAGCGCATCCGAGAGACACGTGTCCAGATAGCCGCCGGTTTCTTCGTGATTCAAGTGCGCGCCGCCCTCGGGTTCGGGAACGATCTGATCGATCAAACCAAACTCGAGCAGATCGGGCGCGGTTAATCGCAATGCGTGCGCTGCGTTTTCGGCATAAGCCTGATCGCGCCACAAAATCGAGGCGCATCCCTCGGGCGATATCACCGAATAGATCGAATTCTCGAGCATCATCACTCGATCACCCAAGCCGATCGCGAGCGCGCCGCCCGAACCGCCTTCCCCCGTTACGGTCACGATGACCGGCACGCGAAGCTTGGCCATCTCGCGAAGGCTGTATGCGATCGCTTCCGCCTGGCCGCGCTCCTCGGCGTCGATTCCGGGGTACGCGCCCGGCGTGTCGATAAATGTAAACACGGGGCGATGGAACTTCTCGGCGAGTTTCATCACACGAAGCGCCTTTCGATAGCCCTCGGGTTTGGGCATCCCGAAATTGCGCTGTTGACGTTGCCTGGTAGTGCGCCCCTTCTGATGGCCAATGACCATGCAGGGCTCGTGGTGAAATTGCGCGAAGCCGGTGACGATTGCCGGATCGTCACCGAAGCGGCGATCTCCGTGAATCTCAAAAAAGTCGGTGAACAAGAGGCCGATGTAGTCGAGTGTGTACGGGCGGCCGGGATGCCGCGCAAGTTTGACGCGGTCCCAGGCGTTTGGCGTGCCCGGCTCGGCAGTCAGGTTCGCGGCCTCGGACTCCTGGAGCCGGCGATGAATCTCGTCGATCGAGTCGGCTTCCGGGTCCTTCTTTCTCTCTACCATTCCAAGCCTTTAGGGGCGACGTAAGCGCCGCCTCGGTTGCTCCGAATCTTGACACTGCTCTCACGCGATTGCTACATTCCGACCGCATTCGCACCGCGCTTTTTCTTGACGTACGGAGCTAATAATGAGGTTCAATGGTATAGAAGTTCCCGCCGATGGTCAAAAGATTACGTTGGACGGCATCCAGTTGAAAGTCCCCGACCGGCCGATCATTCCTTTCATCGAGGGCGACGGGACGGGCCGCGATATTTGGAGCGCATCGCGGCGAGTGTTCGACGCCGCGGTCGAAAAAGCGTACGGCGGCAAGCGTAGAGTTGCATGGTACGAGATATTCGCGGGCGAAAAAGCATTCAACCAGTTTGGAGAATGGCTGACCGACGAATCGGTTAAGGCGATCGCGGAATTCGTCGTCGCCATCAAGGGGCCCTTGACCACTCCGATCGGCGGCGGCATTCGAAGCCTGAATGTCACGCTTCGCCAGGTGCTCGACCTCTACGCGTGCGTGCGGCCGGTGCGTTACTTCGAGGGCGTGCCCTCTCCGGTAAAGCGTCCGGAAAACGTAGACGTGGTCATCTTCCGCGAAAACACCGAAGACGTTTACGCAGGCGTCGAGTTCGCTTCCCAAACCGAACGCGCCCGGGAAATCATTTCGCTGCTCAACGACAAGTACGGTTACAAGGTCCGAACCGACAGCGGCATCGGCATCAAGCCCATCTCCCCGACCGGAACAAAGCGGCTTGTCCGACGCGCGATCAGATACGCGCTCGAGTTCAACAGGAGTTCGGTGACGCTCGTGCACAAGGGCAACATTATGAAGTTCACCGAAGGCGCGTTTCGCGATTGGGGTTACGAATTGGCGAAGGACGAATTCCGAGACGACATCGTCGCCGAACGCGAAACCTGGATTCTGGATAACCGCGATAGGAATTCCTCGCTCACCGAAGAACAAAACGCGCGAATGATTGAGCCGGGCTTCGATCAGATGTCTGAGAAGCAGCGGGCCTCGGCGGTCGATGAAGTAAGGCTCACGGTTGCGGCGATCGGGTCAACGCACGGCAACGGCGAGTGGAAGAAGAAGCTGTTGATAAAGGATCGCATCGCAGATTCCATATTCCAGCAGATTCTGATTCGGCCCGACGAGTATTCGGTGCTGGCGACTCCAAATCTCAACGGCGATTACTTGTCGGACGCGGCGGCCGCGCAGGTAGGCGGCCTGGGAATGGCTCCAGGAGCCAATATCGGGGATCGAGCCGCGGTGTTCGAAGCGACTCACGGCACGGCTCCGAAGTACGCCGACAAGGATATGGTGAATCCGTCGTCGGTGATCCTGTCGGGCGTGATGATGTTCGAGCACATGGGCTGGCGCGAAGTAAGCGAAACTATCACCGGAGCTTTGACGAAGACGGTCCAGCAGAAACGCGTGACCTACGATCTTCACCGGCAAATGGAAGGCGCGGCTAAACTCAAGACGAGCGAGTTCGCTTCGGCGATCATCGAGAATATGTAGAGGAGTTCAACCACGGGGAACACAGGACAAAGGATTTTGTTCTACGTTTCTTCGCCGTGATCCCTTCAATGCTGGCGTGAGGCGGACCAGCAGATCCAATAACAACTGGTTCGCATTAATGGAAGATCCGGCCAAACAACAGGTTGTTCCCGAAGACTGGGATGACTTCGTTCAGTTCATCAACACTCACCGCGGCGAGATCGCCGAAGGCGCTTACGATCTTCGCATAGAGAGAGACTGGGCGAGCGACCTCACTGATAGCGATCTGCTGTTGCTAGTCAAACACTGCCCGAGTTCGCGGCTTACGATCGCGACGGCCACAAAATCAATGGAGGTATTGCAGATGCTGGCCGGCGACCCTTCGAGTGACGTCAGGGAAGCAGTGGCCGACAATCTGCGCACTCCCGCCGAGACGCTCGATGCTCTTTCAAGGGACTCGATATCCGCTGTTCGGATGGCTGTCGCTGGAAATCCACGCACACCCCCGAACTGTTTTGAAGAACTCGCCCGGGATAGTGTCAACTATGTCCGCTGGGCCATCGCAAACAACGAAAAGACTTCGCCGGCGATTCTCAAGAGTCTGACAAAAGATCTCGATCCGCATGTCAGCGTTCAAGCAAAGAGCAATCCCAGCACACCCAAGGTTGGTATCCTGGCTCGTCTGCTAAGACGACAGTGAATCCGGATTTACGCGGCGGTTTGGCGGGCACTCGAGCAAATCCCTTCGACTTGAGACGCAGGTTTGTGCGATGGGTTTCAGTTTGACAACGTGTTTCGCGTTCTATAGTATCCACGCGCCTCGACGATACCTGATCGTTCTTCGAGTATCGACATAAGATTCAGTAACGATGAACGGCTATATTGGAGACGAGGCACTTCGCTCAGAAGTCCACCGATAGGTTCCGGGACCGCCGGCGCCAAAGCTTGCTCAAAAAACTGAAACGAATAAAGACAGCGTTTGACGGATGCGCTGACTCTTTTGACTTCAAATTTGATGACATTGTTGGAAGAACCAACATTTGAATTGGAGAAACAAATGAATAAGAGAAGGCTCCTCACCGCAACAGTATTTGTAGTTCTACCGGCGTTACTCGTCACCGGCCGGGCTCTCCCGACACGGCAGGAATCGAAAGTACCTGGCGTTCGCTCAACGGCAGATGCCAACACAGGCAGGAAGAAGGCCGGTACGGAATCGGCCTCGATGAAGAAGTTCAGGAAGAAGGCCGAGGCGGATCGCGGCGTGAACGAAGACTTAATGTCGCCGATGGGCCGAATCGCTCATATGGTGACGACAGGACGGATGGCGCGGATGATCGAACGGGCAAAGATCAGGATGGACGGAAGCTCGCCAGGTACGGGCAAGACTAAAAAACACGGCGCCGCGCTCGGGATGTCGGCAACCTTTGTGGATGATGGCGAGGAGGACGATGAAGATGGAGATCAGGAAGATGGGCCGGCTGGTGGACAGGCCGAGCTTTCAATCGCGGTAGACAGCACCGGTCAACACATCGTCGTCGGAAATAATGACACTCGAGGATTCGCGCTGAATCCTACTTCGGTTTCCGGATACGCCTATTCTGATGACGGCGGCGCAACCTTCGTCGATGGCGGACAGCTCCCGGTCAACACCGGCACCAGTACCATCGGGGCTACAATTTTTCCGCAGGTATTCGGCGACCCCGAGGTGAAGTACATTCCGGGAGGCGCTGGAGGACAGTTCATATACTTCTCAATAATGTTAAAGAAGTTCAGCGCCACCACCACGGCGCAAACGATGTGCGTTCACCGGTCGACGGACTCCGGTCATACCTGGACCGGTCCGTTTGAAGTAATTCCAGCCACAAACCCGAATGGGCTTCTGTCGGGTGCCAGTCCGCGCGACGCCGCGGACAAAGAGTTGGCCGATGTGGACCCGGACACCGGGCGCGTGATAATGAGCTGGTCCAACTTTACCCCGGTTGCGCCCGGCGGAGTGCAGATTTCGACAACCTTCTCGGACGACATGTTTACCGCTACTCCTCCTACGTGGTCGGCGAGGAAAACAGTGGCCGGTACGTCCGCAGACGGCCAGGGCTCCGTGCCCAGGTTTGCCGGAAACGGTTCTCCTAATGCATACGTCGCATGGACCCGATTCCCGGGAGGCCTGAATCAAAACGTAGGGTTTGCGCGGTCGACCGATAACGGGGCAACCTGGAGCGCCCCGGTCAATGCAACCTCTAACTTTTTTACTATGGATCAAGTGTTGGGTGACGACCGGGTCAACACAAACCCGTCGCTCGCAGTAGATAACTCGATGGGTGTCAATGCGGGCAACCTCTACGCTGTTTACTCCAACAACAACAATCACGATGGCGCGGATATAGCCTTCCAGCGAAGCACGGACGGCGGGCTAACATTCTCGACGCCCATCTTGCTCAATAGCAGGTTAGGCGCGGATCGTCCCCAATGGTTCCCGTACGTCACCGTGGACAAAAACACCGGCCGCGTTGACGCCTTTTACTTGGATCAGGGCATCGATACCTCCGGCGATCTGACGGAGACAACTCACGTCTTCTCGAATGACGGTGGGGTTACGTGGAGCAAGCCGATGCCGCTGACGGACCGGCCATTCCGCGCGGGATTCGGGAACGACACCGGGCAGCCAAACCTTGGCGATTACAATCAGGCAGTCGCGCAGGGCGGGGAACTCTTCGTGGTGTGGGCCGGAACAGAACAAAAAGACTTTCCGGATGGCCAGCCGACGTCGGCCAGCATGACTACGCCCGACATATTCTTCAAGCGTGTCTCTACAGCGAAGGCCGCGTTGAGCCTCGGTGCTGTGACCTTCACCGATGGCAACGCGAACGGGTTCATTGACGCAGGCGAGCAGGTGAGCTTTGACCTGCCGCTAAAAAACTACGTTACGAATCCGCTCAGTCAATCAACCGTCACCGGAATAAGCGGGACCCTTTCTTCGCCGACCGCCGGAGTCTCAGTGACCCAGGGCGTCTCGAGTTATGCGAACATCGCTCCGGGCGGATCCGCGACGAATGCTACGCCGTATGTAATCCAGCTCGCGGCGAATTTCGTTCCCGGCACTCACATCGAGCTCTCGCTGAACGTTTCCACGTCTCAAGGTTCAACCACTCTGCTGCGCACACAGTCCACCGGTACGCCGGGCGCCAGTTTGATATTCGCGGAGAACTTCAACTCCACCGCGGTCGGCTCGCTGCCGGCAGGCTGGGTCAGTCAACATGGCGGCGGGGCGAACACCGTGAATTGGATAACGAATAATACGCTCTTTGGCACGACTTCCAATGCCGCCTTCCATGCCAACGCCAATGACGGCGTCGGAGGAACCGGCAATCCGGTACGCACAGAGCGCCTCCTGAGTCCCCTGATCACGATTCCGGCGGGCGCACAATACGTGACGCTGGACTTCGATGTCGCGTACAACACCGAAGATGAGCCGGCTTTCAACATTCAAGCCTACGACGGCATGGTCTTCCGGTTCGTAGACTTCACGCCCGGAAGAGTTGCCCGCAATGTGCTTGCCGAAGCTTTCGCCGAAGAATTCACCACCGGCTCCTTCAATCACTATCCCAAGCACTTCCCGCGGAGCAGCAATGCAAATTATTTCCAGGATATGTCAGCCTGGGCCGGCAATTCGAACGGGTTCAAGCACGTTCACATGAAACTGCCCGGAATGGCCGGCAGCCTGATTCAGCTTCGCTGGGAATTCACCCAGGATACAGTCGCAATCTGCGCGACCCCGCCCTGCGGCGTTATGGTCGATAACATCGTGCTGAACAGTGTGGTCACGGTTCAGGCTGACCTCTCAATCACCAAGTCCGCCTCTCCCGACCCGGTGCTGTCAGGCAGCAACATCACCTACACGATCGATGCCAGGAACAACGGCCCAAGCACCTCGAACTCGGTCACGGTGATGGACAGCACTCCGGCGAACACGACCTTCGTGTCGGCTTCGGGTCCGGCTGGTTGGACTCTCGCTATGTCGCCGGCTTCTGGCGGCACCGGAGCTATCAAGTTTACCAAGTCTTCCATGGCCGCAAGCGAAACCGCTCAATTTACCATCGTTGTTAATGTCAACTGCCCAACGCCGGACGGCACAAAGATAACGAACACAACCTCGATCAGCTCGGCGGATCCACTGACGCCGGACAATGACTCGAGCAACAACTCAGCGACCAGGATGGTGACGGTATCCAATCCGGCGCCCGTGATAACCAACCAGTCGGTAAGCAATGCCGTATTGTGGCCGCCTAATCATAAGCTGGTGGACATCACGGTTAACTACACGGTAACCGACAACTGCGGAACGCCGGTTTGCGTCCTCACCGGTGTCAGCAACGAGCCCGATGACGGTCTCGGTGATGGCGATACCGCCAACGACATTCAGATCGTGGACAATCATCACGTGCGTCTGCGAGCTGAAAGATCGGGAGGCGGCACCGGGCGCGTCTACACAATAACCATCACCTGCACCGATAGCGGCGGCGGCGTATCTACCAGGACGGTAACCGTGACTGTGCCTCACGATGCGCCGTAACGCGTAACCGCACCCGCCGCAACTGAGGGCCGAGGGTTGTTTTCAACTCTCGGCCCTTATCGTCTCATGGGCCGCGGATACATCCGGGCGATATTGATTGACGTGTGAGCCGGCGGATATGATCACCAATAATCTATGAGCCGCGTGATACTCAGCATTCTGTTAGCGATTGCGTTAGCGCCTTTCGGATCAGGTCAATCTAAGGAGGGGATGACCGATCGAGCCGGGCGCGAATCGCTGGGCCGGTGGCTGAAAAATCTAAGCGGCTCTCAAGGCGGGTTCATCGTTTCTATTGATGACGATTCGGTCAGGAAGGCGCTGGCCTCGAAGTTTTTCTACGTGCTGCAATATCGCCAGTATCCCGTTGCTCAAGCGCTTCCGGAACCGCTTACCTACAATAATCTCTTTGCGGTGGAGGCGGACGGCAAGGTCGAACTCCTCGCCGATATCAGCGTGCTCGAGAATCTTTTTCGCTCCGCTCTCGCTCCGGTAAAGGGAAAAGCCGAGGCCGCGACGGCGCTCAAAGCATGGCTGCGCCTGACCCAGGAGTTCAATCAGGACGGTTCTTTTGAGTTCTCGATCCCTGATAACGCGGTGCAGATTCGAGCCGATAGGAATGGGATCAGCGCTTCTGGGAAGGGCATTGTCGCTCCAGTATCTGGGAATCGCGGAGAGATTAAAGTTCAAATGGTCTTTGACCCGGCGGGTAAGCTGACGAAGGTCATTGAGAACGCACAAATTGTCCCCGGCCGCAGACCCCAATGAGCCAGTTGCGTGTTCTACTAAGCTCACCTCAAGGTTCTTTTCGACCGGTGTAACCTTTCCCCTTTTACAGACGTGTTGTCGTTGGAATCATGAGAGGAGACACGGCTAATGCACGTACCTGAACTTAGATCTGAAATCATCGTCATAGGCGGCGGGGTGGCGGGGCTTGCGGCTGCGAGCTTCATATCAAGGGCCGGAAAAAGCGTGACTCTATTTGAGCAATCGCATGCACTCGGAGGCCGCGCGCAGACCAAACAACAAGACGGTTACTTTCTGAATCTCGGGCCGCACGCGCTCTATCGCGGGGGCCGCGCGATCGAAGTTCTGCGCGAACTGGGTGTCGAGCCGAAAGGGAAAGTGCCTTCGGTGTCGGGCGCGTTCGCCATCAAGGATGGAGTGAAGCACACTTTTCCGGCGGGCGCGGTATCGTTGCTGACGACCAGTTTGTTCGGGCTTTCCGCAAAGCTTGAAGCCGGACGCCTGCTTGCGACTATCGGCAAGATTGAAACTGGACCATTGATGAACATCAGCGTGCGTGAATGGCTCGATCGAAACGTCTCGTATCGCGAGGTTCAGGATTTCATTCTCGCGGCGTTTCGGGTGGCGACTTACACCAACGCGCCGGACTTGATGAGCGCCGGCACAGCGATCGAACAGTTGAAGAAAGCCCAGGACAAGAGCGTGCTTTATCTTGATGAAGGCTGGCAGACGCTCGTGAATGGCTTGCGTGAGGTTGCACTGAACTCGGGTGTCGCGATCGAAACCGAAGCTCGCGTCGAGGCAGTCACGCGCGACGCGAGCGGCACGGTGAACGGCGTTCGATTGGCGGACGGCCGCGCGATGCGCGCTTCAAGTGTCGTGATTGCCGCGAGTCCTTCGGTTGCCGCGTCGCTGGTTCGGGATGCTGAGCGAACTTCGCTCGCGCGCTGGGCAGACGAAACGATACCTGTGCGCGCCGCGTGCTTTGACGTCGCGCTGAGCCGCTTGCCGGCTCCAAGAGCGACATTTGCGCTTGGCATAGATCGCCCGCTGTATTTGTCGGTGCACTCGGCGACGGCAAAGCTCGCTCCGGAAGGCGGCGCGCTGATTCAAGTCGCGAAGTACCTGGAGCCGAATCATCGCGACTCGGCTCAAACCGTCGAGCATGAGCTTGAAGGCCTGCTCGACCTTATCCAACCCGGCTGGCGCGACGTGATTGTGCACCGGCGCTTCCTGCCCGATATGATAGTGATGAACGCGTTGCCGTTGGCGTCACTGGGCGGCACGCAGGGAAGACCGGGGCCAGAAGTTCCCGGGGCGCCGGGATTGTTTGTCGCCGGCGATTGGGTCGGCGGGCAAGGGTTACTGGTAGACGCGGCGCTCGCGAGCGCGAAAGCGGCCGCCAATAAGATTGTAGAAGGTGCTGCTTTGGAAATCGCCGCAGTCGCCTGAGGCAATAACCACAGATCAAGGAGTTCGAACGTGATAACAAACAGTGAGTCTGGAACCAATGTGAATGAAATCGCGGAGAGCATCTATCGAATCAACACGCCGCTCAGTGTTGTTCCGGGAGGATTCTCTTTCAATCAATACCTGATAGCCGGCGATGAGCCGCTGCTGTTTCACACCGGGCTTCGAAAGCTGTTCCCGGTTGTTCTGGAAGCGGTCCGAAGCGTGATGCCGGTCGAGCAGCTTCGCTACGTCGCGTTTTCACACTTTGAGCAGGATGAATGCGGGTCCCTAAACGAATGGCTGGGGGTCGCGCCGCGGGCAGTTGCGGTTTGCAGCAAGGTCGCTGCCATGACATCGATCAACGACCTGGCTGAGCGTCCGCCGCGAGCGCTTTCAGACGGCGAAGTCCTCGAATTGGGCGCCCATCGAGTCAGGTGGTTTGATACGCCGCATCTGCCACACGCGTGGGAGTGCGGGTTCATGATGGAAGAAAAGACTCGAACGCTTCTCTGCGGCGACTTGTTTACTCAACCCGGCGTGGGCGCAAATGCGTTGACTGAATCCGACATCCTTGGACCGAGCGAGGCACTGCGCAAGGGTCTGGATTATTTCTCGCACGCAAAGAACACTCGCGAGATGATCGAGCGGCTTGCGTCCACCGAGCCCACGACGCTTGCGTGCATGCACGGCAGCGCCTGGCGAGGCGACGGCGCGGCTCTGTTGAGGGAGCTTGCCCGGCAACTGGATCAGTAGCGTGAAAAATGTCTAACGTGAAGCACGAATAAAATGTCCGCTTACGCTCAAGCACTCGAAACAGATCGCCGGATGTTGTGGGGATTGTGTTATCGCATGACCGGCAACGCGGCGGATGCAGACGATCTGGTCCAGGAGACTTTTGTTCGCGCGATTGAAAAGCCCCCACGCGACACTCGCCAGCCGCTTCGGCCGTGGCTCGTGCGCGTGGCGATCAACCTGAGCCGGGACGTGCTTCGCAAACGAAAGCGCCTGGGCTACATCGGGCCGTGGCTCCCGTCCCCGATTCCAACTGATGAAGAAAGTCCTGCGTCATACGAGCCGCCTGCGCCGAGTGAGGAGTCGCCTGCCGCCCGTTACGAGTTGATGGAAAGCGTATCGTTCGCGTTTCTGCTCGCGCTTGAAGCGCTCACGCCATCTCAGCGCGCGGTGCTACTGCTTCGAGATGTCTTTGATTACTCGACAACCGAAGCGGCTGAAGCCCTCGATCTGACTGAGGCAAACGCAAAGGTGTTGTTGCTGCGAGCGCGGCGCAAGATGAATGACTACGATAAGCGCCGCGTTGGATTGAAAGCTTCGGCGCAAGAAGCGACTCGGCGCGCGCTCGAGCAATTCCTGTTATGCCTCGACGCTCGCGACGCGGCGGGAATCGAGCGCTTGCTTGCGGAGGACGTTGTCAGCACGTCGGACGGCGGAGGCGAAGTGACCGCGGCGCGGCAGCCGGTTCGCGGCCGCGACCGGGTTCTGAGGCTGATACTCGGGCTCGCAGCGAAGAGCCTGGTTGAGCCGCGCTTTGCCATTCGCTCTCTGAACGGGTTGCCGGCAATAGTGGTTGAAGATGTTTACAGAAGTTCAAAACTCGCGAGCCGCTATACGATTCATGTCAATCTCGATCAAGACGATCGAATCCGCGACTTACACACCGTGCTCGCGCCGAGCAAACTCTCTGCAGTGAAGTTTTAGCCGCAGTCAAGTCGTCCCGTCCGTTCTTTGTTAAAGTCACACCAGAGGGTCAATGAGTCATGAAGAACCACGGGGTCCAACTAATTGGGCGTGACGGTTTTGTCTTAGAAACCTCTTCTGTCTCATAAATAATTCGTTTTTCTCAAAACCCACTATTTGAATTTACTTCACCTCAAGCCAGCAAGAGCCGAGATAACCACTGCTATTCATAAGACCGATGCGCACGATTTTACCCTCTTTCAAATCGGAGTAGTTACTAAACATCCAAGCTTTTACGGTCTTGGCATCGTTGCCGATTGAGAAGCTGCTTTGAGTAAAGAAGTCATGCACAAGCCATAGCGCATAGCCGCCCTTCACCTCTGTGTTGCTAGCAATGAGGCTTGTGCTGTTTTTCACTCGCCAAACTCCATAAGGCACGAAAACCGCGTAGCGGTGTCCTCTCGATAGTTTGGG